>Ga0209380_10002612_pt1 | contig 11465 bp, 9 predicted proteins | sample HubBroMetageWFT6_FD_188347 | JGI IMG/M metagenome (GOLD analysis project Ga0209380, IMG submission 188347) | Warmed and freeze-thawed soil microbial communities from the Hubbard Brook experimental Forest, New Hampshire - Hubbard Brook CCASE Soil... | ecosystem: Environmental > Terrestrial > Soil...
TGGCGCGCGCGGCCGTCGAGCTGGCCAAGGAATGGCGGACGGATCGCTCGTTGCGGCATCTCGAAGCGCTGCTCATCGTTGCCGACGCGAAAGCCACATTCCTGCTTTCGGGAAACGGCGACGTGATCGAGCCGGACGACGGCCTATGCGCGATCGGCTCCGGCGGTCCCTATGCGCTGGCCGCGGCGCGGGCTTTGCTGAAACACTCAAAGCTCGGGGCCAAAGAAATCGCGCAGGAAGCCATGCGCATCGCCAGCGAAATCTGCATTTTCACCAACGCAAACTTTTCCATCGAAGAGTTATAAAGGGCGGAGATCTATGAGGGGCGAAGAACAGTGACGGGCAAACCGGAGAAAGACATGGTGATTTACCTATCGGGAGAGGCACAAGCGCCGGCGCCGGAGCCTCTGCCGTCGTTCGATGAGCTGACGCCGCGCGAAATTGTCGCCGAGCTCGATAAATACATTGTCGGGCAGAATGCTGCCAAGCGCGCCGTGGCCGTGGCTCTGCGCAATCGCGTACGCCGCCAAAAATTGCAGCCCGAGATGGCCGAAGACGTCTTGCCGAAAAATATTCTAATGATCGGCCCCACCGGCGTCGGCAAAACGGAAATCGCCCGCCGCCTCGCGCGCCTCGCAGGCTGCCCATTCGTAAAAGTCGAAGCCTCGAAATACACCGAAGTCGGCTACGTAGGCCGCGACGTCGAATCCATGGTCCGCGATCTGGTCGAAACCGGCATCGACATGGTCCGCGAAGAAAAACTAGACGAAGTAGCCGAACGCGCCGAGCAATCCGCCGAAGAGCGCCTCCTCGATCTGCTGCTGCCGCCCGCGCCGCCATCGGGCGAAGTGCCCGGCTCGCCCGCCGACACCTCGCATCGCGAGCAAACGCAACGCACGCGCGACAAACTCCGTGCCCAACTCCGCGAAGGCAAGCTCGATCAACGCATGGTCGAAGTCGAAGTCCGCGAGCGCGCCATGCCCTCCTTCGAAATCGTCACCAATCAGGGCATCGAAGAAATGGACATTAACGTCAAGGACATGCTCTCCGGCTTTTTCGGCCAGCAAAAAAAGAAGCGCAAAATGACGGTAGCCGAAGCTTTCGACTACCTGATTCAAGAAGAAGAAAATCGCCTAGTGGACATGGATCACGTCACGCGCATCGCCGTCGAGCGCGTCGAGCAGATGGGCATCCTCTTCATCGACGAAATCGACAAAATCGCCGGCCGCGAATCCGGCCACGGCCCGGACGTCTCGCGCGAAGGCGTGCAGCGCGATATTCTGCCCATCGTCGAAGGCACCACGGTAAACACGCGCTACGGCATGGTGCGCACCGATCACATTTTATTCATCGCCGCCGGCGCATTTCACACCACCAAGCCGTCCGATTTGATTCCTGAGCTGCAAGGGCGCTTCCCGATTCGCGTCGAACTCAGCTCGCTCAGCGAAGCCGATTTCGTGCGCATCCTTACCGAGCCGAAAAACGCGCTCATCAAGCAATCCATCGCGCTTCTCGAAACGGAAGGTATGAAGCTGACGTTCAGCGACGATGGCGTGGCCGCCATCGCCCGCTTCGCCGCTCTGGTCAACGAGCAAACCGAAAATATCGGCGCGCGACGCCTGCACACGATCCTGGAAAAAGTACTCGAAGAAATTTCCTTCGATGCGCCCGAGCTAAAAAAGAAAAATATCAAGATCGATGCGGGCTTCGTGCAGAAGCAACTCGTGGACATCGTCAAGAATCAAGATTTGAGCCGCTACATTCTCTAGCGCAGAAAATAGAAAAGGGAAAATGGAAACTGGAAAAGGGGGAGGCGCCGCAAGCCTTCGCCCCGGCAAATTTCCGGCGAGGCGTCCCATTTCCCAATTCCTTCTTTCGATTTCCCTCGCCACAATCGCCGCTGCCGGATGCGCCGCCCCAAGCGAGCCAACAGCGCGCCACGCGCCGATGCCCACGGCCGTCAGCGATCTCGCCGCCGTGCAGCAGGGCCACCGCGTTATTCTCTCGCTCACACTCCCAAAGAAAACCACGGACTCCAAGCCGCTTCCAGCCGATTTATCAATCGAGATCTACCGCCAACTCGTTCCGGCAGCCGCGAAGCCATCCGCCGTGCCGCCGCCATTTTCGCAACGCGACCTCGCGGTAACGATCCCATCAGCCATGGTCAATCACTATGCAGACGCGGGCCACTTCGAATTTCCATTCGAACTAAAGACCGCCAGCATCGCCGAACCACCCGGCGAGCAAACCGTCTTTATGGTGCGCACGCGAGTGAACCAGAAAAAAGTTTCGGCCGACTCGAATCCGGCGACGGTGCATCTCCACGAGCTATTCCCGCCGGCGAATATTTCAGCCAAGATCACTCACGACGCCATCATCCTCACCGGCTGGGGCGTAGCATTACCAACAGCAACCCCTTCCGGCGTCCCGCCCGATCAATTTCCGTCCGACGCTCACTATCGTATCTTCCGCTCCGAAATCACCGCGCCTGGGGCCGCCGCAACGCCGGCCGAGCCCGGCAACGAAACCCAATCCACTCCGCATCTAGAACAAATAGCGGACCTGCCGCTCACACAGATGTCGTACGAAGACGTAAATTTCAGCTTCGATCACACTTACATTTATTCCGTCCGCACGGCAGCGAAGTTCGGATCCACCTGGGTCGAGTCCGACGACTCGAATTTCCTCACCGTAACTCCGAAAGATATTTTCCCTCCGAGCGCCCCGCAAGGAATCGTAATCGTCTACGTTCCCGCAGCCGCGAGCGTTCCCGCTCATCTAGAAATCTCCTGGTCCATCAGCCCCGAGACTGACCTTGCAGGCTACGATATCTACCGAAAAGAACAGGGTAACGACACTGCCCTGAAATTGAACTCTCGACCGTTGCTCACGCCTTCCTATCGTGATATGAATATCCAGCCGGGGACCTCGTATTCCTACACGGTTAAAGCAGTCGATCGTGCTGGCAATGAAAGCCCAGCCAGCGAACCGGCATCTACAGACGTCCCGGCGGCAGGCGAACCAGAACAGAATTCACAGCCATGAGCTCCACACACCACCAACCCGGCAGCCTTGGAAGCGCGATTCACCATCCCGCATTTTTCTACGGCGTGATCACCGGAATTTTGCTTTCGTTTGTGATGTTCGGATGGCTATTTGCCGCGAATCGCGCGCCGAGCCTCGATCACGTCGCTTTTTTCCGCAATTGGATTTGCCTGGGAGCTTTCGGCTTCGTCATGTCGATTCCGGTGCTGCGCTTTATTCGCACTCCCGGACGGATTTTCACCTCTGGCTTGACCGGCTGGGTGCTTCTTTGCGTCGCCTACGCATCGGCGAACATGTATTTCCAGAATTTGGCGAATCGCCTGGCCAGGACGCCGTTCAAAGTGCTGGTGATGGGCGCGATTATTTACGGCGTCGCGTCCGTAATCGCCTGGATCATGATGACCATTGTCAGCATGTTGCAGCACAGCCATCCGGTCGCAGTGCCGGTGGCCTCGCCGCGTGCCGCTGAGGTGCCCACTCGTCCGCAATGAAGCTTTGCCGCTTTCAACCTCTCGAGTTCTCCTCCGCAAATCTCGGCCGCAGCGAAAAAAATCTACATCCGGACTCTCGCGCCGGCGTAATTGAGGGCGCCGGAGTCCGCGAAATCAAGAGTCTTTACGGCGCGCCCGAACTAACCGGCAACAAATGGCCGCTGGACGAAATCCACTTACTGGTTCCGTCGGTGCCGACAAAAATCGTCTGCGTCGGACGCAACTATGCCGAGCACGCTGCCGAGCTTGGCAATGAAGTGCCAAAGGAGCCGCTGATTTTCCTGAAGCCGCCGAGCTCCGCGATCGGCCCGGACGAGCCGATTCTAATTCCATCCATTTCGCAGCGCGTCGATTACGAAGGCGAATTCGCCATCGTCATCGGCGAAACATGCTACATGCCCGCCGCCGGCGAAGATTTGCGGCGCTACATTCTGGGATACACGTGCTTGAACGACGTCACCGCCCGCGACATTCAAAAGCGCGACATTCAGTTCACCCGCGGCAAAAGTTTCGACACTTTCTGCCCCATCGGCCCGTTCATCGAAACCGACTGGGATCTCGCCTCCGCCACGGTAGAAACGCATGTTAACGGACAACGCAAGCAGTTCGGACACACCAGCCAGATGCTCTTTTCCACCGATGCTATAATTCGATGGATCGCCCAGGTCATGACGCTGGTCCCCGGCGACGTAATCGCCACGGGAACTCCCCCGGGGGTCGGGGCGCTCGTCGCCGGCGATACGGTCGAAGTCAGCGTCAGCGGAATTGGCACATTGCGAAATCCCGTAGCCGCGCGGGAAGCGTGATTCGGAAACGCGAATCGGAATTCCAGCCCCTTCAGAGACGGATGTGAAAGTGAAAGTCATTCGACGACTCGTCGATTGCAGTGCAGCCAGCCAGCGGAACATGCCGCGCGGGAGCCGCCGGTGAAACTGCTACTCGCCAACTGGCGCCATTATGTTCCGCTCGCGGGAGCCGCGCTCGTGGCGCTCATCGCGGCCTATTTTCTATTTCGCAAGCGCGTCGCCGATCCCAATGAAGTCGAGCGCCAGCGCCGCCTCTATCTAAATAAAATCGGTCGCATCGTCGAAGGACAGGTTCTCGAAATCGTCGACAAGCCCACCGAACCGAGCCCCGAGCCGCCCAAGCGCGCCGCAAAGTCCAAGGCTGCCCCAAATGGCTCGACGGCCGCGCCAGACACGCGTCTTCTCTATTACACGTATTCAATTTCAGGCGTAACCTACGAAACCGCCCAAGACATCAGCGGAATGGAAGAGCGCGCCTGCCTGGATCACGCCGTAGTAGGCCAAGCCGCCAGCGTAAAGTACGATCCCTCGAACCCCAGCAACTCAATCCTGATCGCCGACGACTGGTCCGGCCTGCACTAAATCCCTCTAAGTTTTGAGTTTGTTTTTGGGTGCCCCACGCGCCGCAATTGCGCGTGGGGTGCTTGCACTTAGGCTCTCAGGCCGCGCCACTCACAGAAAACTGTAAAGCGCGTCACTAGTCAACTTCGGCTGCTCTTCGAGCACCCAATGTCCGGTATCGGGCAGCACGACAACCGTAGCTTTCGTCGCGACCAATTTCATCTGCCGCCCCAGCACATCGCCATTCGCTTTAGCTCCGCCAATCGCCAAAACCGGCATAGTCAACTTAGTTCGCGATAGCTCCGCAAAATCCTTCGCCGCCTGCTGAAACGAAACGAAGTAAGCCCAACCCGCGCGCATCCGTCCAGGCCGCGAATACGCCGCTACATACGCCGCGCGATCCGCTTCCGGAATCGAATGCGTCTTATCCGCCGCGAAATCATTCCAGAAATAATCGAAGTAAATCCGCTCGCGTCCCTTCACCAGCATCTCCGGCGTCGGACCATTAAATCGAAAATGCCAGATCCCCGGATCGTTGTAGACGTCCTCCCATCCAGCCACCCCAGGAAGAAACGCATCCATCACCGCCAGCTTCGCCGTCTCCGAAGGAAATTGCGCTGCATAAGCATACGCGACCATCAATCCGATATCGTGTCCAACAACTTCCGCCTTCTCAATCCCCAGCGATTTCACCAACCCATGAACGCGCACCGCCGCATTCTTCATGTCCAATCCATCTTTAGGAATATCCGAATCCCCGATCCCAGGAAGATCGGGCGCAATCACCGTAAATTTCTCAGCCAGATGCGGCATGATCGGCCGCCACATCCGCGAAGTCTGCGTGTAGCCATGCAGCAAAAGTACGGTAGTCGAGCCATGGCCCGCCGTCAGGTAATGTAGCTTCAGTCCGTCAACGGTAGCCGTGCGCGAGACAATCACATCTTCCACGGCCTTCGGCTTTGCGGGAATCGCGCTCGCAAAAAAAACCAGCAACGCAACGCTCGCCAACATCCCAAGAGTTCGTTTCACAGTTCCCCCGTTCATTAATTGCCGATCACAAACAGCTGCCCGTTATTCTGCGTGTAAATCGTCCCATCCGGCCCCACCGAAATCGGCGTATAAGCCGCCCCAATCGCGCTGTTCAAGAATATTTTCCCGGTCGGTGTCGTAAACACTCCCGAATTTCCCTGCGGCAGTTCGTAAGCGTTGCCATCCTCGCTATTCACGTAAACATTTCCGTCCATATCAATCGCGGGCATATTGATGCACCACTCGTACCCGTTCGGATTATCGGAATCCATCGTGGTGCTCTGGAACGACCACTCCACGTTGAACTTCGAGTCAAGCTGCGTGATGTAAAAAGGCCCCGGCGAAGTCGCGGTGCACACTGGATTGTCAGCATTGCAGTAAGCAGTCGACGAGTAGTGATTGTCCTTGATCACCACCGAGAACGTGCCGCCATGCATGTAAATTCCCGGCGTCGAGTCCCAGCCAAATCCAAACGCGCCCACGTAATTTCCCTGCGAATCGAAGCGGAAAAGATGCCCGCGCGAAAAGTTGTAATTGTCGAGCGCTCCAAAAACAATCGAACCATCCGGCAGCACCGTAGGCGACGACGAGGCCAGATCGATGATCACTCCAGAGCCCGGAGCATTCGTCGTGGGATCGACGCCCACCGTCGTGCCATTCAGGCAGGAGTTCGGCTCGTTCGTCACGCCCGGCCCGGCGATGGGCAGCAGCACCCCGCACCCATCATTCAGCCGATTCTGCAGCGACGCTTGCCACGCCGGCGACAAATCCGGATTCACCGCGATCAGGTAAGCCACCGACGAATCAAAATGCGCCCGGCTCGCGGTATAAATCGTCCCGTCAGCCCCAATCGCCGGCGCGATATTCACGCCCGGCCGCTGCGACCCGCAAGGCCCCGGAAACGCGGGAGGAACAGCCGTCGGACTCGGCGGCCAGGGAAACGGCGGATTGCTTTGATCGAAAAAGAAATTTCCAGGACAGTTCATCGAATTTCCCGCGGGCGCGCCAGGCACCAGCGACGCATACGTTGCCGTCGCCGTCGAATCATCGGGCGCGATTTTCACCAGCCAGGAGTTCGCCACGTCGTTGACGCCCCACGGATCGCCATTCGTGTTCAGTTCGATCACGTTGTAATAAATGTTGCCGCTCGAATCGGTGCTGAGCGGACTGGAAACGAACGTATTCGCCGCCGTCACACCGCCATTTCCGCTGAAGGGGTTGATGTGCGACGCGCTCATGCCCGTCGTTTTATTTACTTTCCACACCGTTCCCGCCGCACCCGGAACGTAAAGAAAATTCGGCACGTCGGCAGGATGAAAAACAGGCTCCCATCCTTCCAACCCGCTGAGGCCGGCCCCGAAATTCGATGAATTTGGCTCGGGCACCCAATCGCTCACAAAATTCCAGGCCTGCACGAAAACTCCATCCACCCAGCTAAATCGCGTCTCGTTCCAGATCATTGTGTTCCAGGTGTTTGGCCCGCATGCCGCGCCGTTCTCCCAAGCGCCCGCGGGATTGCAGGAATTGTAAGAGCCGGTTTTCATCACCATGTAAACATCGTTGCCATCGGTAATCGGCGCCTGATAGTGGACGGTCAAATCCGCCTCTCCGAAAACCGGAGCGTTCTCCGCTTTTTCCTGATCCACAAACGGATCGTAAGTCACGTTAGCCAGCGTGCTGGTAAGTGCCTGACCCGCGACCGGAACCATGCCGGTATGCTGCGGATTCGCGCCCCACTCCTGCCAAAAAGGCGACGTCGAAGCCGTCTGCGAGCCAACCGTAAAACTAATTGTGATCGTCCCAGGCGATCCTTGTGCGCCCGCCGCGGTCACAGAAATATGGCCAGTGTAAGTGTTAGCCGTGAGGCTGCCGATCGCCGCCGAAATCTGCAAAGTCTGCGGAGCGATGCCGTTGCTCGGAGTGACCGCGAGCCACGGCGAATCACTCGCAGTAATAAAGCTCAGCGATCCCGTCCCGGTATTCGTCAAGTCGACAGAAGCCGACGCGGGATTCGCGCTGCTGCCTTGAATGCCCGCGAACATGAGCGTGGTCTTCGATAGCGCCAAAACCGGCTTCTCGCCGCCCAAATTTCCGGAGACGCTGCTCCCTCCGCAAGCAGACAACACTAGGCACCCGGCGGCCGCACACAAACAAATCAAAGTCTGATTCATCTTCATCATTGAGAAACCCCTTCGGAAGGACCCTCGACGCGCGATCCACGCACGGAGGCACAGAAAGTATACCTGTTTGAATAAATGGCATCGAGGTTGAAATCAGAACCGCGCAAGCCCCGTGAATGACCGCAGGGCCGGCCCCTCATGCCGAAGCTTGCCTGCGAGTAGCCGCCTCGCACATTTCGTCTCTCGCGATGTGGCGCCCAAATATCAATCACACTCAAGCCCAGCAAAAACGTGAGTTGGACTGGTAAGAGCTGGCAGACACGCTGGCGGCGCACAGGCCGGTTGTATGTTCAGAGACTCTCTATCGAGTTCGTTTTTGTTCTTTCATTGACTGACAGTCAGTCAGTTATTAGAATGATAGGCGGAATGGCGGGAAACGATCAGCGATCGGCTGCAGGTCCAACCCCTTCGCGCGGTGTTTTTGGGCACCGCGCATTTGCGTTGTTTTGGATCGGCCGCATGTTTTCCACGCTGGCCGTGCAGTCGGAAAGCGTCACCATCGGCTGGCAGGTTTATACCCTGGCGAGGCATTCCCGCAGCGTGGAGCAGAGTGCCTTCCTGGTCGGCATGGTCGGACTCTCGCAATTTGTGCCCAATTTTCTGTTGGCTCTGCTTGCCGGCGCCACTGCGGATCGCCGGGACCGGCGCGGAATTATTTTGGCGTGTACGTCCGTCGAGATTGCCTGCGTTGCCACGTTGGCTTTGCTTTCGATGCATCCCAGCCCAAGTCTGGTGCCAATCTTCGTGATCGCCGCGGTCTTCGGCGCGTCGCGCTCTTTTCTGTGGCCCGCAAACGGCGCCATGGGTCCGATGCTCGTGCCGCGCGAAATTCTGCCGCTCGCGATTTCGCGCAGCTCGCTTGGCGATCAGATCGCCTTCGTGCTTGGGCCGTGGATCGGCGGCGTGCTCTGCGCCATTTCGCCCTTCGTCGCCTATTGCGGATCCGCAGTCCTTTACGTTTGCGCCTTCGCCGCACTGCTATTGATTCGAGCGAACACCCGCCCGGAACTTCAGCCAGGATCGCATCTCGAACAAATTCGCGAGGGGCTCGCATACGTTTGGACCAACAAAATTGTGCTGGGAGCAATCTCGTTGGATCTCTTTGCGGTGTTACTCGGCGGAGCCACCGCTCTTCTGCCGGTATTCGCAAACGACATCTTGAAAGTCGGAGCCCACGGGTTCGGCGTGCTGCGCTCAGGACCGGCAATCGGAGCAATGGCCATGGCTTTTGCGTTGAACCGTTGGCCGTTGCACCGGCGCGCGGGCGCCTGGATGTTCGCGGGCGTGGCGGGATTTGGAATTTCTACTCTGGTTTTTGCGCTATCGCGCTCGCTGATCGTCTCGGTGATCGCGCTGGCGTGCCTAGGCGCCGCGGACATGATTTCCGTGTACGTGCGATTGACTCTCGTGCAATTGGTGACGCCCGACCGCTTTCGCGGCCGAGTCTCGGCCGTGGCGGGATTATTCATCGGTGCCACGGCGGAGCTCGGTGAATTTGAGAGTGGCGTAACGGCGCGATTGTTCGGTCCCGTGGGCGCCGCAATTTTTGGCGGAGTGGGATCGCTTGTCGTCACGGGGGCTTGGGCCTGGATGTTTCCTTCGCTGCGGAAGGCCGATCGACTGGAGCAGACGGAAACGTAATGCTCCGCCCGCCCCCAATTCGTCCTCGCACCAAGCCGCCGCAAGAGCGCCGCGAGGAAATTATGAATGCGGCATTGCGCTTATTCCTCAAGCAGGGGGTGGCGCCGACGAAGATCGAAGACATTACCGCCGGCGCGGACGTGGCCAAGGGAACTTTCTATCTTTACTTTTCTTCAAAGGACGATGTGCTCGGAGCGTTAGCCGGACGATTTGCCGAAGAATTGTTGCGGAAGATTACGGCCGCGGTGCAAGCACTCCCCACGGGCGATTGGAAGGGGCGATTGGCGGCTTGGGCTCGAGCTGCAGTGTCTGCTTATCTGGATTCCCTGCGATTGCACGACATCGCTTTTTATGGCGGCCGGCCTCGCCCGCGCGAGGGCTTGATCGACAATATTATTATCGATCATCTTTCTAAGTTGTTGCGCGACGGAACTGGCGCAAGGGCGTGGTCCATCGAAGATCCTCAAGGCACAGCTGTCTTTTTGTTCGGTGGATTGCATAGCGCGGTTGAGGAAGCCGGACGAAAACGGCCAGTCAATGCCCGGAACTTGACCCGTCGAGTGGAGGGAATTTTTGTTCGCGCCGTGGGATCGAAGCCAACCACAAAAAAGCGAACGTCACCGCGGCGTCGCTCACCTTGACGCTCTACTTGAAGCAGAAACCCCACCCCTACGGCTTCCGGGGATTTTATCCTGGGTTTCGGTCCGATTTCCGGCGTCGCCGCCGGCGAATACTTTCTTCGCCGGATTCCGGACCTGCGTCGCGGCACCGGTGCCACTTTCATTGATTGCCGCTCTCGCTGGGCGTAAGATGCTCGGCCTGTGGCAGACTCCCCTCCCATGATCGGCCGGACGATTTCCCATTACCGCATTGTTGAAAAACTGGGCGGCGGCGGGATGGGTGTGGTTTACAAAGCGGAGGACGTGCGGCTGGGCCGGGCCGTGGCGCTCAAGTTCCTTCCGGATGAGACCGCCCGGGATCCGCTAGCTCTCGATCGTTTCCGGCGCGAGGCCCGCGCTGCCTCAGCTTTGAATCATCCGAATATCTGCACCATCCACGATATTGGCGAGGAGTCGGGGCATGCTTTCCTCGTGATGGAATATCTCGAGGGGCAGACGCTCAAGCACCGGATTTCGCGCGGCCCCGTGCACACGGATGAATTGCTGCAGATTGGCGTAGAAGTAGCGAGCGCTCTGGATGCAGCGCATGCCAAGGGCATCGTTCACCGCGATATTAAGCCCGCAAATATTTTTTGCACCAAGAATGGAACGGCGAAGGTGCTGGATTTCGGCTTGGCCAAGATTATTTCGCCAGCGCAGTCGTTTACGGATGTTGACGCTACGGCGATGCCTACCTCGCCTGACGATCAGATTTTGAGCAGCCCGGGCTCGGCGATCGGCACCGTTATGTATATGTCGCCGGAGCAGGCGATGGGCGAGGATTTGGACGCGCGGACGGATTTGTTTTCGTTCGGCGTAGTGCTTTACGAGATGGCGACTGGAACTGTGGCGTTCAAGGGGACCACTTCGGCGGCGATTTTTGATGCGATTTTGCATAAGCCGCCCGTGCCTGTGCTGCGGTTGAATTCTGGGTTGCCGGTGGAGCTCGAGCGCATCATTAATAAGGCGCTGGAGAAAGACCGCAAGATGCGTTACCAGCATGCTTCCGACTTGCGGACGGATCTGCAAAGGCTAATGCGCGATTCACATTCG
>Ga0209380_10002616_pt1 | contig 11445 bp, 9 predicted proteins | sample HubBroMetageWFT6_FD_188347 | JGI IMG/M metagenome (GOLD analysis project Ga0209380, IMG submission 188347) | Warmed and freeze-thawed soil microbial communities from the Hubbard Brook experimental Forest, New Hampshire - Hubbard Brook CCASE Soil... | ecosystem: Environmental > Terrestrial > Soil...
AATTTGGATCGCTTGAGCCAGCGCTTCCCGCCGGGCCTCAAATATTTGGTCAATTACGACACGACCACCTTTGTCCAGGCGACGATTCACGACGTGCTGATCACGCTCGTCATCGCCTTTGGGTTGGTCGTGATCGTCGTCTTTGTGTTTCTCGGCAGTCTGCGCGCGACCATCATTCCTGCGATCGCGGTGCCAGTCAGTGTAATCGGCGCCTTCGCGGTGCTGCTGGTGATGGGGTATTCGGCCAATACGATCTCGCTGCTCGCGATAGTGCTGGCGATCGGCATCCTGGTCGACGACGCGATCGTCGTCGTCGAGAACGTCGAACGCGTGATGGAGGAAGAACCGAACCTGTCGCCGGCGGAGGCGACAAAGAAGGCGATGACCGAAATCACCGCACCGATCATCGCGATCACGTTGGTCCTTCTATCGGTATTCGTGCCGATTGCCTTCATCCCCGGAATCGCGGGAACATTGTTCCGGCAATTCGCGGTGACGATCAGCGTCGCGATGCTGATCTCGGCACTGAATGCGCTGACCCTCTCGCCGGCGCTGTGCGCCGTATTTCTCCGCCCCAGCGGCCCAAAACGGGGCCCAATGGGCTGGGTGTTGCGGCGCATCGACAATATTCGCGACGGCTATGCGGCGATCGTGCGCCGCCTGGTGCGCGTCTCCATACTCGGCCTTGTGGCGATATTGGCGAGCGCCGCCGGGGTTTATTTTCTGTCTCTGCGAACCCCGACCGGGTTTCTCCCGGAAGAAGACCAGGGCGCTTTCTTTATCAATGTGCAGTTGCCGGACGGCGCATCGGTCAGCCGCACCCGCGACGCGGTCAAACGGATCGAGGCCGTGCTGAAGCAGATGCCGCAGGTCCGGAACGTTTTCGCGATCGTCGGATTTTCGATCATCGACAGCGTCAACGAGCCGAATACGGGCTTCATCGTGCCGACCCTGAAGCCTTTCGCCGACCGCGTCGGCGCGGCGAATTCAGCGCAGGCGCTGATCGCGCGCGTTTTCGGCGAGGGGCAGCAGATCCGCACGGCGGCCGTCATCCCGTTCAACCTGCCGCCGATCATCGGGCTTTCGACGACGGGCGGGTTCGAGTACCGGCTTGAAGGGCTCGAAGGCCAGGAGCCCGCGGCGATGAACAGCGTCATGCAGGGGCTTCTCGCGACCGCCAACCAGGACCCGCGGCTGACCCGCGTTTTCACGACCTACACCGCCAGCAACCCGTCGATCTGGCTCGACATTGACCGCGAGAAGACGCAGGCGCTGGGCCTCAGCATGACCGACGTGTTCGGCGCGCTGCAGGCGACATTGGGCGGCGTCTACATCAACAACTTCAACCTGTTCGGACGCGTTTGGCAGGTCAACATCGAGGGCCAGGGGGCGGATCGCAGAGATGTCTCCTCGTTGTGGCAAATCTATATCCGCAACAAATTCGGCGCCGCTGTGCCATTGCGCTCGATCGCTAGCGCTCGCGTCGTCGTCGGGCCGCAGGTCATCACGCGCTACAACAATTACCGCGCGATCCCGATACAAGGGAGCCCGTCTCCAGGCACTTCCTCCGGCACCGCACTGGCGGCCATGGCGGAGATCTCGGCCAAGACCCTGCCCTCCGGCTATGGCTATGAATGGACCGGGACCGCCTATCAGGAGTTCGCGGCTTCCGGGCAGACCGGCCCGATCCTGGGGCTCGCCGTGCTGTTCGCGTTTCTGTTTCTCGTCGGCCTCTACGAAAGCTGGATGATCCCGGTCCCAGTATTGTTATCGGTGCCGGTTGGGGTGCTGGGGGCGTTTCTCGGAATTTTGATTTTTCACCTGTCGCTCGACCTCTATGCCGAGATCGGCCTCGTCGTGCTGATCGCGATGGCCGCCAAGAACGGCATCCTGATCGTCGAATTCGCCAAGGACCGGCGCGAGGAAGGCATGGACATCCGTGAGGCCGCGGTGCTCGGCGCACGGATGCGGTTTCGCGCGGTGATGATGACCTCCTTCGCCTTCATCCTCGGCGTCTACCCGCTAGTCACGGCGCAAGGTGCCGCCGAGATCAGCCGGCACGATGTCGGTACTCCGGTCTTCGCCGGGATGATCGCCGCCAGCGCCATCGGGCTGTTCGTGATCCCGATGCTCTACGTCACCTTCCAGAGCCTGCGCGAGCGCAGCAGCAGCCGTTTCCGCCGCACCGAACCGCACCGCAGCGAGGCCGATTAGAGTTGTTTTGCGCAGCCAATCACGTGCCCAGGCGCTCGGCAAGCTCGGCAAAGCCGGCGACAACGATGTCGGTGGCCGGGTTTGGTACGGGATCGGGCGGACCGGCCGGTCCCCATTCGTCGGGGCGGCGGACGAAGGCGGTCTTGTAACCTTGGCCGCGAGCCGCATCGAGATCGAAATTGTGGCAGGCCACCATCAGGATTTCGCCGGGCGGTACGCCAAGCAACTTTGCCGCGAGCTGGTACGCTTCCCGCCGGGTCTTGTAGACGCGGAGCATTTCGCAAGGGATCACCGCATCCCAGCCGATGCCGTTGCGGCGCGAGACATCGACGACGAGTGACAGGCTGAGGATGGTGAAGGACACGCAGACGTAGCGCGGCCGCAGCCGCGCCAGCGCCGGCACAAAATCAGGCCAGGCTTCAAGTTCGTGCCATCGTTGCGCGACGGTGTGGCGATCCTCCGGTGAAAAGGCGTCAATCGCCGCCTCGCCCAGGAGTTCGTCGAGCACATCGCGATGTACGTCGTCGATGTTAAAGGCGGGCTCGACGGCGCCGAGCATCCGCTGCAACGAGCGACGTCGGTACTCATTGGCAAAGGCATGCCAATCGCGCTTGATGCCACGGCGCGCCCCGCACTCGGCGAGCGCGGCAACAAGCCCGGCGTGCCAGTCGAGGATCGTGCCCCCGGCGTCGAAGGCCAGAACCTTGATTCCCTGCATCGCTGCCCCCTCAGCATCGTCGACCGCGGACCGCAAGATCAGCGGCGCCGAGAAGCCGTCGCGCGGGCTGGCCGGCGCCTTGCCCCGCACGACATAGCGCGCGCACTCACCGATCGGCAATCCGCTCAACCCGCCTGGCTGGCGCGCCACGCGCGCCAGCCGCCGAAAGTCGTGATGTCGAGCGCCTCCTCAACCGCATATGCCTCGCACAAGAACCCGATCGCCGTGCCGCCGGCTTCGAGGCTCAGCGTACCGAGGCCGAGCGGCGAGGCGATACCGGCGAGAAACGCCCCGAGCGTGCCGCTCGGCACATCCCAGATTTCCACCTCGATCGCCGCGCCATTTCCGGGGCGGCAGACGAGCCCCGGGCGCTTGCCGTCGGGCAACGCATAAAGCCGGTATTCGGGAGCGGTGCGCGTCGCCTGGCGCAGCCGCGCGCCGAGGGCGACAAGCTCGCCGTTCAACGGCTGCCCCGAAAGATGCGCGCCGACGACGGCGAGCGACAGATACGGGAAGCGCGGTGGCGCCGTCGGCGGTTCAGAGCGCGGCAGCGGCGCGCCGGTAGCGCCCAAGGTGAGCCCCGTCTGGGCGTGAGACGCGGCGGCAATACCGGCAATCAGCGGATCATGGAAAGCCGGCGCCAGCAGCGTCACTCCCGCCGGAAGCCCGTTCTCCTGGAAGCCATTGGGGATGGCGATTGCGGACAAGTCCAGAATATTTGTGAAATTGGTATAGCGGCCGAGCCGCTCGTTGAGTCCAAACGGATCGGCCTCGATTTCGGCGATGCGATAGATCGTGCCGGTGGTCGGCAGCAGCATCAGGTCGATCCGATCCCACACCGGTTCGGTTCTCTGGCGAAGTTCGGCGAGGCGGTGCCAGTCGCGGTACGCCACGGCCCCAGTAATAGGATCGCCGCCGGCGATGATCTGCCGGGTTACCGGGTGCAGCGTCTCGCGCCGGCCATCGGTCGCGTTGTCGATGGCCGCCATGCGCTCGGCAAGCCAGGCGCCGCGGTAGAGCAATGAGCCGGCCTCAAGGAACGGATCCAGATCGATCGCCACGGCCTCGCCGCCGAGTGCTTCGAGGCGCGCGATCGCCGCCTCGAACAGCGCCGCGACGTCGTCATTGCCGAAAAACTCGCGCTGGTCCGGCAGCGGCACCCCGAAGGCGAAACGCGCCGGCAGCGCACCGAAACAGTCGAACCCGGCCGGCGGCTCCCGCGAATACCCGCCCGACGGATCGGTGCCGCGCATTACCTCCAACACCGCCGCGGCGTCGCTGACAGTCAGCGCGAAGACCGACACGCAGTCGAGCGAGCGGCAGGCCGGGACGACGCCGCTCGCGCTGACCAGCCCGCATGTCGGCTTTAGCCCGACGATGTTGTTGAAGGACGCCGGGACGCGGCCCGAACCTGCCGTGTCGGTGCCGAGTGCGAAGGCGACGAGCCCGCTTGCCACAGCCACCGCCGAGCCCGAGCTCGACCCGCCGGGAATAAAGGCCGGGTCGAACGGGTTGCGCGGCACCCCATATGGCGAGCGGACGCCGACGAGCCCGGTGGCAAACTGGTCGAGATTGGTCTTGCCGACGAGCAGCGCGCCGGCCCGCAGCAACCGCTCGACGACAGGGGCGGACCGCGCCGGCCGATATGCGCAATCCGGACAGGCGGCGGTCGTCGGCAGGCCGGCGATGTCGATGTTGTCCTTGACCGCGAACGGCAGCCCGTAGAGCGGCATGGCGGCGATACCCTCCGCCGCCGCGCGACGCTCGAGCGCGGCGGCCGCCGCCAGCATCCCGTCGGCCGGGACGCGTGAAATCCAGACCGAATCGTTGCCGCGCACATCGATGCGGGCGAGAATCTCGCGGGCGACCGAGACCGGGCTTGCCGTGCCCCGGGCATAAGCGCACCGCAAGGAAGAGAAATCGAGACTGAGAGCCATCAGGCAATCCGGGGTTCCACGTAGCGGGTTGCGGGAGCCGGCGAGTATGCAACAGCCTCGCCAAATCTATCCGAACTTGCAGAAAAGCTCAGTGTCTCGGCGTCGAAGGCGGCAGCACGACGCCAAATTGCCTATCGATTACGCAATTTGACCGTATACGTCAGGTTCCCCCTTGCCGGAGAACGCGTGGCATGGCGGTTGCTGTACTGCCTCCAGGACCCGGCAGGACATTCACAGCAATGAAACGGCGCGATTTCCTGAAGATCAGCACGTCGGCAGCAGCGGGAACGGTGGTTGCCGCCTATATCCGGCCCGCCAGGGCGCAATCCCGCAAGGACACCCTGCTGACCCTGTCCGAGAGTGGGCCCAACAATATCGACATCATGGGGGTCGGAACCAACCGGCCCGGATATGAGGCGTCGTGGAACACCTATGACCGGCTGCTGACCTACGGGAGCAAGAAGGACGCCGACGGCAACGATCACTACGACTACACCAAGATCGAGCCGGAGCTGGCCGAAAGCTGGGATCCCGGCGACATGTCGGTCACCTTCAAACTGCGCAAGGACGCCAAGTTCCACGATGGCACTCCGGTCACTGCCAATGACGTAAAATGGTCGTTCGAGCGGGCGGTGACGGTCGGCGGTTTCCCGACCTTCCAGATGAAGGCTGCGTCGCTCGAAAAGCCGGAGCAGTTCGTCGCCGTCGACGACCACACCTTCCGCATCGACTTCCTGCGCAAGGACAGGCTAACGCTGCCCGACATCGGCGTCCCGGTGCCGATCGTGATCAATTCCGAACTCGCCAAGAAGCACGCCACGGACAAGGACCCGTGGGCGATGGAGTGGCTGAAGAACAACGAGGCCGGCGGCGGCGCCTTCCGGATCGACAAGTGGACGCCCGGTCAGGAAGTCGTCTATCAGCGCTTTGACGATTGGAAGTCGGGCCCGTTGCCGAAGATCCAGCGGGTGATCTGGCGCATGGTGCCGTCGGCCGGCAATCGCCGGGCATTGCTCGAGCGCGGCGACGCCGACATCTCCTTCGATCTGCCGCCGAAGGATGTGTCCGAGCTGGCGGCGGAAAAGAAGCTGACGGTCATCGGCACGCCGATCGAGAACGCGCTGATTTATATCGGCATGAACGTCAAGATCCCGCCCTTCGACAGCACCAAGGTGCGGCAGGCGATCGCCTATGCGATTCCGTACCAGAAGATCATGGATGCGGTGATGTTCGGGCGCGGCACGCCGATGTTTGGCGGCCCGCCGGAAGTGAAGGAACCGGTCTGGCCGCAGCCGAGCCCGTACAAAACCGACCTCGCGCGGGCAAAGCAATTGCTGGCCGAAGCCGGGATGCCGGAGGGGTTTGAGACGACGCTCTCCTTCGACCTCGGCTTTGCCGTCACCAACGAGCCGCTCTGCGTACTGGTGCAGGAAAGCCTGGCCCAGATCGGCGTCAGATGCACGCTGAACAAGATTCCGGGCGCCAATTGGCGGGCGGAGTTTTCGAAGAAGACGCTGCCGTTCATCGCCAATGCGTTCGGCGGCTGGCTCAATTTCCCGGAATACTTCTTCTACTGGACCTATCACGGACAGAACGCGATCTTCAACACGATGTCCTATCAGAATCCCGCTATGGACAAGCTGATCGACGCGGCGCGCTTCGAAACTGACCCGCAGAAATACAAGGACGAGGTCGACGGCTTCATCAAGATTGCCTTCGACGACATCCCGCGCATTCCGCTGTTTCAGCCCTCGCTCGACGTGGCGATGCAGAAGAACGTCACCGGTTACCGCTACTGGTTTCACCGCCAGCTCGACTACCGGCAACTGGCGAAGGCGTGACCCTTGTGGAGGTTCCCATGAGCACGAACCACTTGACTGCGATCGGGATGCTGGACTGGACCGATGCCCCGCCGGCGCGCGCGCTGCCGCGAAACCCGTTCTCGCGCCTGTCGGGGTTCGGCTTCGCCGCCACAGCCCTGTTCCGGATCCGCGAGTTTCTCGCCGCTTTCAAGGACAGGCGGCCGAAGCCGCCCGCCGGCGGCGGCCCGGATGAGCCGTCGGAAGACCCGCCTCGCGACAATCTTTGGGATGACCCGGCCCTTTGGATGCTGATGCTGCATTGAGATGATCGCGCTGCGCCGCCTCGCCACCGCGTTGCCGAGCCTGGCCGGCGTCATCATCGTGACCTTCCTGCTGACGCGTGCGCTGCCCGGCGATCCGGCCGCCTATTTCGCCGGGCCGGCAGCGACGGCGCAGGCGATCGAGGAAATCCGTCACCTGATGGGCTTCGACCGCAGCCTGGCGGTACAGTTCATCGATTACCTGCGTCACCTTGCGCAAGGCGATCTCGGCACCTCGCTCAGCACCGGGCAACCCGTGCTGCAGGAATTGGTGACCCGGCTGCCGGCGTCGGCCGAGCTGACCCTGTCGGCATTGTTGCTTTCGGTAGCGATCGCGGTGCCGCTCGGCATCGCCGCGGCGCTCCGGCCGGGCTCGCTGATCGACCACGCCTGCCGCATCACCACGACGGCGGGGGTGTCGCTGCCGACCTTCTTCACCGGGCTGTTGTTGGTCTACCTGTTCTATTATCTGGCCGGCGTGGCGCCGGCTCCGCTCGGCCGGCTCGACGTGTTCTCGACCGCGCCGCCGCAATGGAGCGGGTTCTATCTGATCGACAGCCTGATCGCGCGCGACTTCGACACCTTCTGGGCGGCGCTGTCGCAGTTGATCCTGCCGGCGGCGACAATGGCGATCTTTTCGCTGGCGCCGCTGGCGCGCATCACCCGCGCTTCGATGCTGGCGGCGCTCGGCAGCGAGTTCATCCGCACCGCCCGCGCCAGCGGTCTCGCGCCGCGCCGCATCACCTATGTCTATGCCTTCCGCAATGCGGTGCTGCCGGTCGTCACCACCCTCGGCATGGTGTTCTCGTTTCTCCTCGGCGCCAATGTGCTGGTCGAAAAGGTGTTCGCCTGGCCCGGGATCGGCTCCTACGCCGTCGAAGCGCTGATCGCCTCGGATTACGCCCCGGTACAGGGCTTCGTGCTTACGATGGCATTGCTCTACGTGATGCTGAACCTGGCCATCGATCTCCTCTACGGCCTGATCGACCCGCGCGTCCGGCTCGAAGCATGACCGCAACCCTGCGGCATGCCGGCTATGTGCTCGGCGAGAACCCGGTCACCGCCTTTGCCTTCGCGCTGTTCTTTCTCTTCGCGCTGTGCGCCGCGCTCGGCCCGTCGCTGGCGCCCTACGATCCGCTCGCCAGCGACACCGCCGAGGCGCTGACCGGACCCTCCGCCGCGCATTGGTTCGGCACCGATCAGCTCGGCCGCGACCTGCTCTCACGCGTCGTCGTCGCCACTCGCCTCGATCTCGGGATTGCGGTGATCTCCGTCGCGCTGGCCTTCGGCGTCGGCACGCTAAGCGGTCTCGCGGCGGGCTATTGCGGCGGCTGGATCGACCGCATCGTCGGCCGCGCCGTCGACACGATCATGGCATTTCCGCTCTTCGTGCTGGCGATGGGCATCGTCGCAGCGCTCGGCAACAGCGTCGCCAACATCATCTACGCGACCGCGATCATCAACCTGCCGATCTATGCCCGGCTCGCGCGCGCCGAGGCCAATGTTCGGCGCAATGCGGGCTATGTCGAGGCGGCTCGGCTATGCGGCAATGGCGAGGCGCGGATCGTCTTGACGCAGCTCTTGCCGAACATCATGCCGCTGATGATGGTGCAGGTGTCGCTGACCCTCGGTTATGCGATCCTGAACGCCGCCGGCCTGTCCTTTATCGGGCTTGGGGTGCGCCCGCCGACCGCGGAATGGGGCATCATGGTCGCCGAGGGCGCGAGCTTCATCGTCTCCGGCGAATGGTGGGTCGCGCTGTTCCCCGGCCTCGTCCTGATGGCCGCGGTGTTCTGCTTCAACCTGATGGGCGACGGGCTGCGCGACATCGTCGACCCGCAACGGCGCACATGACCCGTTGCCGATGAACTACGATCGCAGATCCGTCCCGCTGCTCAAGGTCGAGGATCTCGGCGTCGAGTTCCGCACCCGCAGCGGCACGGTGCGCGCGCTCGACGGCATCGCCTTCGACCTGCGCCGCAGCGAGACCCTGGCGCTGGTCGGCGAGAGCGGTTCGGGAAAATCGGTGACCGCATACGCGATCATGAGCATTCTCGATGCGGCGGCGCGCATCACCTCGGGACGGATCGTGTTCGGCGGGCTCGACCTCCTGACCGTGGCCGAAAAGGAAATGGCCGAGATCCGCGGCCGCGAAGTGGCGATCATCTTTCAGAACCCGCGCACGGCGCTGAACCCGATCCGTGCGGTCGGCCGCCAGATCGCCGATATCCTGGTCCGCCACGGCAACGTCACCGCGGCGCAGGCGCCAAAGCGCGCGGTCGAGATGCTGGCGAAAGTCCGCATCCCCGACCCCGAGCGCCGCGCCGCCGCCTATCCGTTCGAGCTCTCGGGCGGGATGTCGCAGCGGGTCATGATCGCGATGGCGCTGGCCTGCGAGCCGGCGCTGTTGATCGCCGACGAGCCGACCACCGGCCTCGACATCACGACCCAGGCGGTGATCATGGATCTGATCGCCGAGCTGGCGGCCTCGCAGAACATGGCGACGCTGCTGATCACCCACGACCTCGGCCTTGCCGCCGAGTATTGCGACCGGATCGCGGTGATGCACGCCGGACATCTCGTCGAGACGGCGCCTACCCCGCTGCTCTTTGCCGCGCCGCGCCATCCCTATACCGCGAAGCTGATCGCGGCGACCCCGGGCGAGGCGAGCCGACTCGATATGCTGGCGGCGATCTCCGGCTCGCTGCCCGATCTGCGCCGCGCCGACCTGCCCGCGTGCCGCTACAGCGAGCGGTGCGAACGCGCGACACAGGACTGCCGCGAGGGGCCGCTGCTGCGGGTGACGGCGGCGGAAGGACGGCAGGTCGCTTGCCGGCACCCGTTATGACCGCCGTCGTCACGCCTCTACTCGCCGTCGACGGGCTGCAGAAGCTGTATCCGCTCGGCAAGCCCGCCCCCTTGGCCCGGTGGCGGCGGCGCGGCGCGGCGCGCTCCTATCTGCATGCCGTCGATGGCGTCGGCTTCACGATCGGCCGCGGCGAGACGGTCGGGCTCGTCGGCGAGTCCGGCTGCGGCAAATCCACCCTGGTGCGGCTGCTCGCCCGGCTGATCGATCCCTCGGAGGGCGGGATCCGTTTCGACGGCGAGGATATCGGCGCGGTCCCGGCGCGGCGCTTCGGTCGGAGCGCGCGGCGGGCGCAGATCCAGATGGTGTTCCAGGACGCGACCGACAGCCTCAACCCGCGCTTTACCGCGTTCCGCGCGATCGCCGATCCGCTCTTGCGCCTGCGGCGGCTCTCCGGCGCGGCGCGGCGCGCCCGCGTCGAGGAGGTGGCGCGGCTGACCGGGCTGCCGGCGGAGTTGCTGACCCGCTTCCCGCACCAATTATCGGGCGGGCAGAAGGCGCGGGTCGGGATCGCCCGCGCCATCGCGGTCGAGCCACGCCTGTTGATCCTCGACGAGCCGACCTCGGCGCTCGACGTGTCGGTGCAGGTGGTGATCCTGCAGCTGCTCGACGATCTGAAGCGGAAGCTCGACCTGTCCTATCTGTTCGTCAGCCACGACCTCAACGTCGTGCGGCTGCTGTGCGACCGCATTCTGGTCATGTATCTGGGGCATATCATCGAGAGCGGGCCGGCGGCGCAGGTCTTCGCCGCGCCGGTGCATCCCTACAGCCAGGCATTGCTTTCGGCGGTGCCGAAGATCGGCGCCGGCGCCGGCGCGCGGACCCAGCGGATCGGGCTGCCCGGCGAGCCGCGCAGCCCGATCGACCCCGATCCGGCGATCTGCCCGCTCTACGGCCGCTGCAACCGCGCCACCGACCGGTGCAAGAGCGCCATGCCGCCGCTGCGCGAGATCGCGCCCGGGCGCCTCGCCGCCTGCCATTACCCGATACTAGACCCCGGCGCGGCGGACATGCCGCCGCAACCGATCGCAGCGACGGCCTAGGAGGAGGGGCATGCCCGAGCAATCCTTTGACGCCGATGCCTATGTCGACGCCGCCGCGGCATTAATCGGGCTGCCGATAGATCCCGCGCATCGGCCGGGGGTCGTCCTCAACCTCGAGCGGATCGCGCAGATGGCGGCGCTGGTGATGGATTTTCCGATGCCGGACGAGACCGAGCCGGCGCCCGTGTTCCGACCGTGAGCGGCGCCGATCTCGGCGACGCCAGCGCGGCGACGATCGCCGCGGCGGTGCGCGCCGGCGAGGTCAGCGCCGCCGAAATCGTCGAAGCGGCCCTGAGCCGGATCGAGGTCTGCAACCCCGCGCTCAATTGCTTCACCGAGGTGACCGCCGAGCGCGCCCTCGCCGAGGCCCGCGCGGTCGATACACGCCGCGCCGGCGGCGCCGATCCCGGCCCGCTCGCCGGGGCCCCGTTCGCGGTCAAGAACCTGTTCGATCTCAAAGGCGTCGTGACCGTCGCCGGCTCGAAGATCGACGCCGAGCGCCCGCCGGCCGCCGTCGACGCGACCATCGTCGATCGGCTCCGCGC
>Ga0209380_10002617_pt1 | contig 11443 bp, 14 predicted proteins | sample HubBroMetageWFT6_FD_188347 | JGI IMG/M metagenome (GOLD analysis project Ga0209380, IMG submission 188347) | Warmed and freeze-thawed soil microbial communities from the Hubbard Brook experimental Forest, New Hampshire - Hubbard Brook CCASE Soil... | ecosystem: Environmental > Terrestrial >...
GCAATGCTCATCGCGCGCGGTGCGCAACCACCGTCCGAAGAGGGAGGCCAAACGAGCCTCTAGACTAGACTGTTTACCCCTTCAGGGCTCCGTCTCCCGGCCAGAAACGGTGTTCGAGGTCGGTAACTACTGGGAGGCTTGACGGGCGTGATTTTGCCCACTTTTAAGTCGTGCACCCGGCAGCCGGCGCGCCGCGACTCCAGCTACGCACGTGCGGCGTGGTCGAAGTTTGCACCGCCGATCGCGCGCTTCAGGTACCCATGTGGGCTCTCGACTGAGCCCGCCGCGGAAGCGATCAGAAGGTGAAACGACCACCGACTATGGGAGCAAAGTTGTTGTTCGAGTTATAGGGGACGCCGGGGCCATGAGGAATGGCGATGGCCAGACCGCCGCTCACGTAGGAATACGCAATTCCGGCAAAACCGTCGAAACGCTTGGTGAAGTGATGATCCACATAAAGCGACCCCTCGTTGAGGGTGCCCGCGCAGGAACTGCGGAAACCGGCTGAGGGCGAGCAGGTCGGCGGAAGGCGGAAGTCGTTCTGCCGCTGTTGATACCAGGAGAAAGTGAAGTCGGTTTTGCTGCGGTAGGTGTACTTCGCGCCCGTCCACCAGATGTTCACCAACTTCTCAGAATCAAGATTCTTGTCTTCGACCCCGCTCATGAAATAACCGCCCTGATCCGAGGCGCCCACGCCCAACGGGTTCGACGGGTTATTCTGCCAGATGTATTCGTAGCCGGCAAAAAACTTGACCCGTTCCCACGTATACCTGGCAGCGACCATAACGGCGCGGTTGTCGGTCACGATGCCATACACGGTGTTGTTCGGGTCGATCAGATTGACCCCGCCGGTGATGGGGTTTGTATTGATGCTGTCGGTGGTCGACTGAAATGACTGCGTTGGACTCTGAGGCCCCAGCAAGGGGTTCAATACGCTGATCGCCTGGTTGTACTGTTGGAAGACGACGTCGGCGGAGAACTTGCCGTAGCCCGCGCCGAGGTCAAATCCATAGGCGTTGTTATGCGCCGATTCCGGCGTACAGGTGGTGGCAGTCCAGGTTGCGGAGGCCGAGTAGCAGCCGGCAGAACCATCGGCGAATTTATACATCGCGCCGAAATGGACGGGGCCATAGGTGAGGCGATACTTCAGGGCGTCGTCCCAACGGCTGTTCTCGGTGTCGCCGCCGCCGGCCATCGTGCCGTTATAGCCGATGTAGGAAAAGGCATAGGCGCCGCCGGCCGGGTCGTAAAGGAGCATCGCATCGGTCCCGAGAGAGCGCTGACGACCGAAGGTCAGCGTGCCGAAATGCGCGGACGATATACCGCCATAAATTTCGTCATTGAAGGGTTGGCCCGCGCGGGCGCCGTCGATGGCGTACGAATAGCTCCTCCTGGGAAGGCCGTTGTTGATGGTGTCGGTGGCGGACGCGTTGGCGAGCAGGCCGGACTGCGGATTGATGCCAGTTGAAGCGTTGAACACAACGGACCAGCCATGCCGAAACTCTTCCTTGCCCCTGATGCCCAGACCCGTCTGCTGCAGGTTGTTCGGCGCGACGAGGAATCGATGTTGAAAGCCGTTTCGGTTCACCAGAGATGCCCCTTCATAGTTATAGCCGTTTTCCGGTAAGCCGTGGCTGACCCAGCCGACCCCGACATCATACGCACCGTACAGCGTGATGCCGTGCCAGGTCAGCGTGCAATCGGTGGTGGCGAACTCGTGGCCGCTCGCGCAGGCGTCGGGGGTCCTCAGCTGCATCTTGATGTCGACACTGGCGTCCTGGCCAACCGCCAGACTGATTCCCGTCCGCGTTTCATCGGCGAACCCTTGTTTTGCCGCTTGAATCTCGAAGCGCCCCGGAGGCAGGCTGGACGCGTGATAGTGCCCCCCGCCGTCGGTTGCGATCGTGCGCGTTGTACCTGTATCGACGTTCTTGATTGTCACCGCGACATCGGGAAGGGTTGCGCCGGTTTGGTCCGTCACGCCGCCGGAAAGGCTCGCTCCCGTTTGGGCCCACGCCGGAAACGCCCCCACCGCAAGCCACAAAAGCAGCAAGAAGGGCTGGGCCAGCAGCAGTGCGGCAGCGGTTGGAACGTAGCCGGCGCGCGTCAAAGGTTTCCGTCGCCTCCCGTACCGGAAGAGCACCCGCGAGCGGTCAGAGCGTTTCATGATGGATCACTTTCCTGAGAATCCGTGTCGACGTTGTCCTGCTAAAGAACCTATGTCCTGTTTACCAGACAGTAAATAATGACAACCGTTTTTAATCACACCCCTGAGAGGCTTGGAGTGTACATGAAATACGGTTCCGATGTCTAAACTCATACAGTAATAGATCGTTGTAGGATGGTTTTCTAAGCGATATCGGCACGAAAAGGCCAACCGCTGACCCTGCGCAACGATGGCTGTACGATTTCGGTCCGATGCCGAGAACCGCAAATCCGGGAGAAGAGCGGCGAGTTGCTGAAGCTCCGTGACGCTGCCTTACAATTGGGAATCAGCTTCCCCCGCTATCAAGCAGTGGATTTACAAGAAGAAGATTCGTAGCGTCCTGACAGTCGGAGGCCATCACTGCATCCACATACCGAACTGGACAGGCTCCTTTTCCGAACGCGAGGCAAAACGGAGCAGGAGCGCAAAGAAATCGTACGGCGCGTCAGTGGACGTAATCAGCTAGTTGGACGAATCGATTTGAGAAAGCGGAGATTACACTCCACAAATTGAGCGGCAAAAGGCTGGCTTCCTGCCTCTTGATGGAAGCCGCCGATGGGTATCGTGTGTTGATTGCTCTGCCCGAGATAGACCCGGCATTTACCAACAAGCCGCTTTTGCTCGCTTTCTTGCGAGATCGGAAACCGCTGGATGAGAAAGAGGGCCATACCGCATCGTCATTCGGAAAGCGGACGGCCCGATCGATGCGGCAGGTCACGACTCTGAAGATTGTAAACGTACAGTGAAAGGTCAGTCCTTCTGGATCATTACTTCGGTCGACTTTATGACAGCAGTGACCGTATCGCCCTTCTTGAGCTTCAACTCGTCGGCGCTGCGCCGGGTGATGGCACTTTCAATGAGATTGTCGCCCACACGGACGACTACATGGGCCATGACGTCGCCCAACTGAACTTCCTCGATTTGTCCTCGCAGTTTGTTTCTGGCTGAGATTGGCATGTGGTCATTATAGACGCGAGGGAGAGCACATGAGCATTCGAAGATCGGTCCTGATCTCGTTCCTGGCAGCCGCTTGCGTTGCCCAATTGTCCACTGCCAAGGAGATTCACCGTCGCTGCGGCAGCCGACCTTCAGCTTGCTATCCAGGATGTCGCTGCCCGATTCCAAAAGGAAACGGGGAAGAGCGCGAAACTTATTTACGGTTCGTCGGGGAATTTCTTCGAGCAGATTCAAAACGGTGCGCCGTTTGACATGTTCTTTTCGCCTAATCTCGATTACCGAAGAAGCTAGAGGCTGCAGGACTGACGGTGCCTGGAACCTATTACCAATATGCCAAGGGTAAGATTGTGACGGATTCTGATAGTGGTGTCTCAATACGGACGGCTAGCGCGCGGCAAATGGCTTGCCGCGCAGGGTGGTGTAGACACTGTCGAAGACGCTGAGGCCCTTAATACTCGCTATCCCACCAACAGTGACCGGATCACCGAGATACAGGACCTTAGTATCCGTGTTATTAAATGCCGGCCACAGGGGGAGCCCGGGACCATTCGGGTTGCCCGACTTCGCGAAGTTGACCCAGTATCTGGAAATCTCGTCGGCCACCGTCCGGTCTGCCGCGGTCCAGCGCCAAGGCGCCTGGTCGAGATGGTCGAAAACATACCAGAGCTCGGCGAAGTGACTTGCGCCCCAACCCTCGTACACAGAGCCAACCGGAAATGGTGGCTGCTGTCGAAACAAGTAGTAATAGACAGGATTCCGCCCGGTTCCGGCTTGCAACCTCCCCCAGGCCCACATGTCCCAGCCGAAGCGAAGGTCGCGCTCGAGGTCGAGCTGTGCCTGTTGCGCCTCTTTGTCGGTGGCGTGCGGATAAGCTGCCAGCATCGGAGGCGGCAGTGGCCCGACGCTGTTCGCAATGTCGCCATCGAACGTGGCGGCCGTCACGTGGGTGACATCGACTAACGCACGCGCTTCCTCGGCGTTCGAGCCTATGAGCAGCGGGACATCGTTCTGCCGCCCCGATGTGAACGTCTCGTAAGGCGACAGGGGGAGCACATAGGGCTCGATCACCGGGTGGCTGATACCGCCGGCGTCGCTGAGCTTGGCTGCCGGCAGCCGACGCAGTTCCGCGATCGAGGCCGCCCCCAGAGACGTAGCGTACTTCTCCCCGTCGTGTTCTGCATTGGCGAGCAGGTATTTGGGTGAGAGCTGGAGCGGTTCAAACAAGCCGCCGCTCTCTCCGATGGCACGCTGGAACAAGCCTTTCGCTCGGCGCGAGGCCATCAGTATGCTGACCGAGATCGCTCCGGAGGATTGACCAGCTATGGTCACGTTTTTCGGGTCGCCGCCAAAAGCTGCAACGTTGCTCTGAATCCATTCGAGGGCAGCGAGTTGGTCCATCAGGCCGTAATTTCCGGACGAGTGCTGTGGGGACTCGTGCGTCAACTCCGGATGCGCGAGAAAACCGAGCGGACCAAGCCGGTAGGCGATGGTCACCACGATCACGCCCTTGTGCGCAAGTTGGTCACCCCAGTACAAGGGCATCGAGGACGACCCGCGGATGTAACCCCCGCCGTATATCCAGACGATGACCGGCAGATGTTCCTTTGCGCTCTTCGCCGGAGTCCAGATGTTCAGGTAGAGACAATCCTCACTTACTACCGGCGGCGTCTCGCCTGGCATAGACACACCAACTTGCATGCACGCAGGTGCAAATGCGTCTGCTTTACGCGTGCCCGTCCAGGGTGCGACATGTACCGGAGGCCGCCAGCGCAAGTCGCCCACGGGCGGGGCAGCGAATGGGACGCCTCTGTAGACATTCAAGCCGCTTTCTTGTAGGCCGGACAAAGCGCCGGACTCGGTCAAGACCTGCTGCGCGACAGCGAGACTGGCTAACTCGACCGCCACGAGTACGACACCTGTGAATCGCAACTGCTTCCACATAGAGAGCTCCACCGCGCCACTAATACATTTCGAGCGGCGCCATGTCTGTTCAAGATTGCTCATGGGGCGGACGCAGTTTCGGGGCGGAAGGAATCGGGAAACCCCCAGCCCTTGGTTTCACGGTCGAGAAACGTTAGAAGTGCTGTATCGGCTGACTTCGGTGGCGTAAGTTCCTGCGCCGGCGTCGACGATCGCGCGGAACCTTGCCTGCATATCTTTTCGCCATCTTCATCTCGTTGTCACCGGCACGCCAATGAAAACGTAGCGCCGGGATAGATTCTGACTACAGACCGTGCACGGCGCGATTGAAGAAAATTTCGCTATCGGCAGCACCGTATACTGTAGTAGCATTGCCGAGATATGTAGGAGACATATGCACAAGGCCGGTCTTTCAAAAGCTCAAACACGAATCCTGGAGCAGTACTGGAAACTGGGAACCTGCTCTGTCCGCGAAATCCCTGACAGTTTGCCGGAGGACGAGCGCGTTGCTTACACGACCGTTCAGACGCTGGTTTACAGGCTGGAACAAAAAGGCGCACTGCGTGGTGTTGGCCGTGGTGTTCAGCACTGTAATGGTTGGGGCGTTCTTGGAACCGTGTCGCATACCGCTGGTTGTTTCGCTGATGAGCATGTCGCCACGGTCACCGTACTTCCACGTCCTGTCTCGTGCCGACGCCAAATCGCCGACAATGGCCAGCTGAAGTCGCTCCCATGAAACACATACGAATCTTCTTGCTGCCGGCTGTACTCATTCTTGTCAGCGCGGCCTTAGTGCGGGGCACAAAGAACGCAACCGCCGCGAGCCCGCCTCCGCCGCAACTGTCATCGCGGCGCCCAGCTGCACGTGTGGTTGACCTGAAGGCCCCCGATGGCACCATCCTGAAGGCGAGCTATTTTGCCGCGGCCAGGCCCGGCCCCGGTGTGTTGCTGTTCCACCAAAGCAACCGGGATCGTAAGTCGTGGGATGAGGTAGCCGGGGAATTGGCGGCGACTGGAATCAACACGCTGACGCTCGACATGCGCGGATTTGGCGAAAGTGGTGGAAAGAAAGAGGCAAGAAAACAGTGGTTGGACGGCGATCTCGATGCTGTCTTCCAGTATTTGGCTTCGCAGCCGGGCGTTACGCGCGATGTCATTGGCCTGGGAGGAGCTGGGTGGCTGGGGGTGGACAATTCCGTAGAAACCGCTCGCCTTCACTCTAGCCAGGTGAAGTCGCTGGCATTGCTTTCGGGCGAGACCTTGCAAGAGAACCTCCAATTCCTGCATCAGTCCCCACAACTACCGGAATTGTTCGTCGTCTCCGACGATGACGAATACCCTCCAACGCAAGATGCAATGAAACTGCTCTACATTACCTCTTCGAGTCCCAGCAAGAAGTTCGTGCATTACTCCGCCGCGCAAGAAGCGCCCTGGCTCTGGTATGAGACCTCCGATATCAGCAAAGTTCCGGCCACGGGCGGCCACGGAACCGACCTTTTCAAACCTCATCCCGAGCTTCATGGCATTATCGTCAGTTGGTTTGTCACTACGCTGATCAAGACGCCCGGTCATGCGCCGGCCGATACTGTAGCCTGTGCCGCGATCATCGATGAAATCCGTCTGCCCGGTGGAGTCGAAAAGGCCCGGCGGCAACTGCTGGACGCACGCCAGAAAGATCCCAAAAACCAGTTGTGGCCAGAAATTAGCGTCAGCATCATCGCGCAAGATCATCTGCGTGCGGGTGAAACCAAAGCAGCAATCGAGATTTTTGAGCTGAACCTGCTTGCTTATTCGGACTCGGCCGACGCGGAAGATAGCCTGGCCGACGCTTATATGGCCGACGGCCAGAAAGGTTTGGCGCGGCAACACGCCGAGAAGGCCTTGGCCCTTCTTGACTCCCACTCCCTGCCGGCATCGTCGTGGACCGATACGGATCAATACCGCCGCGAGATTCGGGGTGACGTTAAGGACGTACTCAAGAAGCTGGGCCAGAGCGAAACAAATTGAGGACAGTCATTTTATGAAACAAACGCAAATCTTCCTGCTATTGGCGGTACTCGGCTCTACCTTGACCGCCTTTGGACAGAGCACGAGCGCCGCAGCCGCGAGCGGGCCTCAAGCGCACCCGTCGCGCCTTGGCCAACCATAGCGACATCGATATTCTTTCCGTTCAAAGTTCTGTGGTACCACCCATAGCACCAGACAACCACTCCTCCGATTCTGGTTAGAGCTTCTTCATTCCGGCGTTACTTTCTGGTTCAGCGGTGGTGCGTTCCGGAAAGAGGTGCAGAATGAAACGATTGTTGCTTGCAATATTTTGCATGGTTGGCGGGATATCTTTGGCACTCGCGCAGGACGCATCCTCCCGCCCTTACCCGAGATTCCCAAGAACAAGTTCCAAACTCGCGCGCTCGAGACTGCCTTGCTCGCATCATTGCTCTCAGACTACGCGGCACAATTACCAACTGTTCTCTTGGTATTGCATCCCGTGTTCGGTCAAACACTTTATCTCACGAGATGCTTGAGCTTCCTGCGAGCTCTTGCGACCCTCGCTTTTACAGTGCCACTTGGCACCCTCAAGAGTCTCGCCGTTTCACGAATGCTCAAACCATCGACCGCTCTGAGTTGAATGGTTCTGAGCAAACAAGGCGAGAGCCGCTTCGAGAAATGTGTAAGTCTCTCCACAAATTCGGACCTTCGACATAGCTCCTCTGGGTTTGGATCAGCATGTGGGAGCATTTCCCACAACGGTGAATGTGTTTCTGGGGCCTGCTCGTCCAGTGAGATGTGCACATTCCGTGAACGTTGCCGTAGTTTCAGGCGAGCGGCATTGATCACAATTGTGGTCAGCCACGTGGACATCTGTGCTTGTCCTTTGAACTGATCCAAGTGTGCGTAGGCGGACAACAACGCATCCTGCACTGCATCCTCAGCATCTGCATGGTTACGTAGATGTCGCAAGGCTATGGCACGAAAGGAATCCAGCTGGCGGGCGACTATATTTCTGAATTCCTGGATTTGGTTTTCAAAAGACCGAAACGGTGCCTGCGTGCTATTCATACCTGCTGCTATCGCTGCCATAGGTGAACTCCTTCACACGTGCATCAATGCACGCTATTTTCCACTGCCGTACGCACAATCGGAATTCGGCCCTACAACCTCCCACCTGAGCGTCGCCCGAAACAATGGCTGGATACCGTAACGTTGCCGAACTCATGGGCCATCCATCCGGATCGATGGTGAACGCAACTCCCCGAACCATGCGGGTTGTTTGCCCGGTGCTCTGAGCCTAGAGCACAAGAACTCAGCAACCCCAGAGCGAGTACGATGCTTGCGAGCCTTTGCGTCATTGTGAGTTCCTCATTGCTCCTGGATCGGCGTTAGATCTCTTGCGCATGTGCACAACAGCTCCGCCCTGCTCGAAATCAACCTCGTCCATCAACGTTTTCATAACGTAGATCCCACGCCCATGCTTCAAGAGGCGATTCTCTGGGACTGTCGGATCTGATACCGCGCCGCTGTTAAATCCCTTTCCTTCGTCCTGAATCGTGATTGAGACTTCTCCATCTGTCGTGCAGCGGCAGACCACGTAAACACACTTGTGAGGGTCCTCCTGGTTGCCATGGACGATGGCATTCGCAAGCGCCTCACGCAGTGCCAATTCAATGCCGAACTCGCTTCCATCCACACTTCGAAACCTGGCAATGAAGCGCATGAGTTGATCTACGAATGGCGAGATGACCGCAACCTGGCTCGGCAGAAACTGCTTCAACTCAACAAAAGGAACAGAACGAAACGTTCGCGGCACCTGAGATTTAGCGTGCGTGCAAGCCATGGGGAAGTTCCGTGCTACCGCTCACAGTTAAGGCAAAGCTCATGCCAAATCCTTTTGGAGCTCAGTGAGGGGCCGCACCTCAAGGTGCAGTCACCTTCACGGCATTTTTAAACTGCACTTCCGCTGCCAAAGTGAAGCGCACAAATTGCGAGTGGGACTTGCCGGGTCGATTTGCCAGAATTCTGTGATCTTGGAGAGCAACGCGCCGATCCCATCGCTTTTTGAGATAAAACCGTCCATCCTCAACATTTCGTCCTCAGGGTGGATAACCGAACTTCGCTTTCCCTCCCGGCATCCCCCGAGAAATCAGTCGCGCACTGTGGGACCCCCGACACATCGGTCGATTTCCCGACATCGACCCCCGACACCGACAGGTTCGACATCCAACTGAGCAGAATCAGGAGCGAATCAAATATGGGTAAGCAAATTGCACTCGTTGCCGGCGGAAATAAAGGTCCCGGCAAAGAGGTTGCACGCGACGACGATGTTCGGACGAGAAGACACGATCATCGCCTATGCTTCCTTAAAGGCGGCAGTCACAATCCTGACCATTCAGTACGCTAATGCTTTTCGGAGGAGCGGCATACATGCCCATATCAAGATCAATGCCGCGACTCCATGGGTACATAGCTGCTGATCTCAACAATCAGCCCGGCAACCGCATTGTCGAACACGGTTCGCAGATTATTGTCCAACTCCGCTACTTTGCCTCAAGACGGACCAAGCGGGGGATTCTTCAACGCTGCTGGTACCGTGGCATGGTGAGTAAGAGCTTTGCTGATGCCTCTGTCATCTCGCCTGGGGCGGCTGGGCTGGACAGACCGAGATGAACACCCGCAAGCGAACAAGCCTCGTCAACCTGGTCAGGTCAGTGGATGTAAGTCATGGATAGGAATGTGGAAGCCCTGAAACGGAGCGCCCCAAACTCGCATCTCAGCGAGGTTGACGCGTCAGTTGAGCAGGGAGGATCATCCGCCGCAAACACCCGCGGCCCTAGGCCACCGAGAGCGGTCTTCGCGCCACAAACAAGGCCACGCACCAGAGGCAGTAGATACCGGAACTCGTTGGCAACATGTTCACAGTCCGTCCGATGATTCAGGCCGCTGAGCACCCACAAAAGTACCGGGCGAACCAGGGCGCCGACTCGGACGTTGAATGCCAAGCCGCTTCATCCTGTCAATCAGAGTCGTCCGCTTCAAGCCAAGGTCCACAGCTGCGCCCTTTGATCCGCCGACGACCCATCCAGTCGCGTCTAACGTCGCAAGGATAAGGGCACGCTCGGAATCTCTGAGTGTTTTTGGTACATGAGGGTTGGGGTTTGAGACGGTGGGCCGTACAGCGCGGGGCGTGGTTGGCAGCCCCGGCGCCGGCAGAGGATTTGGAAGTACTCCATCATTCGCCAGGATCACGGCGCGCTCGATCATGTTCTCAAGTTCGCGTACGTTTCCGGGCCAAGGATAGGATTGGAATGCTGCCATGGTGTCCGGGGAAACATAATCGATCTGCTTGCGCATCCGGCGGCTGAAGACATTGACGAACTGCTCAACCAACGCTGGGACATCTTCGCGGCGCGAGCGAAGTGGCGGCAGCAAGAGGGGAAATACGTTCAGTCGGTAGTAGAGGTCGCTGCGAAATTCGCCCTTAGCTACCATTGCCGCGAGATCCCGGTTCGTCGCGGCCACTAGCCGAACGTCCACGTGATGGGTCCGCCCGCTGCCTAAACGCTCGAACTCCTGTTCTTGCAGGACGCGCAGCAATTTGGGCTGTAACGCTAGGGGAACGTCGCCCACTTCGTCCAGAAACAGCGTCCCTTGATGGGCCAATTCAAAGCGCCCAATCTTCTGCGCTACAGCCCCGGTGAAGGCACCCCTCTCATGACCGAACAATTCACTTTCCAGGAGATCAAGGGGAATAGCCGCGCAATTCAGCTTGATTAGCGCACGTCCGCATCGCGGACTTACATTGTGAACGGCATGAGCGATTAGCTCCTTGCCTGTACCGGTTTCGCCCTGAATCAAAACGGTAGAGTCGGTGGGGGCAACACGTTCCACTTGCTCAAGCACAGATTCGAGCGCTGGGCTATTCCCGATGATCTGCTCGAATGCGCGTGCGGCTTGGTTCCGCTTTTCTTCGCAACTCTTCACAGAAGACCTCCGCAACGAAGCCGCACGGTCCCCCCATGCCACCTGTCGATTGCTCAGATATCGAGTGCAGCTCGAACTCTGTTGAGTAAGACCTGATCGTCGAACGGTTTCACCAGGAACTCGGCTGCGCCTTCCCTCATTGCGTGCATGCGCACTCTCGCATCTCCATGTGCGGTGATGAAGATGATCGGAATGTTAAACCGATCGGCCTTAAGCTTCGCCTGGAGTTCGAGTCCTGACATTCCAGGCATTCGGATATCAACAATTAGACACGCGGCTTTACGCTGCAGGCCGGATTCAAGGAATTCCTCCGCTGATCCAAAGCACCTAGCGGAAAGCCCATCCGCTTCCAGCAAGTCCTGTAGTGCGCTTTGGACCGAT
>Ga0209380_10002618_pt1 | contig 11442 bp, 5 predicted proteins | sample HubBroMetageWFT6_FD_188347 | JGI IMG/M metagenome (GOLD analysis project Ga0209380, IMG submission 188347) | Warmed and freeze-thawed soil microbial communities from the Hubbard Brook experimental Forest, New Hampshire - Hubbard Brook CCASE Soil... | ecosystem: Environmental > Terrestrial > Soil...
ACGCCGAATGGAGGAATGCTGACGTTGAACTCTGGGAGCGAAGTATTTATCGGCGCGGCCTCGGGACTGACGGTGAACGGGAGTTTGACGAACGACTCCCCCAGCCTGTACACGGGACTTTATGGTGGCGGGAACACGCTGACGGTGACGGGAGGTTTCACCAACAATGGCACTCTTTACATGTACGGCGCCGTCGAGGGCGGCACGGGAGATACGCTGAATGTGACGGGGACGCTGACCAACAGCAGCGGAGCGACTCTGGAGCTCTTAGACGGCGCGGGCGACGTGGCCAACATCCACACGCTGAGTAATTCTGGCACCGTCGATATTGGAAGCGGTACGGTTCTGAATCTGACGGCAGCGGGAACGGACACAAATTCCGGCACAATTAACGTAGGCGATTCAAACGGGGCTGCAACACTGAAGATCAGCGCGACGGCCGTTACCCTTTCCGGCGCGGGGAGCGTGGTTCTGGCGAACAACGCCGTCATCACCGGCGCTACCGCGAGCGATACCCTGACGAATGCGAGCACCATCTCGGGCACGGGGAATATCGGCAACGGCAAGATGGGGTTCGTCAACTCGGGAACGGTGAATGCGAACCAAAGCACAGCTCTCACCATCGACGCCAGCAGCTCGGGCTTCAATAACAAAGGCACGATCGAGGGGACGTCATCGGGCGGCCTGGTGGTGACCGGCAAATTCCTGAACTACACCAGCAGCAGCAATACTTTGACGGGCGGGACCTATACCGCCAACGGTGGCAATGTGACTTTGCCGCTGGGCACGAGCGGCGGACTCAGCACCTTAGCGGCGACGGTGGTGGAAGAGAACGGCGGGCAGATTCTCAATAGCAACAACTCCGGCGGCAACGCGCTCAACGGATTGACCAGCATCACTTCTGCGGGCAGTCTCACTATTGGCGGCCTTGCCTTTAGCGATACCGGTTCGTTCAGCAATGCCGGCTCGCTGACGATTCTGAGCGGCGAGAGCTTTACCGTAGGCTCGCTCAGCCAGATCAGCGGCAGCACGCTGACGGCGGGAACATACGTCCTCGACGCGAATCTGAATCTGTCCGGCGCTACACAGAACATCACTACCAACGCGGCGAATGTGACATTGAGTGGCGGCACAATTGAGAATGCCAATGCAACCAACGCCTTGGCCGGATTGGCAACGAACACGGGTGAACTGATTTTGGCCGGCGGCACAACCTTCACCACCACAGGCAACTTCTCCAACACAGGATCGCTGACGGTAAGCAAGGGCAGCAAGTTCACGGTGAGCGGAACGCTGGCCCAGATTAGCGGAACAACGCTCTCCGGCGGGACGTTTGTTCTGGGAGGGAACCTGGTTGTGGGCACTGGGATCAGCCTCACTACCAACGCCGGGAATCTGACGCTGGAAGGCGGCACGATTGAATCGGGCACGAAGAATGCGCTGAGCGGCCTGGCGACCAACACTGGCGGCTTGACCATCGACGCCGCCATTACAACCACTGCGGCCAACTTCTCGAACACCGGAACGCTGACCATTGACAAGGGTGAAAGCTTCACCGCTGGGAACCTGACCCAGATCAGCAGCGGCAGCCTAACGGCTGGTACTTATGTTCTGGCTGGGAACCTCGATTTGAAGACTACTGGCATCAGCATCACCAGCAACGCCGCCAATTTGACTCTGGAAGGCGGCACCATCGACTCCGGCACGGCGAGTGCCTTGAGTGCGCTTGCCACAAACAGCGGTGCGCTGACTCTGGCCAGCGACGCGAAATTAACGACGGCAAGCGGCAGCTTCACAAATACGGGTACGGTCGATGTGGAGAAGGGCAGCACACTGACTGTTGGCGGCACAAGCAACAGCTACAACCAGACCGCCGGTACGACGACGGTTGATGGAACGGTCGCAGGCGTGAGTGGCACTGGTTCGGCGAACATCAGTGGCGGGACGCTGCTCGGCGCGGGAACGATCAGCGGCAACGTAGCGGCGGGCAATGCCAGCGGCACGGCCGTAACGATCAACGTTGGCGACACCGGCAAGGCTGGACTGTTGGCCATCACAGGTGCCTATACACAACTGGCCACGGGCAACCTCACCGGCTTGATCGATGGTACGGCTCAAGGGTCAACATACAGCGAACTTAAAGTCACAGGAGCAGCCTCATTAGCGGGAACGATCTCCTTCACGGTAGCGAGCTCATTCCAGGCCAGCCTCAAACTGGGAGAGACATTTACGGTGCTGGCGGCCAAGAGCATTACGGGAACATTTTCGAACAGCACAATTGCCATCAACTCCACGTATCAATTTGATGTAAGTTACACTTCTACCGGAGTTGTGCTTACGGTTGCTTCCGCAACAGCCTCTCAGCCGACGGGAGCTGCTGCGCCGCCGACGAGAACGCCGCGAACGAAGGTGCGCAATGACCTGGCAAGCCGGATAAGTACAAATGCGAAACCGATAATGGTTGCGGGCACACAGCTCGATAGCGAGCGAGCCAGTGTGAATCGGCTGCGTAGTTGGGAACGTCCGCCAGCCGGTTCTATGTGGAAAGTGAGGCATGTTGGGGTAGCGGGTGCGGCTGCCGTCGGTATGGAGCTCGCCTCGCCGCGCCTGGAGCAGGCCGCCGCCGCCACTCTGACAGGTGGGACTCAGGCGATGAGTGCGCGCACCGGCTCTTTGGCGAACTGGGCAAAGTATGGCGATCATAGAGACACGGTCCACGTCCTGCTTTCTATCTCGAAACGGGCGATGCGTTAGGTAGGCGGGCGCGCCCAGCCGATAGCGTTTCAGCAATTCAAAGACCGGGGATTCGGCTACGGCGAGGTGACCCTTGCAATCTCTTAGAAACCGAGTTGGTCGATAGACGCCGTTGCCGTTTTGTGCGACCGACGTCCGACGAGTCATTGTCGGTTATTTCCGATTTGCCTGTCATCCAATCGCAATCATTGAAAAGATCTGACAAGCAGCCGTCCGATGCCAAACCGAGTGGGCAAGGTACGAATCGCAGAGCGGGGTGGTCCGAGATACTCAGGATTTGGCTACTGCATAAGTTCCTGAGTCATCACAGCTCCGCCCATAGATGCGAGAACCGCTGTGACCTTCACTACTTTGTGGGTTTCTCCTGCAATCCAAAGAGTCTTTTTGTCTGAACCGCCATCCGCGGAGGAGATCTCAACCCGAAGTGCATTGAATGTGCCGGCTGGCACTTTAACCTCTTCCTTTCCGGCAACGGACAGTTGCAGCAATTTCACCTTCTGCGTTTGAAAATCGAAGTTGCGGAAAGTCGTAGTGTAGCCCTCTGCCAGAGGCAGGCATGCGATGACCTGCTCCCAACCTGCGGCGTCCGCAAACAGAGGGCCACCCAGATCAACCGAGATCGGACGGTCTTGCCCATTCATGCTCATCTTGCCCGCCGCTTTATTCCCGGCGAAATCGAGGTCGATGACAACCGGTCCCTGCGTGACGCTTCTCTTCAGCAGGAGCAGGCTGCCTTTCTCCAGCGTTGCCGTATCGGTCGCGGCGCCTTGTGGCGTCTCCATCTGATCGATTGCCGTCCAGGAGCCGGCGCCATCCTGGATGGAAATGGAGAGCTTCATATTCATCGGCTGGCCGCTACCCATCTCGATCTTGAGCTGATAGTTGTAAGTGCCAGCCTGCAGATCCATGGCGGGCTTGGGAGCCCCGATGCTTCCGGCATCGATCTTCTTTGCAATGACGACCGTCTTCGGGTCCACGGTAATTTCCTTCAGGCGCGCAACCTCCTCGGCCGTGCCACCCTCTTGATACCTTCCTCCCAAGTGCTGTGCGAAGAATCTCTCTGACGCCATGAACAACGCCAGATTGTTGATCGGACGGGCAAACCCGTGCCCTTCGTCCGGTGCGAGGATGTACTCCACCGGGAAACCACGGTCGCGTAACGCAATCACGATCTGTTCCGCCTCACGCCGGTTTACGCGAGGATCGTTTGCTCCCTGTGCTACCAGCAGAGGCGTCTTGATCTTGTCGGCGGAATTCAACGGCGATTCTTCCATCAGCTGAGTCTTGCCCTCCGGTGTATTCGGGTCCCCCATTCGTTGGTAAAACATCTTGCGGATGGGTTCCCAGTAAGGCGGAATCGAATCCAGCAGCGTGATGAGATTCGAAGGCCCCACGATGTCCACCGCGGCGGTATATAGATCAGGAGTGAAGGCAACGCCCGCCAATGTGGCATAGCCGCCATACGAACCTCCGATAATACCCACGCGTTTGGGGTCGGCGACGCCTTGTGCAACCATGTACTTCACGCCCCAGGTCAAATCGTCCTGCATTTTGCGGCCCCACTCCAGGTTGCCGGCGTCCAGGAACTTCCGACCATAGCCTGTCGAGCCGCGGAAGTTGGGCTGAAGTACTGCGTAGCCTCGATTGGCGAAGAACTGCGCCAAGGCGTTGTATCCCCACTGATCGCGTCCCCAGGGGCCGCCGTGCGGAAGGATTAAAGTGGGAAGATTTTTCTCGAGAACTCCCTTGGGTACGGTGAGGTAGGCAGGAATCTCCAAACCGTCGGAAGAGCTGTAGGTGACGGGCTTCATCTCTGCCAGGTCAGCTCGCGGAAGCTTCTCGCGGACTCTGTATTGCGGCGTCAGGACATGAGTTTTGCGGTCGAAGAGCATGGTCTCGCCCGGCTCGGTGTCGCTCACCGCTGTGACCAGCCAGAGTTGTTCGTCCTTAGTGCGCGAAACTACCAGGATTTCATGGTCCGGGAACTTGCGTTCAATCCAGTGCACGTCGTCGCCGAAGGCTTTGTTTTTGTAGTACGTCTTTGCACGGGCAGCGATATACCAGGTTTCCACAAGTTCATCGTTGGCTTCAGAAAAAAGGGCGCCTCCAAAGTCGACCTTGCCGAGCGGATCCGACTCCACCATCTCGGTTTTGCTCGTCTGCGGATCGAACAGGACCAGCGAGGTCAAATCGGTGCCCTTGTTAGTTTCGATGTAGACGCGCTGGTCTCCGGGCTGAAACTGCAGCGGTTGGCATGTCTCAAACACAGAGCAGGAGTAGACTTTGCTGAACCCATCCGCATCGACGCGAAGCATCTCCGTGTCGCCGTTTTCCGCGCTGCGGGTCGCCATACGTAGCTGTCCCTTGAGGTCGAACACCCAGCCCGTAATGCGCTCGGTGTTCGTGCGGATCAGCGTCTTCTCTCCCGTGGAGATCTTCAACCGATAGAGGTCATGCCAAGCTTTATCTCGATCATTGAGACCGATGTAGACGATATCCGGGTCGCTCTTCGGCACCTCGAATATCTCCACCCGCACACCTTTCAATCCGGTCAGATCACGCGAGGGCGGTGCATCCGCCCCTGCGGCAGGTTTCGCGGAAGGATCGACCGCATAAACATTGAAGTTCTCATCCCCGTCGTTATCCTTCGCATAAAGGATGTACTTGCTGTCTCGCGTCCAGAAATATCCGGCGACCGGCCGTTTGGTTTCCGTGGTAAGCAAACGCGCGGCGCCGAACGGTTCATCTACCGCCTTCACATAAACATTGCGAGTGTCTTTCCATGGTTTCAGAAAGGCGATGTACCTGCCATCGGGAGAAAGCTGCGCCGCCGCGATTTCTGGATTGCCAAAGATTACATCGCGATCAATGAGCTGTGGCGTGCCGCTCGTTTTGTCTGCGGCGGTGGCGAAGGGCGCGAGCAGCAAAATAGCTACGAAGACGAATCGGAGTTTCATACGCGGCAGTTCCTTTCGGTTGACACTTGGAAAGCGGGTGGACGATGAACAAGGGACGCAGACATTTTGCTCCCAGGCTGGCCGGAGGTGCAAGTGGTTGTCGGGACATTGCGTAGCTTGCCCGGCGCAGATGTTCTTCAATGCCGAACAGATCCTTCCATCCTTCGAGCAGCCACGTTATACCATGGGGAGTGCACCTTCCGGTAAATCCGCCGATCCTGCCGATGCTTGCGAAACGACTGGATGAATTGCCCGCGGAAGGCGATTGGGTTTTCGAGCCGAAGTGGGACGGTTTTCGCGCGCTGGTGTTTCGCGATGGAGATGAGATTTTCATCCAAAGCCGCGACGAAAAACCACTCAACCGTTACTTTCCTGAGTTGCTGGATCCGTTGCGCGCTGCGCTGCCCCCACGTTGTGTACTTGATGGAGAGATGGTCATCGTCAAAAATGATGGGCTTGATTTTGACGCCCTGCAATTACGTTTACATCCCGCTGCGTCGCGCGTGAAGCTTTTATCCGGGCAGATTCCCGCGTCATTTGTATTCTTCGACCTGCTTTGCCTTGGAGATCGCGATCTCTGCGGCGAGGCCTTTCAAGAGCGACGCCGCGAACTGGAATCCCTGTTATCTTCGGCGAAACCGCCGATTCATCTCACGCCTGCAACCAGCGATCGGGGTATCGCCGCCGATTGGTTTCGCCGCTTTGAAGGTGCAGGCTTGGACGGTGTGATGGCCAAAGATCCTGCAGGAACTTACGAGCCGAACAAGCGAGTGATGCTTAAAGTGAAACACGAACGCGATTGCGATTGCGTGGTGGCTGGTTTCCGCTGGCATAAAAAGGGCGAGCGCACAATGGTCGGCTCGCTGCTGCTCGGTTTGTTCGATGATGCCGGCGCTTTGCAACACGTTGGGGTCTGTGCGAGTTTCAGCACGGCCAAACGAAAAGAACTGGTGGAGTTTCTCAAGCCTTATCGAAAAGATGCGCTGGTGAACCATCCGTGGAGGGCTTGGGCTGAGTCAGCCGCCGAGAATGATGAAGGCGTTAAGCGAATGCCCGGCGGACAGAGTCGCTGGAGCCAGGGCAAAGATTTGTCGTGGGAGCCGGTGCGGGCTGAATTAATTGTAGAGGTTGCTTATGACCATATGCAGGGGGACCGCTTTCGGCACACGGCGCAATTCCGCAAATGGCGAACGGACAAAAAGCCCGGCGATTGTACCTATGCCCAGCTTGAAGTCGTTCCTCCGCAGGAACTGAGGGCGATCTTTCCGCAGGGAAGGTGAGTCTTACTCGTTTGGCTTTTTCTTCTTCCAGCGCTCCCGCCACTCACGTGTGGGATCATCGTCTGGGTCGGGAGTTTCCTGCGGCGGCCGTTGTTCCTGGGGAACATGACGCAGGTTGATGCGGATGCGTGTCCATGTGGATGATCTCCCGCGCATCGAATCGACCAGCAGATCGTCCACGGCGAGCAGGCTCGCGATATCCGCATGTTTGACCTTCCAGCGGTCAAGACCCGCCAGTGCGGCCGCCATATCCGGCGAGTTTGCGACTGTAATCAGCGGCATCTTCACGCGCGCCTTCTTTACTGCGGTCTTCTTCGCGGCTGATTTCGCGCGGGAGGGCGCCACGCGCGCATCCTCGCCTTCCATTTTGCGGAAGTGTGGAGGCCAGGGCGCATCGGCGATACCGGACGCTTCGTCTTTATCGGCCAGTTCCAGTAACTTCTCCAGCGAGCCTGGGGATGCATCCATCTCGGCATGCGGATTGCCGATTTTCGCGAAGCGGTCAGGAACCGTGAAAATGGTAAACTCCGCCGGATCGCAATCGGGCACTTCTTTCCAATCAAGAGGAGTCGAAACGCGAGCATCGGGGAGGGGGCGCACGGAATAAGCAGAGCATGTCGTGCGATCCTTGGCGTTCTGATTGTAGTCAAGGAAGACGCCGTGCCGTTCTTCCCTCCACCATTTCGAACTGGCCAGTGTGGGGGCGCGGCGCTCGACCGCTCGTGATAATGCAACAGCCGCGCGGCGAACTTGCGTGAACGTCCAACGGGGTTCGATGCGTACATTCACGTGCATGCCGCGCGAGCCACTGGTTTTCGGCCAGCCACGAAGGCCGACTCCATCGAGAAAGCCCCGCACTTCAAGTGCGACGCGGCGAACATCATCCCAACTGACGCCGGGAATCGGATCCAGATCAACGCGCAACTCATCCGGATGATCGAGATCGCTGGAGCGCACCGGATGCGGGTGCAATTCGATGCAGCCAAGGTTCACAATCCAGGCAAGCCCGGCTGCATCATCGACGACAATTTCTTCAGCGGTTCGGCCGGAAGGGAACGACAAAGTGACCGTACGCAACCAGCCCGGCCGCTTTTCTGGCGCGCGCTTTTGATAAAACGCCTCCGCCTCGGCGCCGTTGACGAAACGCTTTAGAACGATCGGTCGATCTTGAATCCCCGCCAGCGCACCCGGAGCGACTGAGAGATAATACTGAACGAGTTCGAGCTTGGTGACTTTTGCTTGCGAAGAAAAGTACAATTTCTCAGGATTCGTGATCTGGACTTCCTGCCCGCCGATCGAAAGCACTTTGCTGTCCGATTCCTTTGCCACAAGACAAGGCTACCACCGATAATCATTATCTTAGCGAGGCAGATCTCTGGGTGACACAAATCTCTGGCCATGAATCAATCATCACTCAGCACCACCATAGGTGAATATCTTCGCAAGCGCCTCATGCCGGTCGAAGGCGCGATCCCGCAGTTGGCGGGCATCGATATGTATGGGAACTCCATTCCCGCGAGCACCGTTGGCGGCGACCTATTCGAATACATCAACTTTCAGCAGCGCTATGACATCGACGGCCGCATCGCCCGGGCGCTCAAACTTGCGAAGCTTTACCTCGATCCTTTGCCAGCCGGCCAACGGTCGCGCAATATGGTGGATGACCAGGTGCGCTGGCTGGAAAATCGGGAGAACCACGAGCCATCAACGCCGCTTGAATACAGAAAAGCGAAAAGCTCCGAGCAGTTGCGTATCGCGGAAGATCTTCCGGAGTTGAGGACCACGGCAGGCGTGCTGCTGGTGGACGCACAAGGGCACGGCCTCATCTCGGCCAAGATTGCTTCGACCGTCCACGATACCTTTCATGCATTAATGCTGGTGGAACTTGATCGCTATGGAAAGACTACGCCCGGACTGTTTGAAAAGATCAATCTCCGGCTGGCGCAATCGGTCACCGCGCGCAACGCACTCGGACGCAATCCCAAAGACAGTGCGCGCGAAATCGCCACCATGCTATATGGCGAGATGCGTCCCGAAGGACTTTTTCGTTTCGTAAATTTTGGCCATCCGCCGCCGCTGGTTTTCTCAAACGAGTTCGGCAAGTTTATGGAGATCGGCCGGGCGCGAATGGTGCAGTTTCCTCCACTAGGCCTGGAGATTCCCGAAGATCATCCAGACCGAAACAAATATTTCTCGATCAGCCTGCGAAAACGGCAGGTGAACTCCTCCGATGTGGCGGAAATTACACTGATGAGTCCGGGCGACATACTCTTCCTCTATACCGACGGTGTCTACGATGGCAGCGACGACGAGGAACGATCCCAGCTCGAGCGTGTGATGCGCGACCATAAAGACCAGCCGGCGCGCGAAATTTGTAACGCGTTGCTGGATTATGCCGTCAAGCGCGATGAACACTTGCAGCAGATCGGTGAAGACGATGTCATCGACGACAAGACGGTATTCATCATCAAGCGCAGGTAGGAAAGCACCGCGATTTCGCTGCGAGAAGCGAGTAAGAACTGTGAAAGCGAGAGGGAATCGAAATATGGCGTAATGGAACACGCTAAGGTTACGGTGCAGGTTCGAATGGAGTCGAGTTCCACGGAGAGACATTCGTGCCCGACCGTCGAGGGCCAGAGTGGCGGAAAGAATCCGAATCAAGCCGCTTGACCGACTTATCCCTGATTCTCGGGTCCCTATCCCAATGCTATAGAAAGCTTGACGGATTGCCACGATAATAATCATCCTAAGAACATGTTCACCCTACACAACGACGTCGGGCATGCCTCGGTCCGGAGTTCGATCTCTGAGGTTGTGAAAGTCGCACAAACGGAACTTCGTCAGCTCCTGGCGCGGCGAGAGGAAGTCACCTGGCGCATCCGAAATCTTCGTCAAGTGGTGGATGGTTTGAAGACTTTTGCGGACCAGCCGGCATCTGCCCGTAATACTGCCGGGCACCTCGCCAGCAGGCCCTGTTCTCTGCTGCGAAGTAATCCAAACCAGCCGCGCCTGAGCTTGCTGCGGGCGTGCCGGATTGCGCTCATGGAAGGCGAAGGAACTGCATCGGGGCTGGAGATTTATAGTCGCATCGCACGCAGGGGCTCTTTGTCATTCGTGAATTCTGAGTCTGCAGTATCGTCGATTGTCGGCATGCTGAATGCGATGACTGATGACGGAGAAGTTGGGTGTTTGGAGGATTGTCAAGGTCGTCGCTGGTACCGCATCCTAGGGGAAGAAGCACTGAGGCCCTAATTGTCTGATGGTGAGTCCAGTTCCGAGAGCTGAGACTACCTCGAACTTTTCCACCGTGGGAAAAGCCAAGCGAGAGGAGCCCGGAATTGCCGGCTCAACAACTCTGCTCAACAATCCCTCGCAAGCCCGCGCGGTAACCGCGGCTGCAGGATAGTTCCTTTCCGTTCTTCAGGACGACTACATACTCTCCACTGTTTACAGGTATCAGTTCCTTGATCTTGCTGACATTTACGATCATCGAACGATGGATGCGGACGAAGTGGTTTGCGTCCAGGCGTACGGAAATCCCGCCAAGTGTTTCACGCAAAAGGTAAGACTCCTTCCCGACGTTCAAGCGTACGTAGTTGGCCGCCGCCTCGACCCAATCAATGCTGTCCAGGTCCAGAAACACAACCCGTCCGTTGACCTTGATGACCAAACGGTTGTCGCGCGGCGAGGCGGGAATCGTCACCGGCCGGACCTGCGATAACAGACTCAGAATGCGGTGCGTGATCTCGCTGTCGCGTGACTTGCGCAACTCGGATCGGGCCCTTCCAACCGCAAGGTGCAGGCGCTCCTGGTCGAACGGTTTTAACAGGTAATCCAGAGCATTTGCCTCAAAGGCGCGAATCGCGTACTGATCGTATGCCGAGGTAAAGACGACCACCGGCATTTCCTGCGGAGGGATTTTGTCCAACACCTCGAAACCATTCAACTCCGGCATTTGAATGTCGAGCAGTAACAAGTCTGGCCGGAAATTGCGGATCGCGGATACGGTTTGCCTGCCATCCTGGCACTCAGCGACCACTTGTACCTGCGATTCCGACTCCAGCAAGATCAGCAGCTTCTGGCGCGCCAGCCGCTCGTCGTCGGCAACCACGGTCCGCATCAGGGATTGTTCTTGCGTCGGCAAACCAACAAAATCTGTGATCATTGGCCCGCCCCACACGGGTTCTAACAGTTGAATAGACGGAACAGCATGAAAATGGTTGTCAGGAAATAAACCGTGGACCCGCTATTTGTCCCAGCATTGCAGCAATTGGTCCCACCATGACATCGTATTGTCCCCATATTGAGTGGCCTGGTCCCATTTCAGCCTGGGTTGATTGGAAAGCCGGTCCCGATCACGCAGAATTGGACGGGTTAGATTTCTTTCGGACTCTGAGACTTCTACAGTGAGCCGCCGCGCTATGATCGTTTCTGGCTGAACGTATCAGTTC
>Ga0209380_10002620_pt1 | contig 11436 bp, 9 predicted proteins | sample HubBroMetageWFT6_FD_188347 | JGI IMG/M metagenome (GOLD analysis project Ga0209380, IMG submission 188347) | Warmed and freeze-thawed soil microbial communities from the Hubbard Brook experimental Forest, New Hampshire - Hubbard Brook CCASE Soil... | ecosystem: Environmental > Terrestrial > Soil...
CCACTTCCGAAGCACTCGCATGCTTGTGCATCTCATCTGAGAGGGACATACTCAGCTACATCGAAGGACAGGCGATCGAAAATGAGAAAAAGTGTACTCATGATGCTAGGCTTGATGGCAGCGATGATGGGTACAGCGCTTGCGGCTAAACAGACAGCCTTCTGCCCTTACGACGGAGAACTTGCACAATGGACGGGCATCCAAAAGGGCGCCTTCCCGAACCAGGTCTGTGAGTACAAACACTTTTTCTTCGACACCAAGACAAAACAATCTGTCAAACATATCTTCTGGCATGCCTGCGATAGCTAACCCTTGCGCCCGGCCAAGTCTTGAGAAGTCCTCTTATCCGAATGTGGCTTTTTGCGGGTTGCCGAGGGAGGCCCTACCGCTCTTCGACGCGCCTCCCAAAAAGAAAATTGCAAAGTGTGACGTCAGAAAATAAAGACGACCTGATGGTCTAGTGCCATGATCGCCCCAAAGTACGTGCCACGAGGCTCCGATGACCGGGTTTTAAGGCTGTAGGAGGCTTCTGGCACGAGGTTACCGCTACTGGTGCGCACATAACGAGCGTGCGGAGGCCGCATCAATTTGCCTGTATGTCCGTCTCCTAGCAGACGGTGCCGGTGATGCATTCAGACGCGGAAGCACGATGGCATGATCTTAAAATAAAAACGGGCACCAAAGGGGAGTGCCCGTTGTTCGCATTTATTCGGCGATAGGTCGGGTATGGTCTCGGTGTGTAGAGTCTAGTCCTTCTACCTCTCGCCGTAGCGTTGTGACATTGGGCGGAGGATACGCCGACCGCAAAAATGGTGTCTGTTCAATATTGCACACTTTCAAGCCGCACAGTCACGCAACGGACGCACCGACACACAACGGCCCAATCTCCTCGCAACTCACCGGCGTGTGTGCCAGCGACCTGTTTTATGCGTCAAGAGATTTTAGGCGATTTGGGCCACATTCCGATAATCCCCGTTTATCAGGAGGAATTTGGATTGACCCAAGATATCGCAGGGGCGGAGAAGTCCTATTTCTCGGTGATGCTTATGCGGACTTAGGCTTCAGTGTTGAAGAGACACGCAGAGCTAGGTTTATTTGGAAGGTGCGATTATTCTTCGCGAGTTTGCACTCAGCCGCGTACTAATAGGGCTTATTGAAGGAGAGGCGCTCCTCAGACCGTGATTGTCGTTCCGTCGAACTTCGTGAATGTGCTGCCATCGAACGGCTCCGTCACCGTGTGCCGGATGTCGCGTAAGATCGAGAGTGCCGTCTCTTCGCCAAGGAGGTTTGCATAGAACGCATCCGTGCGCCAGTGCACGCCAGCAATGTTGCGACCCTGCGATACATTCGATACGATCTTGTTCAACTCGCCGCCAACAGTAAGCGTTGGTCCGACGTACGGTATAAGCGTCTGTCCACCGTCCGCAGGATTCGGAACCACAGGGTTCTTGATCGGCTGCGTCTCATCAAACAGCCACTTCAGCATCGTGACAGCGGCACCAGCCACCGTTCCGTGCCCAGATGCATAGGACGGATGGTTCGGAGAACCTTCCGCATACGCCATCGGCAATAGGTACGTACCGTACTTGGCGAATGTTGTTGCCAATACGCTCGACGCTATCAAGTCCGCATGGAACGTATAGCTCTTCTTGCCGAGCCGCGCCACTTCAACGCGCCCGCCGAACTCCTCCGGACGCAACTTTCGATGCACGAGCCACTTCTGGTACCACTCGTTTTTCAGCGCGCGCGTCGCCGGCTCGCTGACGATTGTGATAGCAGACGGACCACCGAACGTGCCGAAGCCGACTTGCGCAAGCGAGCCAGTCGGATCGAGCACGAGATTCCGATGCCGGCCCGCTCCGCCATCCAGCACGCGCCCATACGGGTTGCCGGGGTTAGCGAGGTACCCGAACGACAAAAGATTTAAGCACGCGACGAAGTATGCCTCGAAGAGCTGGTCGATGTTGACGTAGTGCGACAGATCGCGCCCGTTCAAGCAGTAGCGCGTCGCACCAGTCGTCGGAGTTGGCAGCGTGTCCACGCCGTTCTGGACATTGAGCCAGCTCGTGAAGTCCTTCATGAAATCGACAGGAAATACCTCAGCGATCTTTGTGTCTACGCGCATCGCGCCGAACACAGACGGCTGAAGTAGAAACTGCGAGATGTAAGGACCATCCACGCAACCAGGATATGCGTCGCGAAACAGAGTCTGCGGCGTCACCGCGCCAGCGTCCTTGGGCCCTCGGAAATCAGAGAGTTTCGAGAGATCTGTGGCAGCTGCCGCCACGGTCGGATCAGTTCCGTAATCGGCAAAGTTCACGTCGCGTAATAGCGCCATCCAGTACAACTCGACGGCCTCGCCCGCTTGCTGCGCACTCGCAAACCGCGGCGCTGGCGGAAGTTTGAACTGGTGCGAGTCAACTCCCTCAACATCAAACGCGTAACCGGAAATCGGATTGACGAGTCGCCGCTGCAATGTCGGATCGGACGACCCGAGATGCCCATTTGTGGCAAGTGCTTCAAAGTCCGCGAAACGCCCGCTCGAGATGGCAGCGATCATCGCTGCATAAGCCGCGGGATCCACCTCGCCAGTCACCGGGTCATGCTTCAGCGCCTTCGAGTAGTTGCCAATCTTGTTCGCGTACCGCTCCTCATCACCATTGTCAGGATGATTCGGAATAGGAACTTTGTCACCATCCGTTTCAGCCACGGACGGGCGCAAGCTCTCTGCGCTCTCAGCGCGCGCTTTGCCACCCTGTGGTCCTATATCGTCAGCGTAAGCGCTGGCCTCCGACAGGATTGAATTTGCGGGTAGGGTTGCTGCGATTGCTGCTGAAGTACCCAAGGTGTTGAGGAACGCGCGTCTGTCGATACCAATGTTCAGTTTCTTGTACTTCATTGAACCCTCCTTGCAGATAGAGGAACAAGGATGTCCTAGATAGAAATATGCGGAGAGCTTTTTTCACCTTGTGTTCAATACTGGAACGCCGAGAGCGATTTGAACAACTGACCCAATGGGTAGGTTGTGTACAGGTCCGGCACACGTCACTGGGACGTAGTCAAACCGCACGCTGACACCTAACAATGTGGTAGGGAAACTAGGCAGTTGGCGGCGCCAACGGTTTTTGATTGAAGTCAAAGGAATCAGACATATCGTCGGAAGCCTGATCTCTTGTGTTCAGTGGTTCCAGCCCGAACGTTACTTCGCAGAACCTCACTAGGCTCACATGCGAGTGAAATGCTTTGGCAATTCCTCGCTTCGAGTAAGGGCTGATCACCAGGCACCCGACCCGGGTTCCATAACTGAATTGCGTGTTTGTGTAACTGGGTCCCTTCGCAGGACCTCCTCCTGTCCACTTGTCCTTCAACGGTGGATCAACATGGTCGTACCAGCCACCCCAATCGTCCCACGTAATGAAGATCACTGACGTCCCCCAAAGTTTGCTCTGACCCAGATTGTGGACGCGCTCGGCGGTCCATTGACTTCCCAGCTTGACCGTCTGCTGCCCGGCGTTTCTTCCGAAGGGGGGATGCTCGGAAAGCTCCACTGGAGTGCCCGGCGCGTACATCCAGGAAACATTCGGCAAATTCCCCGCTGCCACATCTGTATCGAATCTAGTCCACGGCAGAATATTTGGGCTGCCTTTCAGCTCTTCGATTTTCTCGAAATAACTGAAGCCAGGGTCCCCGTAAGTAGCCCATGTGAGTTTCGCTTTCTCCAGTGCCTTCGGCAGCGTTGGAATTGTGAAAGGCTCCTGCGGCTGGTATGTCCGGCTCTTGTTCGCATTGTCGATTATCGGAGAAGTCGCTGCGATGAGCATCAGATGGTTGGGTTCGGACTGGCTGGCCACTTCCGTGAAGTAGTTGTCACACAGCGTAAATTGTCTCGCGAACGAGAAATATGCGGGAATATCCTTTTCGCTGTATTGCAACTTCACTGCGTGCGTCGCCCGCTGCAGCCATGCCGCGTGATCGTGTGGTGGGTCGCCGCCAGCAGGCGGGTCTTGCGCCGACGGAAGTTTTGCACCGTTTACACCGGGGAAAGAACCAAAGTAATTGTCGAAGCTGTGGTTCTCTTTAACGATGATTACAACATGCTCGATTGGATTGTGCGGTTGCATAGGCACTGAGAATCCCCCCGACCGATCCCAATGTAGTCTAGCACTTGGGACTGGGGTCTGTGCGTGCGTCTAAGGAAGGAAATTGCGGACAAAGTGGAAAGCAGGATCACCAGCGGATTGCGGATGATTTTCAGAACGCGGACAAACCAGCCCTGCTTCCGCTCTTGTGCCACCTCATTCGGGCCATTCGTACGCGCCCGTTCTTCGGCCTCCGCTTGCGTTAGACCACCGGGAGACGTTCGCAAATTTTGGAGCAACGCTTCGCCATGCTTACTGGCGGCGTCGATGATCGCGGGCGAAACACGAATATTCTGCTTCTTCGTTTTCAGTGGAATCGGTGGCTCAATCGGATGAGCCGCAGGCCCCGCGAGCTTAGCGCCTGCCGTTCCAGCGCCGTCGGCCAGAGCCCCTGCCGTGCTATACGCTTCGGGTGTCGTCATGTCCTCATGACCGCTTTGCGGGTGAAGCTTTCTGCTTGTGAGAAATCCAGCTAGAACTTCCATTCATACATCTGAGCGCTGCGGCCCCAAGATCAGCGGCACTTAGTCGCGAGCAAAGTCAATATATCCGCGTTGCACGTCCGTGCGGATCAGTTTTATGCGGAGCCTGTCGCCAACATCTGCTCCCTGCTGCCCCTGTGCCAACAAGCCTTCTATGGCAGGCTTCAAGACACGAACAAACGCTCCGTGCGGAGTCACTCCGGTAACGATGGCATCGAACACCTCACCGATTCGACTGCTCATCGCGAACGCGGCAATCCGCTTCGACATTTCCCGCTCCACCTTCCGCGCCGCATCTTCTTTCAACGTGCAGTTCAGCGCAACCGCGGCGAGTTCGTCATTTGAGTAGGGAGCAGGCTGGCTTGCGAGCACGGCTTTGATGAGTCTCTGCGTAACGAGATCCGCGAAGCGCCGATTGGGAGCCGTGGAGTGAGTGTAGTCCTGGACAGCGAGGCCGAAATGCCCTGGTTCCGGATCTCCGGGGCGCTCGAGGACATATTCGCCAGGCCCCATCAGTTTGATGATCGCCAACGAAATGTCGGCAAAATGATCGGGATCGGCAGACTTACGCTGGATCAGAAAATCATTGAGCGCTTTGGAATTCGGAACGGCAGGAAGATGGCCGCCTAGCTTCGCCGCCAACTCGACAATCCGGGGCCAGCGTTCCGGAGTCTTCACCACGCGCCGAATCGAAGACACTTTGTTGCTATCGAGCATGCGGGCCACGACTTCGTTGGCGGCAATCATGAAATCTTCGATAAGTTCGGTCGCGCGGTTCTTCTCCTGCTTCACGACGTCCACAATCTTTTCGTTAAGCATCAAAGGGTGAACTTCAATGGTCTCGATGTTCAGTGCCCCATGACGATACCGTTCGTTTTTGAGTGCTTGCGCTGCCTCATCCTGCAGCTTGAGCTGCGATTGGAGCTCCGGTGAAGCAGCCACTTTATCCGGTGCTCCACTCGTATTCTCAAGCCAAGCGCCCACGGCGTTGTACATTAGCTGCGCCTTATTCCGGACGATGGCCTGGTAGAAACTGCCGGAATGGACGACCCCGTCAATGCCTACGACAAACTCGATCACGATGCTCAGCTTGTCTCCGGCTTCCAGCAACGAGCTCGTGTTAGTCGAGAGCTGCTCCGGCAGCATGGGAAAATTCCTGACGCCCGTATAGACAGTTGTCGTTTCTTTCCCCGCGTGCGCATCAATGGCAGAGCTCTTTGGAACGAAGGTATCCACGTCCGCGATTCCCACCAGGATCTTCGTCTCTCCATTCGGCAATCGCTGAGCGACTTCGATCTGGTCGAGGTCCCGCGAAGTATCGTTGTCGATCGAGGACCAGAGCAGTTCGCGCAGATCGCGGATGTTCGCGCTCGGCGCAACTTGCGGTGGATGCGCTTTCAGTTCCCCCAACTCCTGCTGAACTTGGGCAGAGAATTCTGGCTCAAACCCGTTCTCCAGCATTGTTTGCTTAGCCAATGCTTGAAGGTCAACATGTCGAAAAGGAATGTCGTTCATGGATGTGCTCACGGCGATGCCTCTGGGCCGTAGTTGACCATCTTTCTAAATCGCGCACAAGCTGTCAAACGAGAGCAATTAACTTGAAGTCACGGAATGACGCAGAAGATATAACCGCTGCGCACTCCGCATTAGCAACCTATGCTGGTCCCGGTTGGTCCCGGTTGGTGTTGCCCTGATGTTCGAGATGCGCTATGGTCACATTCCGATAATCCCGTTTCTCGGACCTCAGCAAGTCATACAATTACGCCATGAAGGCCCGCCTTCAAATGCAAGTGGCTGCACCGCTCGGCCACGGAAGGTATAAATTGAAGCAATGGCGTTAAGCTCTCTCGCAAAGAAACTGTTTCGGACGCTGGCAAGAATCATTCCGCAATGCGGTATGGTGTCGCAAGCCGTGGCCTTCAATATGTTCCTGGCCTTTTTTCCTACGCTGCTTTTTGGGCTGGGCCTGCTCAGTAGATCTCTGCGAGGCGAAAACGGTCCGGATATTGCCTCACAGCTCTCGGCGATCCTCCCGCCAGGCAGTTGGCAGCTCGTATCCGATTTCCTGTTGCGGCAGGAAGTCGACCCCCTGCACTGGACAATCTTCGGCGCGGTGGGGGCTCTCCTGGTCGGCTCGCAGGTAATAAAACTTACCATGGAAGGTATTTCCCTGATTTATCGAGATCCCAAAAGGCACTCATTCCTCGGTCGCCAGCTCCGTGGCCTACTTTTATTTTCCGTGACAATTGTGGTTTGGATTGCGTCAGTTGCGCTAAGCGTATTCGGCGGCCTACTAACCGAATGGGCCACTCACGGGGTCGGCCCATCTCCATTGGCACGAGGCTTATTGAAAGTTACGTTTGCGATAGCGGCGATAGTGTTGTCGTTATTCGTTCTTGTCTTGATTTACCGCGTTGCACGACCTGGGTCGGCCACTTGGAGTTCCTCCCTGCCAGGAGCAGTTATGGCGAGCATTTTGTGGTCAGGCATCAATCTGCTGTTTGGAGCTTATGTCAAGAGGATTCAGTATGGACCCGTCTACGGAGGGCTTGCGGCGGCGATCGGGTTGATGGTGTGGATGGAGTTTTCCGCGATGATCATCTTTTTCGGGGCGGCCTGGAACGCTGAAGGCGCTGCGCGTGACGCGGCAGAATCGTCGTTCTGACGCCCAAGCCAATGGATCGACGAGTGTGAACACGCAGGATCAAACTGATCGACCGTAACTCGCAAAAGAAAGAGCCGAATGGTGATTTCACTCGGCCCGGCACGGGACAAGGTTAGTTGTCGCCGGATTCAATTCCTTATACCTCTGGGGATTCTGGGCGTCTGTCCAATGCAGCACAAGCGCCTAGTCAAGGGTAGCTAAATTTAACGACAGAGTGATTGAATCGACTCACCTTTCCGCACGTTGAGTTGAATAGAGTCAAGTCCCGATAAGTCGATTATCAGGACCTGGCGATGGGGGTGGGTATGTGCCATATCGAACAGATTGGAAAACCTTAATGCGAGATGATTCTTCATCAAGACAGGAACACAATAGAAGGGTGCGCGATGGATCGGATTGAGAAATGGATATCTCGCGCTTAGGTCAGACTATTTCGCGTGCTGAATACTCACCTAGTTCTTCGACAGGTTCATTCCGCCCCTCGAAAGTCATTTGTCGCCGTACAGGGCACTTATAGGTCGAGCCGCTTATTGCGCATCGGTCTTCTTCTAGCTGTCATCCCACTTGTGTGCGTCCTGTTCGCGGGGATCTACATAAACTTCAATCGAACGAATCTTCCTGACTTGGATGGGTTCATCCAGTTTGAGCCGCCCACAATGGGCCACATATATGATGCGAAAGGGAATTTCCTCGCGGAATTGGGCAGGGAACGCCGTGAAATCACACAATATAACAGTATTCCCGTCGTTTTACGGCAGGCTATCCTTTCGGCCGAAGATAAGAATTTTTTCTCTCATTCGGGCGTGGATTATACTGTGTTACCGCGCATGCTCAGCAAGACCAAGCTTCGCGCCCTGATTTCGCGCTTCAAGGTTTCGGAAAGCGAGGATGCTTCGGAGCGCGCATCCGTGTTTCCACAAGGTGGCTCGACGATTACCCAGCAGCTTGTACGCAGCTACTTCCTGCAAAGCCGCACAAGCACAAAAAATTTCAATACGCTTCAGAATCCAGGCGTTTTCACGCACGCCCTGTCTTATGTTCTTGGAGTGCCAGCTACCAATCAGTTCCTGCTGAAAGTAGAGGTCATCCGCCTTTCGTTGTGGCTCGAGGGGGAGATGCGAAAACTCTACGGGTCTAAGCGCCGGGCGAAGGAAGAACTACTGGCGCGTTACGCCAGCTACATCTACTTAGGCAATGGGCGATATGGCTTTGCAGCGGCCTCACAATATTATTTCGGCGAACCGATGGAGGCGTTCACGGCCGATGACGCTGACAAAGCAGCGCTGCTGGCAGGAATCACCAAGTCGCCCGGCGACTACGCCCCCACTTTGACAGACAATCAGAAGTCTCTCCACAGACGAAATCAGATCTTGGCCCTCATGGTTGCGAACCACTACTTATCCGCGGAGACAGCTTTGCGTTGCCAGCAAGCTCCAATTGGCTTGGTCGCTCACGCTACGAGCCCGATTGACGCACCCGCGGCAGTGGAAAATATTCTCGACGAGCTCAAACAACTCGCCCCAAGCCTTGGCTCCGACGCGGGGGTGAGCCAACTACTGGATGGCCACATCCAGGTTTATTCGACGGTTGACGATCGAATCCAGCGCATAGCGAGTGCAGGACTGGAGAACGGGTTAAACCTCTATGAGAAGCGCCATCCCCAGAGGAAGGGACTGATTCAAGGCTCCGTAGTTATTCTAAGGAACGGTGACTCCGCCATCCTTGCCGAGACAGGTGGGCGGGCCGTGTATAAGAACCACAGCACAATATACAGCGACTATAACCGAGTAACCCAGTCCTTGCGTCAGCCAGGCTCGGCGATGAAGCCCATTGTATACCTGGCAGCCTTTCATGAAGGCGCTCTCGATCTCGACACTTCCGTGCCCGACGAACCCATCTCGGTGGTGAGTGCCGGAAATCAGTCCCCCAAGTGGATCTCTAATTTCGATAATAAGTTTGAAGGCATGATACCGGCAAGGCGAGCGCTCGCGGAATCAAGAAACGCGGCAACGGTCTGGATTGCAGAACAAATCGGGATCGATTCTATTTTGTTGACTGCAGAAGAAACAGGTATCCGAACAAAGCTACAACCCTACGTCGCAACGGCCCTCGGCGCATCCGAAGTCACTTTGCTGGAACTTGCAAATGCATATCGGTTCATGGCGAGCGGTATCCATGTGGAACCGCACGTGATTGATAAGATCGAACATGCGGGAGGAGATGTTATTTACAGTTACCGATTGCCTTGCTGTTCTTTGAACGATAACAAACCTGGGTTGGCCATGATTCAGGAAGGGTTGCGCGGCGTCGTGCGTATCCCGTCAGGCACCGCTCACACACTCGATTCGCGGGCCTTCCCTATTCCAGTGATGGGCAAGACAGGCACCACGAATCACTACCGGGATGCCTTGTTTGTAGGGTCCACCTACGGGCTCGATGGAATCACGGTGGCGGTGCGCATCGGATTCGATGACAATCGCTCGCTGGGCCAAAATGAAACCGGTGCCAGAGCCGCACTTCCAGTATTCAGAGAAATCATGCTAAGGATCTATCAGGAAACCCTGGTTGGCCCTATCCCACCGTTTCCTGCAGACATGGAAGAGAACATCGCAGGATATCTGAAGGGCGAATTCGCGGGGAAAGAAGATGTACAGTTTCTTAGTTCGCCGGACACAATAAAAGCCGCAGAAGACCGAATCGGGGGTTGCCGGATTGTAAACCCGATCCTGGAAACAAGTGCATGCCCGCTCCCACGCCTTCCGCCGACTCCCATTTACCAACAAAGCGTTGGGGGTGGCCAGGTCGTTTTTGTCAACCAGTGAACCAATCCTCGCGGGCTTCTCCAATTGATAGCCCCTCGCTAGGGCAGCATATTCAACTAATCCCTAATGGAACAGATGCCCATTATTTTCCGTCCCAGAAGGCCGGTTGGGGGAAGTGTGAAAAACGATACGCTCGTGGCGGAATGATCCCATGTAACACGGCAGTGTTGGTGAATCGCTCCTTGCAACTTCCTGATAAGTCACTTTCTGCCGCCTCTGCCTGGGCGGAGCCCAGTCAATTGCTTATCGGAATGTGGCCCAATACGAGCCAGCTTTTATTTCAGGGGCACGCTAAACCCTTTCCTTCCAACTATAACCAGAATTCGAATATATCGAAGTGACTCCATTTGAACAGAATTGTCCCTCTTATAGTGAAACACTACCTCTCAGAAGAGCCAACCTTGAAAGAAGGAAAAACAGGCCCTGGGATAAAAGCGGTGAGGAAATGACAATGAAGAAAACTAATGTGCTCGTAGTGCTAGTTGTCTTATTCATGGTTGCGGGCTGCTCGAACCATACGCAGCGGGTCATACCAAGAACCGTAGCGTCCGCCAGTGCAAGTGTGGCCTCTTATTCCCCATCAGCGCCTACCTCTCAAGCTGTTTCGGAAGCCCCAGGACCAGAAGTGGCTGCTCCCGTCCCTGAGATCACTGAACATGCGAAACCCGCCTTTCTATCTGCCATCGCCGTCGCCTTGAATCATGACAAGAAAGAGTTCTGCCAGGACTCTCAATCTGCCAACTGCGACAAGGAATTTATACGGGCGTTCCATTTTCGCAAGGTCACTCTGAGCAAGAGCGGTCAGACGGGCTTTATTGTGGAATTTACTGGTGCTGATTTCTGTGGTTCCGCAGGGTGTGCCATTAATGTGCTGAAGCAAACCGGCGAGAAGATTGAACGAACATTTGAAAATGATGAAGTTGGCTCATTGGATTCATTCGAGTTTGCCACGACGATTACAAATGGGTTCTACGATTTGACGAAACATGGTAAGGACGGTACGGACTACAACTACACATGGACAGGTTCGAACTATGAAGATGTCGAGTCACCGCTTTCCGCCGGGCAGACTCAAACCGTTGCTGGGGCCTCCGAGCCTGCACAGAAAGTATGTAAGAATTGTGTCACTGCAAAAACTATTGGAGTTCCGTTCAGTCGGAATCCCACCACCATTCGCTAACAGGCACTCTAGCTGCAAACAATCCCTCAACCTCTCAGAAGTCGGCAACTAACTTCCGGTTGCGCCGTTAACCAGGCACTGACCGGTGACGCGCAAAGAAAGGCGAAGCTCGGATCGTCACATTCCTTAAACGCATTACCAGCAGTCT
>Ga0209380_10002622_pt1 | contig 11430 bp, 9 predicted proteins | sample HubBroMetageWFT6_FD_188347 | JGI IMG/M metagenome (GOLD analysis project Ga0209380, IMG submission 188347) | Warmed and freeze-thawed soil microbial communities from the Hubbard Brook experimental Forest, New Hampshire - Hubbard Brook CCASE Soil... | ecosystem: Environmental > Terrestrial > Soil...
TTTCTCTGAATTTTTCCGAGGACATTATCTTTAAGGGCATCACCATCCAGGGCATCAACGGCCGCCGCATGTACCAGACCTGGTATCAGATGACGGCTTTGCTCAAGAACGGCAAGCTCGACCTGCATCCGGTGATCACAGACCGCATCGCGATGAAGGATTTTTCGAAGGCTATGGAACGTTTGAAGACGGGGGAGGCGAGCAAAATTCTGGTTTATCCGAATGGTACAAAGTAACGTCGCGCCGGCTAAGCCTCAGCGGGCACGTGCACAATTTTTTTCTGGATCGCGTAGGTTACTAGCTGAGCTTTGTTGTGGATGTCCAGCTTCCGCATTAGATTAAACCTGTGAGCTTCTACGGTCTTGACGCTGAGTCCCAACGCACCGGCGATTTTTCTTGCAGAGTTACCTTCCGCAATCAGTTTCACGACCTCACGCTCCCGAGGCGTGAGGTTCGAACGGCGCAAATTCGCTACTTGCTGCACAAACACTACTCCCTTTGGCCAAAGTAAATTCGGAGGGGTTCCGGGCGGTGAAAAGCGCGCCGGACAGCCCGAGACGGGTTTCAAAAAGCTTGAATGTATTGTACAAGCCTTCCACCTCGTCCGCCACTGTGGAAGGTTGATTTTGCGACAGTGCGCCGGGCGAAAAGCAACTCTCTAGTTCATCGGATACAATCCAGAGCGATGCTTCGTTATTTCACATCCGGGGAATCGCATGGGGAAGCTCTGGTCGCTTTCCTCTCGGGCATGCCCGCAGGATTGCACGTCGATCAGGCTTTTCTGGACCGCGAACTCTGGCGTCGTCAACAAGGCTACGGCCGAGGCGGCCGCATGAAGATCGAGCGCGATACTGCGCACATCCTCTCTGGAGTGCGCCATGGAATGACGATCGGTTCGCCGATTGCCGTTCTGTTGGAGAATAAGGATTGGAAAAACTGGCAGGAATCACTTCCAGTGGAGCAAGGGGATCCTGCCAAACACAAACGAGTGGCTTCGCCACGGCCCGGCCACGCCGATCTCGCTGGTGCTCTGAAGTACAATTTTGCGGACGCTCGTTATGTCCTGGAACGTGCCTCCGCCCGGGAATCCGCGGCACGAGTTGCGATCGGCAGTCTGGCAAAACTGCTGGCCCGGGAATTTGGAATCGAAGTGTTGAGCCATGTAATCTCGGTGGGCAATGCGTCGATCGGCGAGGAGATTGCTTGGCAGCGTATCGCTCCCTTGCGCGACCGCGATGAGGTTCTCCTGAATTGCGCCGATGCGGATGCCGAATTGCGGATGAAGGAAGAAGTTGACCGGGTGCTCAGGACCGGAGATTCGGTGGGAGGCGTGTTCGAAGTAGTCGCCCACAATGTTCCTCCCGGGCTGGGCACGTACGCACAATGGGATGAGCGTTTGGACGCGTTATTAGCTGGCGCGGTAATGTCGCTGCAGGCGGTAAAGGCGGTCGAGATCGGCTCGGGCATCACTGCCGCTGCTTCCCTCGGCTCCGCCGTGCATGATGAAATAGGGTACGACGAGTCCACAGGTTTTGCCGGGTTTACTCGCAGTCGCAACAATGCAGGTGGAATCGAAGGCGGTGTCTCGAACGGAGAGGACATTCGGGTGCGGGGTTACCTTAAGCCGATTTCCACCTTGCGCCGTCCGCTGCAGTCGGTGGATTTTGCCACCCGCGAGCCGGTAAAAGCTGCCTACGAACGCTCCGATGTGTGCGTGGTCCCTGCGGCCGGCGTAGCGGCCGAAGCGATGGTGGCATTGACCCTGGCTCGCTGCGCACTCGAGAAGTTTGGCGGCGACTCTATGACAGAAACCTTACGCAACTTTCAGGGCTACTTGGAGCAGTTAAAAGAATACTAGCTGACACCTACTCAATGATCTATCCCATCGTAAAGTTTGGAAATCCTGTCCTGGAGAAGCCGGCGGAACCGGTTACGGTTTTCGACGATCAATTGAAGAAACTGGTCGAGGACATGTTCGAGTCCATGTATGAAGCCCATGGAGTCGGCTTGGCCGCTCCCCAGATCGGCATCTCGAAACGTCTCGCGGTCATCGACGTTACCTTCAAGGAAGATCCCGATGCTCAGTTAGTGCTGGCGAATCCGGAGATCCTTCATACCGAGGGCAAACACACCCAACCCGAAGGCTGCCTCAGCATTCCCGAATTTCGTGAACCCGTGACCCGGCCGCGCAAGGTGACGATTCGTGCCCAGGATGTGAATGGAAAATGGTATGAGAAAACCGGAGAAGAGTTGTTAGCCCGAGCCTTCTTGCATGAAACCGAACACTTGCATGGCAAGCTCTACATCAGCCACATCAGCGCGCTGAAGCGCGACCTGATCAAGCGCAAGATCCGCAAGCTGATGAAGGCGGGAGAGTGGTAGATGAGCAATTGAATCGTTGGGTGATTGAATCATTAACTCAATGACTCAATGACTCAATGAGTCAATCCCTCGTCTTTTGTGGTACGCCTCGCTTTGCCGTTCCCACGCTGGAAGCGCTGGCTCATGCAGGCTTTCAGGTTGCTCTGGTTGTCACGCAACCAGACAAGCCTCGCGGACGTGGACTTGCGCTTGCTCCGTCTCCGGTAAAGGAGTCTGCTCTCGCACTTCAATTGCCGGCCTCGCAGCCGCAGAGCATCAAGAACAACGATGAATTCCGCGCCCAGCTTACCGCCCTCAAGCCCGACGCAATCGTAGTGGTTGGTTATGGACGCATCATTCCGCAGTGGATGATCGATCTGCCACGGCTGGGCAACATCAACCTGCATGCATCGTTGTTACCCAAATATCGTGGGGCAGCGCCCATCCAATGGGCGATCGCCCGCGGTGAAACCATGACTGGGGTCACTACCATGCGAATCGATGCGGGACTCGATACGGGCGACATCCTGCTGCAGAAAGAAATTCCAATCAATCCCGCGGATACTGCCGAATCGCTGGCTCCAACGCTGGCCGCGATCGGCGCCGATCTCATGGTCGACACTTTGCGCGGATTAGATGCGGGCACAATCGCCCCGCGGCCGCAGGACGACGCGAAAGCAACGCTTGCCCCCATCCTCAAAAAGGAAGATGGCCGAATCGACTTTTGCCAAGCCGCGCAAGAAATCGGCAATCGCTTGCGTGGGTTCCAGCCATGGCCCGGGGCATTCACAACCTTTCGTCACAAGAACCTGCATGTATGGGAGACTGCAGTGGATCAGCATTCGCTGCGGCCCGGAGAACTTCTGGTTGAGGGCGGTCGTTTGTTCGCAGGTTGTGGAGTAGGCACCGCGTTGGAGTTGCGAACGGTACAGCCGGAAGGCAAGAAGCGCATGGCTTCACACGATTTCATCCATGGCTATCGTCCTCAAAACAGTGAAAAGCTGGGTTTGTAACCGAGAACTGCATGCCTATCTCGCCCGCCCGCGTCGCTGCTTTCGACATTCTGCTTCGAGTTGAGCGCGAGGACTCCTACGCCTCGGAACTGCTTCACTCTTCACGGTACGCTGGTGTTTCGACTGCCGATCATGGCTTGGCAACCGAGTTAGTCATGGGCGTTCTCCGCTGGCGATCTTTTCTGGACGAAAAGATCGCAGAACGCTCATCGCAGAAACTCACTCGCCTCGACCCAGAGGTTCTCGCCGCTCTGCGCCTCGCCGCTTACCAACTTTTGTTTCTCGATCGTGTGCCTGAGCGCGCGGCCGTACACGAGAGCGTGGAGTTAGTGAAGCGGGCCAGGAAGCGGTCGGCCGTGCCGTTTACAAACGCCGTCTTGAGAAAGTTCGCAGCAGTCGAACGAGACCATGATTCCACGTTCGCCATCGGCAATTCGCAAGCGCCCCAGGAACTGGCCGCGTTATCCGCGCACCCACTTTGGTTGGTTGAACGCTGGATTCGCGAATTCGGGTTCGAGTCTGCTAAGCAGGTCTGTACTTACGACCAGCGAATTCCGGAAACCGTCATAAGTGTCTCTGACGCCACGATTGCAGACCAACTCCGGAACAACAAGATCCAGCTATCTCCTGGCCGGTTGCTGGCATCGGCGTATCGCGTCGTAGGAGGTGATCTCACCACCACTCGCCTATTCCGTGATGGCCGAGTTTTCATCCAGGATGAAGCGTCGCAATTGGTTTCACTCCTCGTTGGCCAAGCCGCAAGCATTCTCGACTGTTGTGCGGCGCCTGGCGGGAAGACGCGAGTTCTCGCCGATCGAAACCCCAACGCCGGCATCGTTGCCATCGAGTTGCATCCACACCGCGCGCGAATGCTGCGTGGACTGGTTACCGCAGCCAATGTCCAGGTAATCGCAGCGGACGCTCGCAGTTTTCCGCTAACCGCACACTTCGACCGCGTGCTGGCCGACGTGCCCTGCTCTGGCACCGGAACGCTCGCCCGCAATCCCGAGATCAAATGGCGGCTCAAACTCGAAGATCTGGCGGATCTCCAGTCTCGCCAATTGGCCATCCTGCAATCGGCTATGCAGCGCGTCTCCCCGGGCGGAAAGATTGTCTACTCGACTTGCTCGCTCGAAAGGGAAGAGAACTCGGCAGTCGTGGAGAAGGCTTTACTGGTCGACCATTCGTTCCGCGTGATCGATTGCGGGCTCGAACTGGAGCAACTCCGCTCGCGAAATGAACTGCGGTGGGATGACATCGATTCTCTAACCGATGGACCGTACTTGCGAACGATTCCCGGGGTGCACCCCTGCGACGGCTTTTTCGCGGCAATCCTGGAGAGAATCTAGCCACGGATTCTCACGGATTGAGATGAAATTGGGCCTCACGATGCGTGTGTTGACCAGTAAAATCCGTGGCAGGGATTTAGCGTACTTCGAAGTTAACCGCCGATCCCACGACGATCTTCGCTCCAGGCGCTGGATTCTGCGAGACGATAACACTACTCGGCGTGGGCTCCGGCGGAGGGGCGGGAGGTGAGGGCAGCGACGTCGCGACAGTAGAATCGGCAACTGGCGCGGCAGGCGGGGCAACTGCCGGAGCGACGTTAACGCTTCCCAATCGAAATCCCGCATCCTGCAAAACCAGCGTTACACCTCCTAACGCCTGGCCTGCGAAATTGGGCATCAGAAACGCTTGCGGGAGCGGAGCTTCGGTCGTCAGCAGACTAATCTTGGGCGCTGCAATGCCGCTGGCATTTGGCGGAGGGCTTTGACCCAGTACCTGGTCCGGGGGTGGGCCACGCATTCCAATCTGTGCAACTGCACCGACGTCCAATCCACGGCGAAGTATATTGATCTGCGCTGCGCGCTGGCTTTCCCCGAGCACGTTGGGGATCACTACCCGTTGCGGTCCCAGACTCTCCGCAACCCGTATCTGCCATCCCCGGCGTACCTTCGTACCCGGGGCCGGAAGCTGCGAAAGAATTTTCCCCTCAGGGACCGTTGGGCTGTAGTACTGCCGTTCGACATTCATCTGGAAGCCGGCCGCATCGGCAATTCTCCGCGCCTCAGCCGGTGACTTGCCCACCAAATCGGGGATGGCAACCTCCCGCCCGTGAATGGCAAAGCGCATCGCCGTCAGCGCCGATACCAAGGCCACCACCAGCAACACCAGCGTAAGGAAGATGAATCGAAAAAAGGCCTTCATTGCGTTTTGCAATTATAGCTAGAACTCACGTAGGCTCGGACGCCCTTGTCCGCGTGTGAGCGTCAACCCTCCATCTTTGGGAATGCATTCGAACATATTGCGCACATCCACGGACCCGCACCCGCCTGTCATCCTATACTGTGTGCATGCTGCCCGAGGCTGACCTTTTCTCGCTCCTGCAACGCTACTGGGGCTACAGCACATTCCGGCCGTTGCAGGAAAAGATCGTGCAAAGCCTGCTCGGTGGCCGCGACACTTGCGTCGTGATGCCCACGGGAGGCGGCAAGTCGCTGTGTTACCAGTTGCCCGCGCTGGCCTCGGGCAAGACGGTCATCGTAATCTCGCCCTTGATTGCGCTGATGCAGGACCAGGCTGCCCAGCTTGCGCAAATGGGGATTCCCGCGGCGGTGCTGAACAGCACCCAGAGCAGCGGCGAGCAGTCGAACGTCACCAAGAACGCCTGCGCAGGTGAGTACCGTCTGTTGTACCTCTCCCCGGAGCGGCTGGCTCGCCAGGACACGATCACACTGTTGCGACGTATCCCAGTCGCATTTTTCGCCATCGATGAAGCTCACTGCATCTCGGAGTGGGGACACGAGTTTCGTCCTGAATATCGCCAGCTCAGTTCGCTGCGCGTCAACTTCCCAGACCTACCCATCGCCGCCTTCACTGCCAGCGCAACCCGGCGGGTCCGTCACGACATCCTGACTCAGCTACAACTACGCGACCCGGCAAAGTATATCGCCAGCTTTCATCGCGCGAATCTGCGATATGTGGCGCGCGAATGTGAATATGGCGAGCAGCCAGCCCTGCTGGTGAACGCCGTCCGCAGTTACTCCAACGGCGCCATCATCGTATATGCGCCCACCATCGCTCGCGTGGAAGAAACGGTCGATTTTCTGGAGGAGCAGGGGATCCCCGCCATCGCTTACCACGGCCAGATGGAAAAAGAGCAACGGCGGCTCAACCAGGAGCGCTGGATGGCGGACGAAGTGCGCGTGCTCGTCGGAACTATCGCGTTCGGTCTGGGGATCAACAAGGCAACAGTGCGGGCCGTGATCCATCTCTCGCTGCCCCAGTCGATCGAGCAGTATTACCAGGAAGCTGGCCGCGCCGGTCGCGATGGCCTCCCCGCCGATTGTGTTTTGCTGTGGCAGAAACGGGATGCTGGTTTGCTGGCATACTTCATCGACAAGATCACCGACGCCGCCGAGAAAGAGCGCGCCTGGCAGCGCTACCACACCATTCGCCGCTTCGTGGAATCGGCAAATTGCCGTCATCGTGAAATCTGCCTGCATTTCGGTGAGACTCCGAAGTGGACCTCGTGCGATGCCTGTGATGTATGCAGCGGCCTGCCCGCGTTCCTTCTCGCACCCGCGCCCACGGGGCGAGCCAGGCGGCGGAAGCGTTCCACCGATGAGAGTGCCGCGAAGCTGTCCGTCTCCACACCGCGCTCCGCAGGCGCAGAAACTCCCGTCCCAGCTTCAGACGTTGATTCTGATTTACGCGAGTATCTTCGAGAGTGGCGGCGCGGAGCAGCGAAGGAGGATAAAATTGCCTCTTTCATGGTCATGCATGACAGTTCGCTCGACGAGATTTGCCGGCGGCGCCCGACCTCGCCGGCCGAAATCCGCGGCATTCCTGGATTCGGCGAGAAGAAAACCGAACGCTACGGCCAGCAGATTCTGCAGGCATTGGCAGAGTTCAACACTGGCGCACGCGCGAGCGCGCCTCTGGAAGTGAAGTCGAAGCCGGCTGAACAAACCATTCGCTTGCTGGGTGAAGGGCACTCGTTTCTCGAGATTGCCAACCTTCGCGGGCGCCACCTCGGTTCCGTAGTCGGTCTAATCGCCAATCTGGTGGAAAAGGGCGAGCTGCAATTCCAGCCTGGGTGGATCGAAGAAGCCACACTGGCAAGCATTGAAGAAGCCTGCGCCCGGCTGGGGACGCGGGCGCTGAAGCCGATCAAAGACGCTCTGGCGCCCGAAGTTACTTATGAAGAGATTCGGCTGGTCGTGGCCAGACTTCGCAGTCGGCAACAAAAAACCGCATAAGAACCACACCGGTGATTGTGAGCGCTGGGCAAAACTTGCGGAACTTCGGTTTGTCGGGCGGGCGAGGGCGTCCGCCCCGTCGCGTTTAGCGGTGGTTTATGATGAGTGGTCGCTTTCTGTCAGACTCCAACCCTGAGGCTTCATCATGAGTGCTCCCACAATTCCGGCAGAGAAAACACGTCTCGCCCGCGAAGAAATCAATCGTAAACAAAAGGAATACATATTTCCTTCGGTCACGAATTACTACTCCGATCCGCTTCCGATGGACCACGGCGTGATGCAGCACGTTTGGGACGTCGAAGGCAAAAAGTATCTCGACTTCTTTGGCGGCATCGTGACCATCAGCGTGGGGCACTGCAATCCGCGGGTCACGTCGCGCACCAAAGCTCAGATCGACCGATTGCAGCACGTTTCGACCTGCTTTCCCAATGAGCCGATGGTTAGCCTCGCAGAAAAGCTGGCGCAGATCACGCCGGGAGCTTTGAAGAAGTCCTACTTCACCAATAGCGGCACCGAAGCCAACGAGACCGCGATCCAAGTGGCGCGCATGCACACCGGAAACTTTGAAGTAGTCGCGCTGCGTCACGGCTACAGCGGCCGCTCTTCACTGGCGCGCGGGCTGAATGGCATGAGCACCTGGCGGCGGGGAACGATCGAGGTTGGCATTGTTCATGCGATGAATCCGTATTGTTACCGCTGCCCGCTGGGATTGAAGTATCCCGACTGCGAGGTCGCGTGCGCCAAGGATATCGAGAACACGATTCAGTTCTCGACTTCGGGACGCATCGCCGCATTTCTGGCCGAGCCGATCCAAGGCGTCGCCGGCTTCGTCACACCCCCGAAAGAATATTTCAAAATGGCTTTCAGTATCGTCAAGCAGTATGGCGGCGACTTCATCGCCGATGAAGTGCAAACCGGTTGGGGGCGCACCGGGCACAAATGGTTTGGAATCGAACATTGGGAAGTTGAACCCGACATGATTACCTCAGCCAAAGGCATGGGAAACGGCGTGCCTATTGGACTAACTATAGCTAAGCCAGAAATTGCCGATTCATTTCAGGGGCTGACGATTTCGACGTTCGGCGGAAATCCAGTCACTTGCGCCACCGCAAAGGCCGTCATTGATGTGATCGAAGAAGACGACCTGCGAGCCAACGCCGCTGTAGTTGGCGGCTATTTTCGCGAGAAACTGGAAGAACTGCAGCAGAAGCATCCGCTGATTGGCGACGTTCGTGGAATGGGCCTGATGCAGGCGCTCGAGTTGGTCGAGGACCGCACGACCAAACAGCCGTCGCCAGCGGGCACAAACGGCGTCATGGAAGAAGCGCGCAAACGCGGTTTGTTGATCGGCAAAGGCGGCTTCCACGGCAACGTCATTCGCATGTCGCCGCCGCTGAACATTTCGAAGGCTGACGTGGATGAGGCAGTACGCATATTGGATGAGAGCTTCGCGGTGGTGAATCGATAGGTCGATTAGGCTTGTCGGATAACGATGATAACTGCGACCGCGACCCTGTCTACTCGCCGTGTTTGTGAGGATAAAAAGATGTTGACTTCCCGTTGTCTTTAAGCGAGTATTCCGCACGCGGTCTTCGAGGGGGATGAACCGCATAGGAGGAGCCTATGGCTCGCCTCATGCGCTGGCTATCCCTTTGCCTGCTTATCATCGCCACTACCTTTGTCTCTCCCGAATCGAGTGCTCAAACTCAGCCGGCGAAAGGGCCCGCTCAGAAGGGCAAGAAGCAAGCTCGATCAGGAATCACACAAACTCCGCCACTGGCCCCAACAACCCAGCCGATGGGGGCGCAGCCTCAACCGGTTGTGTCGCAGACCCAGTCGGGGAATGCGCAAAATCAGCCGACCGCTAATCAAGCCCAGCCGCCGAATTCACAGATTCCGCCGACCAATGGGCAAACCCAGCTGCAGAATGCCCCAACGCCAGAGATCACTGGCGTCAACGTATTCCAGACCGCAGCAACGCCGGACGGCAATGCTTCCTTATACCTTGAGATCAATGGCCAATCCCTGCCCACGACGAGCCCGGTCGTCTTCCTTGCGCCGCAGAAAGGCCTGATTGGACCTCTGGACGTTGTCTCCGCAAAGGACACCCAGGTCATCGTCAAGTTCACGGCCTCGAAAGATTACTTTCCTTCGACGGTCGGAGTGGGGGGCACTGGCGGGGTCATCAAAACGTTCGATCTGGATCAGAGCGCGAACGTGAATTCCACCCTGCCCCGAATCGACGACGTTGAAGTTTTGGAACTGAACCGAATATTGGGAACGGGCAGCATCAAGATCGACGGAGCAAACTTGGGGAGTGATCTGACGGAGATCACGGTGTCAATCGTGCCCCGTGATCCCACGTTACCAGCCTTTCCGCTTGTTAGGCCACAGAACTCATACAGCTGCCCCGCTGATAACGCGCAGAAACAGGCAGCCGCCCTAACCCCTCGAACGGCGCAAGACGATGTCGTCGTTGTCGATTTCTCCTTTCCATGTTTACCTGGCTACAGCGTGCCATTTCGGATTGCTCGAGTGATCCTGACTCGGATGGACGCCTCGGGTGGATCATCGTCAGCGTCCTACGAAATGGTGCCTGCGCGTGACAAAAACTTGACGTACCGCTCTACCATCCTTAGTCAGAAACAGACCTCATCACGATTCGGCGGGGGCATCGCCAAGAATTTCTATGCGGTGCAGCTCTCCATCGTCAATAGCGGCCCCGTGAAAATTCAGGTTCCGCTTGCTTCCATTCAGGCAGAGGTTCAGTGGTTCCAGGGGACGGTAGCCGGGAGCAAGTTTTATATGGAGGGGCCGGCCACCGTGGCGCCCGTACCACTGACAGGTGCAGTTAGCTACTTTTCTACCCATCGACAGGCGACAGGGGCGCGCGCGATTTTCTTTAACACTTTGCAGGGCATGACAACGATCGGCAGCGCCATACAGCTGTTCTTTGGCCCCGGATTCGCCCAGGGAGTCGGGATTGCGGGCGGAGGTCTTCGCCAGGGACTTGGACAAATCTTCCAGGACCTGTCCGATCAGCAGCTTGCCAATCTGACGTCGCAGAGTTTCGAGTCTATTGAAACCGCCAGCGGCAACGGAGGGTCCATCGAAAAGGTCATTTTCATTCAGCGAGGAGAGGAAGTGCTTGAGTCAATTAAGCTGCAGGGCAATAACGTAACCAAGTTTCGCAGGCTGATAGATAACATTCAGGGTTTTGAAATTACCGGATACGAGGTGCCCGAAACTGCTGCCAAGGCTGCGACTCCCAAGCCCTAGCGTGCCTGCATCGGCGAATTGATGCGGGTGACGATGCCTCTGCAAGACATTCGCCAGATCCGCAACACCAGGCATGCACCAACAGTGGAGCTAAACACACGGCCAATGAAGCAGCAGAGGAAAAGCAAGTAAGAAAGAAGGAGGTGTGAATGACCAACATGAAACAAAAAGCTGCGTTGTGGGCCTCTGGCCCCCCCGGCCCTACCCCCGGCCCGCCGCCTGGCCCCACGCCTGGCCCGGCACCCGGTCCCACGTCAGGTCCGCCATCCGGACCAACGCCGGGTCCGGCACCTGGTCCGACGCGGCGTCGGCCAGCGACTCGTAAACCCAAGTCGTAGGTCAGGGCCGAACGGGTGGCACAGGAACGAGGCCACATTTTGTTCGCGAAGACAAGTTGATCGCTTGTGACTGCACCGGCTCGTCGGGCGAGCTTCGCAGCACGATGACCGATCCTAGTGCGCCTCTTCCGCGGCGGGCGCAGTATCCACAGTGTCCACTTTTTCCGCAATTGGCCT
>Ga0209380_10002623_pt1 | contig 11428 bp, 6 predicted proteins | sample HubBroMetageWFT6_FD_188347 | JGI IMG/M metagenome (GOLD analysis project Ga0209380, IMG submission 188347) | Warmed and freeze-thawed soil microbial communities from the Hubbard Brook experimental Forest, New Hampshire - Hubbard Brook CCASE Soil... | ecosystem: Environmental > Terrestrial > Soil...
CATCACGCAGATTGTGCTCGACAAGGAACTGACCCCCGACGGTCACGCCAAGGCCGAGCATGCGCGTCCCGAGTACGTGATCTGCGCCATCGGCAAAGTGCGCCTGCGCGGGCCTGAATCGGTTAATCCGAAAATGCCCACCGGCGAAATTGAAATCGCCGCGAGCGAGCTGCTCATCCTCAACGACGCGAAACTCGCGCCGTTCTCGCCCGCCGAAGACGCCATCGCCAACGAAGAGGTCCGCCTCAAGTATCGCTATCTCGACCTGCGCCGCCCTGAGATGCAGCACAACCTGGAGGTCCGGCACAAGGTCGCCCTTGCCGTGCGCGAATACCTCAACGCTCAGGGCTTCTACGAGATCGAAACGCCGTTCATGACACGCTCGACGCCGGAAGGCGCGCGCGACTACCTGGTGCCCAGCCGCGTGCACCCCGCGCATTTTTACGCGCTGCCGCAGTCGCCGCAGCTCTTTAAGCAGATTCTGATGATCAGCGGCCTCGACCGCTACTTTCAGATCGTTCGCTGCTTCCGCGACGAGGATCTGCGCGCCGATCGCCAGCCCGAGTTCACGCAGATCGACCTTGAGATGACTTTCCCGCAGCAGGATACGGTTTTCGCTGTGGTGGAAGGGTTTTTGAAGGCCTCGTACGAGGTGATCGGCGAGGCGATCACAACGCCGTTCCCGCGCATGACCTACGACGAGGCGATTCGCAACTACGGGATCGACAAGCCTGATCTGCGCCTGCCGCCGATGACCGACGTCCGCGACGCATTGACGGCGGAGGAACTGGCGTCGCTGAAGATCGAGCCGGGCCTTCCCATCATAGCCATCGTCATTCCGGAAAAGCGCGCGCTGAGCAACACGCAGAAGAAAGCCTTCGCGCAGGAAATCAACGCCGCCGTTGCGCCCGACCTTGCGTTTCTGGATGTGGAGCGCCTCGCCGGCAGCCCGCAATACGCGGCACTGGCTGAGCGCATCGATGCAGCCGCGGCGAAAAACTGCGGCCTTGCGCGCGTCGAGCCGGAGCACAGGCTCATCGTCCTTTCTCCGCGCGTCGGCGTTACGGCGCCGGCCCGCGATCACCTGTGGCTCTACAAGAAGGCCGGCCAGTTGCGCCTCGATCTCGCAAAACGCTTCGAGGCCGATCACAAGGCCTTCGAGAAAAAAGGAAACGCTGACGATTACAAATTCCTCTGGGTTACCGATTTTCCCTTTTTCGAGTGGGATGAGCAGACGAAGACCTGGACCTTCGCGCATCACCCCTTCACGTCGCCGCATGAAGAGGATCTGAAAGCCGGCCGCATGACGTCAGACCCTGAGGCCGTCCGCGCGCTCGCTTACGACATCGTGCTCAACGGCATGGAGCTGGGGTCAGGATCCATCCGCATCCATCGGCAGGACGTGCAGCAGCAGATTTTCCGCGCGCTCGGCATGTCGGATGAAGAAGCCAAAGACCGCTTCGGCTTTTTCCTCGAAGCGCTGCAGTACGGCACGCCTCCGCATGGCGGCATCGCCCTCGGCCTCGACCGCCTGGTGATGATCCTGGCCGGGGCCACCAGCCTGCGCGAAGTGATCGCCTTCCCCAAGACGGCCAAAGCTATCGATCTGATGGTCGATGCGCCCACACCGGTCAGCGACGCGCAGCTGAAGGAACTGCACATCAGGCCTGCACCCCGCAGCTAGCGCCCGATCTGCCCAATGCGGGCAGATGGGGCATCCTCTACGGGAATTTCAGGTCGAGCTCGTAGATGTCGACGCTGCTGATGTCGCGCAGCACCAGCGGCGCGTCCGTCGGGTCCAGCTGCATCGAAAACGACCAGTAGCCCGTGGTGTGGAAGTCCTTCATGTCCACGACACGCTCAGCCGTGCCGCCGGTCACGGGAATGCGGAACACGTCCAGATGATTTACGACCGCATGGTCCTCACCCTCACGATCCTGGACCGTTTGCAGGAAATAGATCAACCGGCTGTCGTGCGAGAACTGCGGGTAGTTCGTCTCGTCCGTGATGAGAACCTTCCACTGTTTTGTCCGGAGATCGAGAATTTTCATACCGCCGCCGTGACTCCAGTCCAGCGCAACCATATACCGCCCGTCGGGCGACCATCCTTCCGGCCGCATGCCCTCGCCTCCGGGTATCGTCGAGACCTGTCCGGTGGCCACGTCGAGGATGCGCCCGCCCACCTGCCACGTTCCCACCATGTGGACGGACGTAAAGAGGATCTGTTTTCCATCCGGCGACCAGTACGGATCCAGGATGCGATCTTTGTCCCCTGGCAGCAGAACCGACAGAGTTCCGCCATCGGAGGGGATCGTGTTCATGTGCCAGGTGGCGCGGTCGTAGAAGAGAATCTGTTTGCCGTCCGGCGACCAGCCGATGTTCATCGGGAGAACCGGCGGCTGCGTCAGTTGCACCGGGTTACTCCCGTCGCGATCGGCTTTCCACAGAACGCTGTCGGGCCAGGTGACGTAGGCGACGTACTGACCGTCGTGGGAAAAGACCACATCGTCGGTGGAGATGCCGCCGAGAAAGGGCTGAAACTGGCGGGACTTTTCATCCCAGCGCGACAGCTCCCCGCGCGGAGTCTGTCCGACCGCAAAAATCGACTTCCCGTCACGGGAGGCCACAGGCACTCCCCAGAGGATGGGGCCGTTGGTCAAGGGAAAAGGTTCCGGGGAGGGATGGCGAAGGAGCCCGTGCCGCTCATCGAGCGCCCAGATCTCGCCTCCAGCCCCGCGCGCGGCCGCGGCGCCGGCGAGGAAGAAATAAAGGCTGCCGTCGGGAGTCCAGCGTCCCGCCGACAGCGTGCCCGGTTCATGCCAGTTGGGAAGCAGAGGGTGCATGCCGGTTCCATCCGCGTTGATCTGCCACAGCCGGCCATCTTTGGCGAACCGCATGACCTTTCCGTCCGGTGACAGGCTGAGGTCTCCCAGTCCGGTCAACCCATAGCCGGGAGTGGCCAGAGTCCGCAGTCCGCTTCCGTCGCTTTGCACCAGGCTGATCTTGCCGTCATCCGACCAAAACAGAATGGAAGCGCCGTCCGGCGAGAAGGATCCGCCGAAGCCCGGCCCCACGGGCCTCACCGGCCCTCCGAGAACCGGGGCGGTCCACAAGCTCATGCCGGAAAAGAGCAGCAGCCGTGACCCGTCCGCCGACACATCGACAATCTGATTCCGGCTCCCCGGCGGCAGGGCGACGGAGAGCGGCGCGCTCTGGCCTCCGGCAATGGTGAGTTGGGCAAGCGAATCGGGCGACAGCAGGGTGTAGTAGAGGCGATTTCCGTCGGTTCCGCCGAGAATTTTGATGCGCCCGTCGCGGGTGAGCTGGTGATAAGCGGCGATGCGCGGGAGGGGCGGCGACCTGCGCAGATACCAGAAGGCGAATGCGAGGAGCATGGCAAAACATGCCGCGGCCGCGAGCAGCCGCCAGACGGTGCGCGCACGCGGTGCAGCGGATTTCGGGGTTGTCCCAGTCGCCTGCGAAAGCGGGGAAGAACGAGCCGGGACGGAAGCAGCGGACGCCGGTCCGGCATGCGCAGGAACATCCTGCGAGCTGAAGCGCCTCGAATCCGCGTCCCGCCTGAGCCGCAACAGATCCGCGCGGATCTCCGAAGCGTGCTGATAACGCAGGTCAGCGTCCTTCTCCAGCGCCTTATTGATGATCTCTTCGAGGGCGACCGGCAGATCGGGATTGAGCCGGATGGGCGACACCGGCGCGCGGTTCAGGATCGCGTCGAAGATCAGGCCGGTGCTCTCGCCCCGAAACGGCAGGGTCCCGGTCGCCATTTCGTAGAGCACGACGCCGAAGGAAAACAGGTCGGTGCGCGCGTCTACCTCTTTGCCGCGGACCTGCTCCGGTGACATGTACGCGACCGTCCCCATCGCCGACCCAGGGCTGGTGAGATGTTCTTCGGTGACGGTGGCCATGTCCGGCGAGCGCGCGCCGGAGATCACCTTCGCCAGGCCAAAATCGAGGATCCTGGCATGGTCCCGGGTGGTTACGAAGATGTTGGCTGGCTTGATATCGCGGTGCACCACGCCTGCGCTGTGTGCGGCATCGAGAGCATCGGCGACTTCGATCGCAACAGACAGCGCAGTTTGAAGATCGAGCCCGCCTCCGGCGATCCGCTGCCGCAGCGTCACGCCCTCGAGAAACTCCATGGCGATGAAGGCGTGCCCCTCGACTTCGCCGATCTCGTAAATCGTGCAGATGTTCGGATGATTGAGAGCTGAAGCTGATTTTGCCTCGCGCCGGAAGCGGCTCAGCGCCTGCGGATCGTTCGCCACATTATCCGGCAGAAACTTGAGCGCTACGAACCGCTCGAGCCGCGTGTCCTGCGCCTTGTAAACGACGCCCATGCCGCCGGAGCCGATCTGCGCGAGCAGTTCGTAGGGACCAAGGGTGGTGCCAGGAGCGAGGGACATGTCGAAGTGGCCCGATTATAGCCAGGGATTTTCGTCGCAGGACGGAATTGAAGGAGGGGCGTTTGACTCACCCATCTGTCAGATGCGGACAGAGCCACTCGACTCGGTCGCTCGGGCCACGAGGCTAGGGAAGCTTCACATCGAGCGCATAGATCTCAGGGTTGCCGGTCTGCCTGGTCGCGATGAGCGATCCGTCCGGAGTCACTCCGACCCACCCGTTGCCGACCAAATCCGGAAAGTCGGCGATGCTCTCTGCATGGCGGTCGCTGATCCGTACGCGGTACTCTGTTCCCGAATTCTCCGCGAAATAGAGATACCGGCTGTCCCGGGACCAGGCTGGCCATGATCCGTCCGCAGGACCGAAGAGGTCCCGCTTCTCGTGGGTTTTCACGTCGTAGATCACCAGGTGCTGCGGGTGGGCGACTGAAAGTGCGCCAATGGAGCTTCCGTCCGGCGACCAGCGGGGCGACCACAGGCCCTGCGATCCGGGCAGAACAGAAACTCGGCCGGACTGGAGATCGACGACTCTGAGGACAGCGCTCTCCGGGTTCACTCTGGCTGTTGGATCTGCGGCATTGCATGCGAAGACAATGGAAGTTCCATCAGGAAACCACACCGGATCGGCTTCGCCGGCCCGTCCGCACTCCCCGTTCGTCAACTGCCGGAGACCACCGCCGGAAGCCGACTCCACATACGCCCGAGTCGGCTCGCCGGGACGAATTGCGGTGAAGGTGATTTGCGCGCCATCCGGGGACCATTGAGGATTTTGGCCCTGAAGCGGAGGCGCGATGAGTTGCAGTTTCTGGCTGCCATCGAGCGCGCTTCGCCACAGAGAAGAATCGGGATAGCTGATGTAGGCGATCCACTTCCGATCCGGAGAGTAATCGATCTCGCTGGCCGCGAGGCCTGACAGCCAGGGCAGCCATTGCTTCGTGCCGGGATCGTAGCGGACCAACTCACCACGATCCAGCGAGCCGAGAAAGAAGATGCGCTTCCCGTCGGGGCTGAACTGCGGGGAGTTGGTCTGCAACGGACCGGCGGTCAGGCGAACGGGAGCCTGACTGCCCGCATGAAACAGGCTTCCTCTTTCACGAACCGCCCAGAGGTCCCACAACCAGGGTCGAGCGCGTTGCTCCGCCCGAAAAACGTAATACTTCCCATTCGGGGCCCACGCACCAAACCACTGGGAATAATCGGTCCATTGAGGAAAGAGCCGGTGCAGACCGGTCCCGTCCGCCGACATCTCCCACTGAGCCGCGGTATCTTCTGCCCACACGTAGAACCGGATGGTCCGGCCATCGGGTGACCAGCGGGGCCCCCAGGGATGGCCCTCCACCGCAGTCAATTTTCGCGAATCGGAGCCATCGCTGCGCGCGACACGGACTTCCTTCGTGGTTTCGTCGGTGTAGACGATCTGATCTCCTCGGGGCGACCAATGCGCGTCCGACCCAGCCAGGTCGCCCAGGCGGCGAGGCGCGCTGCCGAGCACGGACGCGATCCAAAACGTGTTGTCCTCATCCGACTGGAGCAGGAGTTCAGAGCGATCGGCCGAGATGTCTTCGGGTTCAAAACCGTCGAACTGAGGCATCGCAACCGGCTCGCCGCCCTGCGTGCTCACCTGGAAAAACCGGTCCTTTTGTCCAACAGCCGCGCTGTAGTAAAGCCGCGACCCATCGGTCACAAAACCACTCTTGGGGAAGCCGTCGTTGGTGATCTGTAGGGTATTCGTCACGGCAGGCGGCGACAGCGGCCACGCGAGCCAGGCCAACGCCGCCAGCAGGGCAACCGCAACCCCGGCCAACACCGGGGCCAGGAACGTCCTCTTGCGGGCGGGATGTGGCCGGCCACCGATGGCAGTTGGCGGAACGGAAGGCGCGGAAAGCGGAGGGGAGGATGCATCGGAAGATGCAGCGACAGCGGTGCGGCCAGAGCTTGTGTCCCGCTGCAGGCGCTTCAGATCCGCGCGAATCTCCGACGCATGCTGGTAGCGCAGGTCTGCGTCCTTTTCCAGCGCCTTGTTGATGATCTCTTCCAGCCCCGCCGGCAGATCGGGATTCAGACGGATGGGCGAAACCGGCGCGCGGTTCAGGATCGCCTCGAAGATGACGCCGGTGCTCTCACCGCGAAAAGGCAGTGACTTCGTCGCCATTTCGTAGAGCACCACACCGAACGAAAACAGGTCGCTGCGCCCGTCCACCTCTTTGCCACGCACCTGCTCCGGCGACATGTAAGCGATCGTGCCCATCGCCGACCCGGGGCTGGTGAGATGTTCTTCGGTGGCGGTGGCCATATCCGGCGAGCGCGCGCCGGAAACCACCTTGGCCAGTCCAAAATCGAGAATCTTGGCATGCCCGCGGGCGGTCACAAAGATATTCGCCGGTTTAATATCCCGATGTACGATGCCCGCCGTATGCGCGGCATCCAGCGCATCGGCGACTTCGACAGCCAGTGAGAGAGCAGTTTCAAGATCGAGCGCGCCACCGGCGATCCGCTGCCGCAGCGACATGCCTTCCAGAAACTCCATGGCGATGAAGGGGTGACCCTCGGCTTCGCCGATTTCATAAATCGTGCAGATGTTGGGATGATTGAGAGCCGAGGCCGATTTCGCCTCGCGCCGGAACCGGCTGAGCGCCTGGGCATCCTGCGCCAGAGCGTCGGGCAGAAACTTCAGCGCGACAAATCGCTCCAGCCGCGTGTCGTGCGCCTTGTAAACGACACCCATGCCTCCGGCCCCGATCTGGGCCAGCAATTCGTAGGGGCCCAGATTTGTGCCGGGAGCAATAGCCATCTTCGTGTGGCCCGATTATAGCCATCGCATCCCCAGCCGACTGAGTTTCTTCCGCATTCTTCAATCGCATGGAATTCGCCCATGGGAAACATCCTGCCCGCGGGTCGGGTGACGGGTGGCCGCGATCCCTGTCCAATGAGAAGGCCGGCCCGGCCATCCGCGCGGGGTCCGCCCCACGGGGAATCCGGCGCCGGTGATAGTCTTGAATTTGCTACCCCTTTTTCTGAGGTTTCTCTCCGCGTGAAAGCTGTCCTGTCTCGCTTCGTCCCCCTGCTCGCCTTCGGGGTCCTGCTCCCACTGCACGCCCAGGTCACCGCCACCGCCCCGGAAGCGGAAGCTCCGCAGTATTCGCAGCGATGGGATATCTACGGCGGCGCGCAGTACATGCACTTCAACCCCGGCACCGGCCGGGGCAACGGCGTCAAAGCCCTCAATCTGATGGGCTGGACCGGCTCCGCCACCGCGTGGTTTCGCCCCTCCTTCGGCATTGAGGCCTCAATCCGCGGCGCCTACGGCAATATGACCGTGCTGCCGAACCCCTTCGACATTCCGCCCAGCCCAAAGATGTCGGAAGACCTGTTTCTTTTCGGTCCCAGCTTCCGGTTCATTCGCAGGCCGCGAGTCACGGCGGGCATGCATGTGCTGATCGGCGCCGCCTACGGCGTCTTCGACAGCGATTTTCCCGCCGGCTCCAACCCGCAGGAAGTGAACATCTATAACAACAAGCTGGCTTTCGGCTACGCGGTCGGCGCTCCGGTCGACTTCAATGTCACCTCGCGCTGGTCGGTCCGCGCCGTGCCTGACTGGCAGCCCACGCACTACGGCTTCTCGCAGCAGAACGAGTTCGCAGGCTCGGTGGGCCTCGTCTACAAGATTGGATCGCTGGGGAAATAGCGCACAAGCCGTTGAGCGCACTCCAAAACAACGGAAGGGCAGCGGCTAACGCTGCCCTTCGTGTTTTCTCCTGAATTGCCGGGATATAGCGATCAGCCGCTCAACTTTTATGCCCTGCACCCTCAACCCTGTACCCTGCCGTTTCAATTGTCCCGGTGCTTTCGCATATAGACTTCGAACTTCTTTGCGGCCCGTTTGCGTTTCCATCGGTAGTACTGGTTGCGCAGGCCGAACAGGCTCTCGCTGCCCGCAAACGCAAAACCCCGCTTCGGCGCGTATTTGATGTAGAGCCAGCCGAACAACGCCCCGCCCAGTTGGGACAGCGCGAAGAAACGCTGCACGCCAAACAGCAGCGCCACGGCGATCAGCATGTAGACCCACACAATGTACTTGGCCTTGATCCCGATGGGCAGCGGAAATAACATGAACTCGAGATCCCCGTACCATACCCCGTACACGATCAGCAGGCCAAAGATGCCGCCCCAGGTGGCATACAGAGGAAACGGCGAGGGGGGCAGAAACAGCGCCATCGCGAGCGCCGTCAGCGCAGCGCCCACGATGGACACGAAGAAAATCTCGAAAAGCCAGCGCGAGCCGTGGTTCGACTCGAGGAAACTGCCCAGCGACCAGATGGACATCAGCTCGAAGAGCGTCCCGAAAATGCCCAGGTGGACCGCGCTGTAGGTCACAATTTGCCAGATCCAGCCGTGATGCAGCACTGCGTACGGATCGAGCGCCGCCAGACCGATCAGCTCGTTCCCGAAACCCCTGGCAAAGGTGGTGAGCAGCAGCAGCACGAAGAACGCGCCGAGGTTCCACAGCACCAGTTGGCGCGTGACCCCGCGAAATTGCTGAAATCCGAAAAGTCCACTCGTAATACGCGGCACGGGCTTATTGTCTCATTCGCGGCAGAGCGATCGCCGCTGCCCTTTGGATGCAGGTTCGATTCGTGAGCCGAGGGGTTCCCTCGCACCCGCTGACCTCCGCATTGCCGGGTGCTTCATCGCTGGCGCGCCGGCCACGGCACCACCGCCGGGCTGCGATGCCCCGCGGCATCGACGGCGCGCACCCCGAAGATGACGTCGTCTTTGGAGACCGGCAATGTCACCGTGAACTGCGAGGTCTGACCGCCTTTGAAAACGCCATACGACTTCGTTTTGTCGGCCACGATGGACCGCTGCCAGTCCGGCGCATCGGTCGCCCGCCACACAATCTCGTAGCGCGTCCCAGGCGGCGTGTCCGGCGTGTTCTGCCACTCGATGGTGGTGTCGTTGAGCGAGTTGTCGAACACCTTCTCCTGCGGATACGTCACGTTCACCGGCTCAGGCGGCGCGGCGGCCAGCACCGCCAGGGTGGCCGCATTCAGCTTCGCCACGCGCGCCACGTAATCGAAATCGACGAACTGGAGCAGATCGCCGTACTGCACGCCATTCTCCACGCGCACGTTCTGGTGCTGATGGTTGAAGTCCTCGCGCCACTCGGTGAAACGCACGGCGGCAAAACCATCCTGGTTGAACGACGTGTGATCGCCGCCGCGCAGGAAGCGGTCGCGCCGGAACTCCAGCACCGGCTCCAGACCCGATGGCTTTCTCGATGCAGTCCCTGCCGCCTCGGTGTACGTCCGCGCCACGTCCGTCACCGCCCGCGCCAGCTCGCGCGAGGACGAATCGCTCTCGTAGCCCAGCAGCACGATGCGCCGAATCTCTTCGGGCGTCGCGCTTGCCGGAAGGCTCTCGGAGAAGACGCGCACCGCATGCGCGTCCTGCAATTTGTCGCCGGGTGTCCGATTGCCGCCGACGATGTCGTTATTCAGCACGCCTTCCAGTTGCCAGTTCTCCTGCTTCGCCAGCTCTGCCAGATGCCTGCTGCCGAAGAGCCCCTGCTCCTCGCCGGCCACGGCGACAAACACGAGCGTCGCGGGCAGCCTGAGCCTGGAGAGCGCCCGCGCACATTCGAGGCTCACCGCCACGCCGCTCGCGTCGTCGTTCGCGCCGGGCGCCTCGCTGTGGGTGTCCATCACATCGGTGGCGCGCGAATCGTAATGCCCCGTCACCAGCATCATTCTCGCCGCCTGGTCCCGATCCGTGCCGCGCAGCACCGCGTAGACGCTGGTGAGCCTCGTCGGCTGCCTGACGCGGGAATTTGGTTCGGTCCCGGCCGGCTGCGTAAACGTGTCGCGCTTCACCTCGAGGCATCCGCCGCATTCCGACGAAATTTCTTTGAACTGTGCTTCAATCCAGTCCGCTGCCGCGCTCACGCCCGTCCCCGCCGGCAGATCGGCATCCATGCTGGAAAGCGTGTTACGGTTACGGAACCCCACCAGTGCCGCAATCGTATGCTGAATGCGGGAGGGAGAAATGCCGTCGATCGCGTGAACGATTTGCGGATCGGCGCGCATGGCCGGAATCGGAGCGCCGGTTCCGGGGTCCCCGGCGGGCATCGCGCTGGGGAGTGGTGTAGCATCCAGATCGCGCTGCCACGCATCGGCTGTAGAGACGGCCGCGCACCAAAAGGCGGCGCCGAGCATCAAAGAAACGGCCCAGTACCTGGTTCTCATGACTATCGAGTATGCCTGAAAGACTGACGGGAAGCGGCCGCTTGACGCGCGGGCGGCTTCTCTTCAAAACTGGAGCCTGTTATTAACTTTCCCGCGGGCGGCGCTGGGAGCCAATTTTTCTCAGTTCCAGGCGTGAGGAGCGACGAATATCGGGAATCTTCGAACGACGAGCGACACCGAAATGAGGAAAATTGGCCCCAGCCCCTCGGGTTGCGGCGAAAATCGCGCCATACTTCGTTGTCGTCCTCGGCAGTGGGGCCGCCACAACCTTCGTCCTCCGCCTCGTCTCGCGCGATTTTCTCTCGCAACGCTGCCGGCGCGAAAGTTAATAACAGGCTCTAACGATGGCGATACCATTTTCAGAGGGGCTTTCTTCCAGTTACCGCTCGCTGACTGCAAAGCGGCGGAAGCCGGAACAAAAGGGAAGCGCAAATATTTCTGAACTTGCAGCCAGACTTTTTCATCAGACTTGCGTCATCCCTGATGGACTAAATTTCTTTTCTCCGGGTGGAGGAGTGCATGGCAATTTGCCCCGAATGTGAAACCGCTCTCGACTTCGATGAGACCGAAATCGAAGAAGGCGACGTGATCGTCTGCGATGAGTGCGGAACCGAGTACGAGATCGTCGCGACCGAACCGCTGGAACTGAGCAAGATTGAAGAGGACTACGAGGAAGAGGAAGCGCCTGGCGAAGAGGAGGAGGAGTGACGCGTACGCTGCGGCTGCTTCGCTTCACCAGCTTCTCCATCGCTCTGCTTGCCCTCA
>Ga0209380_10002624_pt1 | contig 11428 bp, 11 predicted proteins | sample HubBroMetageWFT6_FD_188347 | JGI IMG/M metagenome (GOLD analysis project Ga0209380, IMG submission 188347) | Warmed and freeze-thawed soil microbial communities from the Hubbard Brook experimental Forest, New Hampshire - Hubbard Brook CCASE Soil... | ecosystem: Environmental > Terrestrial >...
ACGGTGGGGCGGCTGGGGCTCGAACCCAGGACCGGCGGATTATGAGTCCGCTGCTCTGACCAGCTGAGCTACCGCCCCGTGAACTGCGTGACCATTACAGCAGAATCTCAGTCCGCCGACGCCCCCCGAGTGTCCGGGCTGCGCCAGCGCCGGCACCGGACATACACCCAGCGAGGCCTACCGCGCGCTGAGCTGCATCTCCATCGCGTGCTCGACCAGGGCGATGAGAGTGGTCTTGGTGGAGTTACGGCCGCGGGCATCGCACTGCATGATCGGCACGCGCGGACTGATGGACAGCGCCTCCTGGACGTCCGATATCGCGTGCGGGAAGTCGCCATGGAAGCCGTTGACGGCGACAATGAACGGCAGCCCGGCGGACTCGAAGTAGTCCACCGCCGGGAACGAGTCGGCCAGCCTGCGAGTGTCCACCAGCACCACCGCGCCGATAGCCCCCTGGATCAGGTCGTCCCACATGAACCAGAACCGGTGCTGCCCGGGCGTCCCGAACAGGTAGAGGATCAGTCCTGCATCGAGGGTCACCCGGCCGAAGTCCATGGCCACCGTGGTGGTGGTCTTGTCCGGGGTGTGGCTCAGGTCGTCCAGCCCGTCGCTGGCCGTGGTCATGACGGCCTCAGTGGTGAGCGGAGTGATCTCCGACACCGATCCGACGAAAGTGGTCTTGCCGACACCGAAGCCGCCCGCGACGACGATTTTCACCGACGTCATCGCGGCGTCCGCGGTGGCCATGCCAGGGACGGCCCTAGAGCTTGCGTAGTCCACTGAGCACCCTTTCCAGCAGGTTTATATCCGGGCGACCCTGTGCGTGGTCAATCTGGTGCACCCGGACCAGTCCTTCCATTGCCATGTCCGCGATCAGAACCCGGGCGACGCCCAGCGGCATCCTGAGCACCGCCGAGATCTCCGCTACCGATCGCCAGTCACGGCAGAACCCGAGAATCGCCTGACACTCGGGGCTAAGCACCGACAGGTCGCGCGCCTCATAGTGCGAGGCAGCCACCATGGCCTCAATCTGCAGCTGATACCTGGGCTTTGTCCGGCCGCCCGTTACCGCATAGGGCCGCACCAGGGCGCTGGACTCATCGGCCGGACCTCGCCCCGCCGGCTCGTACTGACGAGGATCCCCTGGGTCAGCGCCAAATGCGCTCCCATAGCCGCCCCCGCCGAAGTCGTACTCCGGTGTTGCCAGATCTCCGCGGTCGCCGGAGTACAAGCGCTCGTCCGCGTCCCATTCATCGCGGCCGACGCCGAACACGGCAGCCTCCTGTCACTGTCGCCCGCCCTCGCCCCAGCCGGGCACCACGCCGCGCACTTCGGGAGTGAGGGCGCTGCCGACTCGCTCCACGAGCAGCGCCATCTCGTAGGCAACCAGGCCCATGTCGCAATCGGCAGCAGCGAGGACGGCCAGACTCGAGCCATCGCTGATCGCCATGATGACCAGCAGGCCCCGCTGCATCTCGACCACCGTCTGGGTGACCATGCCGCCCTCGAAGACCCTGGCCGCGCCCTGAGTCAGGCTAGTGAGGCCAGACGTGACCGCAGCAAGCTGGTCGACCCGGTCCGCAGGGAAGCCGTGCGAGAACGCCATGGGCAGGCCGTCAGAGGAGACCACGATCGCGTGCGCGACCGAGGGCACGCGCTCGACGAAGTTCGTGATCAGCCAGTTCAGGTCCTGGGCAGGACGCACAAGCGGGCTCACAGGCGCTCCTTCCTCTCGCGGCAAGCATCCCGGCCAGTTGGCCCCGGCGACGCAATAGTTGCTATCGGGCTAGCCGGCTGGCGCAGCCACGATCCGACACTAAGCATGACCATGCCGGCAGGTCGTGTCATCCTCATCGCGAACTGTCTTCCTGGTCCGGCCCGTCTGCGTCGCTGCCTGCAGCGGCCCGGCCTTCCCGGCTGCCTCGCTGGAAGTTCGTAAAACGGTCCCTTGTCACCGATGCCGACCGCGTCGGAGCCGGAAGAATCGGCTCCGGCTGCGCGGTGCCCGGCACGAGGTTGGCCTGCGGCACCCGCTTGGGCAGACCGGCCGAGGTGGTACCCCCGGTCGACGGCGCGCTGACCGCTGCGGCCGCTTCCCAGCCCTGGTCCGATGGCGTGGTCCAGGCGACGTCGGGTACAGGCGCCATTTCCTGCGTCCCGCCGGACTCCTGCGGCCCCGGCCAGCCGCCGAGCCCGCTGCGGCCACGCCGGAACCAGTCCGACTCCACGGCCTCGAAGATCGGCAGGCGGTTCTCGGTGGCCACGTGCTCGGCGGGCGGCACGACCACATCGCCGCGCGCGCCCAGGTGGTCCCGCCCGAAGCCGTTGCTGGACCGGCTCGCTCCGGTCACGACGGGCACCGCCACGTCACTGGCGGGAGCAGGCGGCGGCCCGTCCCCGTCGATGGCCGGCAGCGGGCTCGTCCCGAATGCGTCGGTCGGCGGATACGCGGGGGCAGGCGTCAGATCCGCGGACGTCCCGGCCACCGACACCGGATCACCGTCCGGTTGCGCCGACTGCGGACTAGAACGGAACGCCGGCAGGGGCCCGGTCGATGTCGCCCCGCCCGCTACGGCGCCAGGGCGCGGGCCAGCACCGGGCACGCGCCGCGGGCCGAGCTTGCCATTGCCCTCGGACTCGGCCTGGAGCGACGCGAACTTCGGCGCCCTGGCGGCGTTGATCTCCAGCTCGGTAGCGGACACGACGTCCTCGACAGTGCCGGGGACGGCCATTGACATCGCCGGGCTCGAGGCCTGGTCAAAGCGCCGATAGCCGCTGCCGGTGTCCGTGCTGTGGCTGATGACCTCGTCGGGCAGCCAGACCAGAGCCGTCAGGCCGCCGGCGGCCGCAGGGCGGAGCCGGACCCTGATGCCATGCCTCGCCGCCAGCCGCGCGACCACGAACAGGCCCATCCGGCGGGACACCGCCACGTCCACGACCGGCGGGTTGTCCAGACGCCAGTTCGCGTGGGCCATCTCCTCGGCGCCCATGCCCACGCCCTGGTCGGTGATGTCCAGGAGCACGCCGCCGCTGCTCAGCAGGTGCCCGGCCACGACGACCGGCGTCTCGGCCGAGGAGAACGACGTGGCATTCTCGGCCAGCTCGGCCAGCAGGTGGACCACGTCGTTCACGGCGTGGCCGCGAACCGCGATGCCCGGCTGGACGTTGAGCGTCACCCGCTCATACTGCTCGATCTCGGAGACCGCGGCCCGCAGCACGTCGACCAGGGCGACCGGCTGGTTCCACCGCCTGGTCGCGTCGTGGCCGGCGAGGACCAGGAGGTTTTCCGAGTTGCGCCGCATTCGGGTGGCCAGGTGGTCCATCTGGAACAGGCTGCTCAGGCGGTCTGCGTCCTGCTCGCCCTGCTCCAGGTCGTCGATCAGCCTGATCTGCCGCTCGACCAGCGACTGGCTGCGCCGGGACAGGTTCACGAACATGGCGTTGACGTTGCCGCGCAGCGCGGCCTCGTTGGCGGCCAGCCGCAGCGCTTCGCGGTGGACCTGGTCGAACGCCCGAGCGACCTCACCGATCTCGTCGGCGGAGTCCACGTCGATCGGCTCGACCTCCAGCGGAACCGCAGTCCCGTCGGTGTCGCTCATCCGGCGGACAGTCTCGGGCAGCCGCACGCCCGCCACTTCGAGCGCTCCGGACCGCAGCCGCCGCAGCGGCCGCACCATCGAGCGGCCGATCACGGTGGTCAGCAGCAGAGCCAGGAGCAGCACGATCAGGACGGCCGCGCCGACGGCGGCGGCCGTCAGGATGGCGTGCGAGCGCAGCGCCGTCGCCCGGCCGATGGTGGCGGACACCAGGCCCTGCTCGACCTTGCGCATGCCGCCGATTGGCCCGTTCTCGTAGGCGCCGAAAACGTCATCGGCCGTGGGCGGCGTCGTCACCAGCTTCTTGTTGACTGACCCGAACGCGATCGCCTGGAACAGATACTGGTTGGCGTTGTCGACCAGGCTGCCCACGACCGTGTTGTCGTACTGCGCGAGCTGCTGCGGGGTCGCCTCCACATCGAACTGAGCGATGTTGGCGTTCTCCTCGGCCTGGGCCGCGGTCAGGGACGGGAGCACAACCGGGGCGAAGCTGCCCTGCGTGTAGGCGTAGACCAGCAGCGCGCGCTGCTCGGATGCCTCTTCAATGCTCCTGGAAATCAGGCCGAGCGAGCGGACGTCGGTGGCCAGCGCCTGGTCGCTGCTGCCGAGCGCGATGTCGTCGTCGATCGCGAGGAGTGAGTCGATCAGGGTGGTGTACTTCGCCACCACGTCGAGAGCCGGCAGCTGGGTGTGCATGGCGGAGTACCGCAGGGCTCCGACGTCGGCAAGCAACGCGGTGACGTTCTGAGCCTGGTTCTCGACGGCGGCGGGGTAGCCAGACTCAACGCCGGCGATCTCGTGCCTCAGCGTGGCGATCCAGGGATTGGTGAGCTCTTGCGGCCCGGTGACGAGCTGCACCGCTGGCTGATTCGCGGCCCCGTAGTCGTTGCGGCTCTTATAGGTGGGCTCATTGGGGGCGAACTGACCGGCAATGTACTGGACCGTCGCGTCTCGCTCGTCCTCGAGCTTGCCGGCCAGAGTGGTAATCGCAGAGCTGAGATTAGCCAGCTGCTCGACCCGCTGATAGGAAACCTCGTTCTGCACTGAGGTCACGATGTAGGTGCTGCCAAGAACCACGGCCGTCAGCGTGGGGATGATGATCAGCAGCAGAAGTCGCGACCGCACGCGCCAGTTCTTCAGCGCCCGGCGGCTCACGCTGGGGGCTGGCTGCGTCTGCTGGCTGCCGGCCGGGGTTGGCGGGGCCAGCACAGTCTCTGCCGGACGGCCAGCGGGCGGGCTCACAGCAGCCTGGACGCCGGCGCGCGCCTTCTTCTCTCGGGACGGCACAGTCTCTGAACCCCTCATGTGATGGCCGTAGCGCGGGAGCAAGCCATGACGGTATGGGACACTACCGACAAGGCGATCCTCCCAGATAACGACTCTGCATCGGGTGCAGTCACGCAGCCAGGCGCAACTCTATCTGGAATCCGGGTTACGTACGTCAATACGCGCACGAACCGGAAAAACCGATGTAACGTGACGTTTGCCCTGTCACCTGGCAGCATTAGGGTACTCTCTGCCGCATCGTCCGTGTTCAGAAAACTGTCCGGATGCCCTCCCGGATAACCGGACGATCGCATGATCAGACCAGCGCCTGAGGAGAATCATGAGGCCTGACCCGGCCGGCACCCAGTTGCTGATCCGGAGGCGGCGTTCCGTCCGTTCGCGGCTCCTGATCACGGCTGCCTCCGGCGCCGTTGTCCTGATGGCCGCGGGCTGCTCTGGCGGAGGCGGCGCGGGCACCCCCGTCTCCGGGACGATCACGATCGCCGCTACTCCCGGCGTCGAGGACGCACCCCTTTACCTTGCGCAGACCAGGGGCCTGTTCGCGGCGGAGGGCCTGCACGTGCAGATCACCGACTATGGCTCCCAGGCCGCCGACCTTGCGGCGGTGGAGAGCGGCAAGGCCCAGATCGCCGACAGCGACTACGGCAATGTCTTCACCGTTGAGCAGTCGGCGGCGAACCTGCGCATCCTCGCGGACGGGTTCGACGCCAGCTCCGGGACAGCCGAGATCGTGACGGCGCCGAATGCCGGGATCCAGACTCCGCTCCAGCTGCCGAAGTACTCGGTCGGCGTCCCGGTGGAGTACTCCGTCACTAAGCCGCCCAGCGGCGTCCCGGCCAGCGAGCTGGCCGCGGCGGCAGCCCAGGTCCTCTCCAACTACCTCGTCAGCAACGCCCAGGTGGTGAACTGGGCGCCGATGCCGGAGCAGCAGGAAGTCCAGGAACTGGGCACGGGGCTGCTGAAGGCCGCACTGCTCACCGAGCCGTACCTCTACGAGGCCGAGTCCCAGTACGGCGACGGCGAACTGCTCGACGCCTTCAGTGGTCAGACGGCCAATATGCCGATGTCGGGTTACGTGGCCCAGCAGGCCTGGGTCAAGGCGAACTCGGCCGCGGTCGCCGACTTCCAGGCGGCGATCTCGCAGGCGCAGGCGGATTCGGCGCTGAACGGGCCCGTCCAGCAGGAACTGCCGAAGATAGGCGCCGGGATTACCACCCAGACCGCGGACATGGTGACCCTCGGCAGCTACCCGACGCAGACGAGCACGCTGGCCCTCCAGCGCGTCCAGACGATGCTGAGTGAACGGGGCCTGCTCTCGGGCGGCTCCCAGATGACGGTCAGCCAGCTGGTCGTGCCCGAAGGCGGGTAGCCGAGTCAGGCCGAGCGGTCAAGTCCGAGCTGGCGCGCGATCACCATGCGCTGCACCTCGGACGTGCCCTCGCCGATCTCCAGGACCTTGGCGTCCCGGTAGAACCGGGCCACGGGAAACTCGTTCATGAACCCGTAGCCGCCGAAGATCTGCGTCGCGTCCCTGGCGTTGTCCATGGCCGCGTTCGAGCTCACCAGCTTGGCGATCGCGGCCTCCTTCTTGAACGGCTCCCCCGCCACCAGCCGGGCCGCGGCGTCATACCAGGCCAGCCGGGCCGTGTGCGCCCGCGCCTCCATGTCGGCGATCTTGAACTGGATGGCCTGGTAGTGACCCAGCTCGTGGCCGAAGGCCGTGCGCTCGCGGACGTAGCGCAGGCACTCGTCCACGCAGCCGTGCGCTAGCCCGGCGGACAGAGCCGCGATCGCCACCCGGCCCTCGTCCAGCGTCCGCAGGAACTGGGCGTAGCCGCGGCCGAGATCGCCCAGCAGGTTCTCGGCGGGCACCCGGCAGGAAGAGAACGACAGCTCCCTGGTGTCCGAGGCACACCAGCCGACCTTGGAGTACTCGGGCGCCACGGTGAAGCCAGGCGTGCCCGCCGGGATCATGATCGCCGAGATCTCCGGCCTGCCCTCGGCGCGGCCGGTGATCGCCAGCGCGGTGACCACCGAGGTGATCGACGTGCCGGAGTTCGTGATGAACGACTTGGAGCCGTCGATCACCCATTCCTCACCGTCCAGCCGCGCGGTCGTGCGCATCCCGCCAGGGATATCGGAGCCGCCGCCGGGCTCGGTCAGCCCGAAGGCCGCCAGCCGCTCCCCCTGACACAGGTCAGGGAGCCAGCGGTCGCGCTGATCCGGGGTCCCGAACCTGAAGATCGGCATGGCGCCGAGCGCGACGCCGGCCTCCAGCGTGATCGCCACGGACGAGTCCACCCGGGCGAGCTCGTGCAGGGCCAGGCAGAAGGCGAAGTAGTCGCCGCCCATGCCCGCGTATTCCTCGGGGAAAGGCAAGCCGAAAAGCCCGAGCTTGCCCATCTTCGCGATGATCTCGTAAGGAAACTCGCCGCGCTGGTAGTAGCCGCCGATGACGGGTGCTACAACCTCCCTGGCGAAATCCTCGACAGTGCTGCGGAGCGCCTCGTGCTCCTCATTGAGCGTGAAGCCGACCATGCCAGCGATGCTACCGGGCGCCGCGCAGGTCAGCGCCTCACCGCGAGCCCACCTGGTCCCAGCCGGGCCAGCTGCGCCCGGCGGCCTGGCACTATTGTGGGGATTCCTGGCCGTCCGGCGACGATGCTGCACTGGAGGACACGATGGCGACGCCCACCTGCCCGAACTGCGCTGCCGAGGTCAAGCCGGGCGACCTGATCTGCTTCACCTGCGGTGCCAACCTGCCGCGGTCCATGGGCCGCCGCGACGACACCCCGGCCCCCACCACCGTCATGCAGGAGTCCCTCCGGCCCGACCGCCGCTCGCGCTCCATCTCCCCCGCCGTGCTGCGGCTGGCATTCCCGACGGGGAACGTCGAGGTTCCCGCCGGGACGTCCCTGCTCCTCGGCCGAGACCCGGCCGAGTCACTGGTGGCCGCGGCGTTCGCCTCCTATGAGAACGTGTCCAGGCGGCACGCGACCGTGATCGTCGACGACGCGGGCCGCGCGAGCATCAGGGACGAGAACTCGACCAACGGCACGTTCGTGAACGGCGACCGCGTCCTGCCGGGCGTCGCCGTGCGCCTAGCCGACGGCGACGTCGTCCGGCTGGCCGCCGACGTCGCGGCCGACGTCCTCCTGCCCCGCCAGCAGTCCGACCCGGCTGCGTTTAACGGCGGGCGGTAACCCGCGGGGCTCCGGGCCGGGCCGTCCCCCTACTCATCCGGCCCGGCGGCGAACCACGGCTCACCCGGGCCGCCGGTTGCGAACCATGGCCGGTACGGGTCCCGGCTACCGCCGCCGGCCAGTTCCCCGGCGCCGCCGCGTCCGGAGTGATGCCCGGGAGCCCGCTCCGGCTGGCCCCCACCGCCGGCATCGGACCGCTCGTCTTCACCGGCGTCCGCCTCGCTGCCGGCGGCGTCTTCATCGACGTCGCCGGGCTCGGCGCCAGCGTTCTCGGCCCCATCAGCGTCCGCGCCAGCCCGTTCCCGCCCATCTTTGCCCGGCCTGACCTGGACGCCTGCCCACCACTCGTCCGGCTCGTCGCTAGCCTCGGCCGGGTGCGGCCCCCGGCCTGCCGTCGGCGCCGACGGATGATCGCGCGGCAGCCGTAACAGACGCTCGGCCAGGTCGTCGCGTTCCCAGGGCAGCGTCACCTCGTCGTCGATGTCACCGGCGCCGGGCCGGTCGGCGGACCGCATGCGCTCATTGTCCCGCAATTCGCCGCGATCGTTCAGCTCTAGTCCCCTGGTCATCGGCGGGTCACCTGGCCGTAACCTTGGCTCATGTGGGGAACCGGGGCCGGCTAGTCGCATGATCGATCTCGTCATGAACTGGCGGCAGGCTGCCGCCGGGGCGGCTGCTCTGGCCGGCGGTTCCGTCGTGCTGCGGGCCACGCACCGTCCGCGGCTGGCCGCGGCGGCGACGTTCACGCAGGAAAGCGGTCTGGTGCTCGGGCTGTTCGCGCTCTGGCAGCTGGCGGGCTCGGTCTCGCTCCTCGGCCCGACGGACGCGCTGAACCGCTCGCGCTGGATCTGGCATTTCGAGCGCGTGATCGGGTTGCCCAATGAGGCCGCGGTCCAGCGGTTCTTCCTGCCGCATCCGCTGCTGATCCAGTTCTTCAACCTCTATTACGACTCGCTGCACTTCCCGGTACTGATCGCGACCCTGACCTGGCTGTTCATCTGGCACCGGGACGCCTACAAACGGGTGCGCACGACCGTCGTGCTGCTCACCGTCTCCTGCCTGCTCGTTCAGCTGCTCCCGGTCGCGCCGCCGCGGATGCTGCCGTCCACCGGGATGGTTGACACCGCGATCCTCTACCACCAGTCGGTGTACAACACGGTCCGCGGCTTCGACCCCGACCAGCTATCGGCCATGCCCTCGGTCCACGTCGGCTGGGCCATCCTGGTAGCGATCGCGATCATCACCACGGCACGCACGCGATGGCGCTGGCTGGCGCTGCTGTACCCGGTGATGACCTCCCTCGCGGTCGTCGTGACCGCCAACCACTTCTGGCTCGACGGGATTGTCGCCGCGCTGCTGCTGGTTCTCGCGCTGACGGTTCAGAACGCGACCCGAACGCTCGTCGCCAGGCGGCGGCTAGTCGTCGCGGACGACGATGCCCATGGTCTTGGCGAGCACCGGAGCGATGACGGCGAGCTGGCCCGAGCTGACGATCGCGCCGCGCAGTGACCGCTCGTCGATGATGATCCCCAGGGTGGCGCCGCGCAGGTCAGTGCGGTCCATCGCGGCCCGGCTGAAGTCGGTCTCCGACAGCTGCGAGCCGTCGAACCCGCAGGTCGTCAGCTCGGCGTCGGCGAAGTCGACGTCCCGCAGCACGCAGTTGTCAAACCTGACGTCGGTCAGCTTGGAGCCGCGGAAGTTGACCGACTCGAGCTTGCAGCCGCTGAACACGACCCGGCGCAGCGCGGCGCCGTAGATCTGAACCCCGGCCAGGGAGGAATCGGCGACGGTGACGTCCTGCCAGGCCGTCTCGGTCATGCTGGTGCCGGTCAGCCGCAGGCCGCGCATCCACACGTCGCGGAAGCTCGCCCGCTTCAGCACGCCGCCGGACAACGACACCCGGCTGAACGCGCACTCCAGGAACCGGGCGCTCGACGCGCTCGGCTCGGCGTAGTCGGCGCCCTCGAAGAGGACGGTGTCGTAGTCACCCTGTGCCCTGATATCACCCTTGTGCGCGACCAGGTGCTCCGCGAACGGCAGATCGGCAAGCTCAGGCACCGCCGTCATCGCTGGCCTCCGGTTCTTCTCCGGCCAGGAAGCGGCGCACGTCCCTGGCGTCCTCGGCGAGAGCGGCCCGCACGGGCTCTGGCAGCTCCGCAAACTGGTCCAGCGCGACCTGCCCGGAGGTCCAGGTCCAGAGCCCCGCCGCCCGGCCGTCCACGAGCGCGAACGGCCGGAACCGACCGTTGTCGCTCACGATCCCCTGATGCTCGCCCAGGATCGGCTCACGGGAGGCCCAGCCCAGCAGCACCGGATCAAAGGAGCCGAGCAGCCGGGGGGGCGGGAGTTCCGCCGGCTCGCCTGGACTGGTGGCCAGCTCGGCCAGGCCGCCGGGAAGCTCACGAAGCTCCGGCCCGATGCCCCGCAGCCCGCGCCTGACCTCGCCGAGCGGCAGGCCGGCCCACTTGGCCAGGTCGCGGTCCGACGCTGGGCCGTGACCGGCCAGGTAACGGCGGGCCATCTCGGCCAGCGCCAGGTCGCGGTCGAAGTCGCGCGGGGCCGGCCCGACCCAGTCGCGCGCGAGCACGTAGGCATGCTGTGCGCCGACCATCGGCCCGCGCACCGCGAGCCCGCGCAGGCACGTCAGCATGATGAGGTGCAGCGGCGCCATGCCCGTGCCGCGGATGCCCGCCGCGGCGAGGCGCTCGCCGACCTGCGCGCGCGTGAGCGGCCCGTCCGCCAGCGCGCCGGCGATGATCGTGACGGCCCTCTCGGTGTCGTCCGCGGTCACTCCCCCGGATGCGGCGTGCCGGAAGCAGGCCTGCTGATACTGGGGCCTGACGGTGAGTTGCTGCAGGAGCCAGTAGTCCTCGGCGCGCACCAGGTGGAGAGTGCCGCGGTTCAGCCAGGTGATGACCAGCGAGCGGTCAGCCGTCAGCGCCTTGTCCACATCCGCCGCGGTCAGTCCCCGGCTGCGCGCGCGGATGGCGAGACGAGCGCCGCGCGGGTCCTGCCCCTGCACCGCGAGCAAGCGCCCGGTCACCTCCGCCGGACTGCGCGCGGGCGGACCGCTGAGCAGCTGCGCCCGGAAGCGAGCCGCCGCGACCGATCCGGGCGCCGAGGGCGCGCTCCCGTCCGTGGTCACGGTCGCCATCATGGCATGCCGCACCGTCGGGACTTGCCTTCAGTTCCGTTCGCACAAATCGGTCGATAGCACCCGTCAAAGCGGGTGGAACCGGGGGTAGGTGGACCGGCTCTCCAACTTCGTTCCGGTTTGAGTCAACTAGCGCGACGTTTTGTGGGGTTTCCTGCCCACCGAACCGGTACGTAGTCGCGCAGGGG
>Ga0209380_10002625_pt1 | contig 11419 bp, 10 predicted proteins | sample HubBroMetageWFT6_FD_188347 | JGI IMG/M metagenome (GOLD analysis project Ga0209380, IMG submission 188347) | Warmed and freeze-thawed soil microbial communities from the Hubbard Brook experimental Forest, New Hampshire - Hubbard Brook CCASE Soil... | ecosystem: Environmental > Terrestrial >...
ACCCAATCCCGCATCGCTTCATTGATTGCATCCTTCAACGTACGGCTGCCGGAATCCACTCCGATCACTTCGGCGCCAAGAAGCCTCATCCGAATCACATTCAGGCGCTGCCGCTCCATGTCTTCAGTGCCCATGTACACGGTGCATGTCAAACCGAGCCGCGCTGCGACTGTCGCAGTTGCAACTCCATGCTGCCCGGCGCCCGTCTCCGCCACCACGCGGCGCTTCCCCATCCGCACCGCAAGCAAGCCCTGTCCTATGCAGTTGTTAATCTTGTGCGCGCCCGTGTGCAGCAGATCTTCGCGCTTCAGGTAAATCCGAGGCCCGCCAAGATGCTCGCTCAGCCGCGAAGCAAATTGAAGAGGCGTCGGACGCCCCGCGAAATCGTGAAGCAGGGAATCGAGCTCCGATTGAAATTTCGGATCCTTTCGCGCATCGGCGTACGCTTGCTGGAGCTCTTCCAGCGGAGCAACCAGCGTTTCCGGAACGTAGCGGCCCCCATAAGGACCAAAACGCCCCTGCGCATCCGGCATCGCTTGTGGAGCAGAACTCACTTTTGCTTGCCCTCCGCCGCCTTCACCGCCCACATCAACGCGACGATTCGCGCAGGATCCTTTTTTCCCGGACGCGCTTCGACGCCGCTGCACACGTCCACCGCATATGGACGCGCCACACGGATCGCTTCGGCAACGTTCTCGGGTGTCAAACCGCCCGCAAGAAAGATGCGTCGTGACCCGTTCGAACCGCGAGCCAAATTCCAGTTGAACGTCTTCCCAGTCCCGCCGTGACGGCGAACGTCGAAGCCGTCCAGAAGAATCGCCGACGCGCGCCGAAAAGAGTCTAATTGCTTTGGCCGAAATGAATCGTGGACTCGAACCGCCTTGATCACCGGAATTTCTCGTTTCAAGCGAGCCACCTGCTCCGGCCGTTCGTCACCGTGGAGCTGTAGGTAATCGAGACCCACTCGATGCGCAATCGCCAGCATGTTTGCTTCAGATTCATTCACGAAGACGCCTACCGCCGCAATTCCATCCGGCAAGCGCCGAATGATTCGCCGCGCGGCAGCCGGCTGAATGTAACGGGGGCTCGGCCGGTAAAAATTGAAACCCAGGAATTGCGCACCCGCCTCCACAGCGCGCCGCGCGTCCGTCCAGTTCGTGATGCCGCAGATTTTAACTTTCACCTTGGCCATTCAAGTCTCAATCGGGCTTTTTCTCTGTGTTCGAATCTCCGCGCAATACTCGCAGAGCCGAACCCGGGTCAGCCTCTTTCATCAGATGCTCGCCAATCAGGAACGCATCGAAACCAGCGCGCCGCAGCCGCTCGATGTCTTCGTGAGTGCGCAGTCCTGACTCGCTCACGGCGATGCAGTCATCCGGAATCATCTCGATCAAAGACAGCGATGTCTCAATATGAACCTGAAAATCGCGAAGGTCGCGATTATTCACGCCGATAATCTTCGCACCCGCCCCAATCACGCGGTCAAGCTCTGCACGCTCGTGTACTTCTACCAGCGGCTCCATTTTCAGCGCGCGGCCAAGAGCGAGCAGTTCGCCGAGAGTGGTGTCGCTGAGGATCGCAGCGATCAGCAGAAAAGAATCGGCACCCGCCGCGCGAGCTTCCCACACCTGCCAGGGGTCAATGATGAAATCCTTACGCAGGATTGGAATCTTCGTCACACGGCCGGCTTCCTTCAGGTCGCCGAGTGAGCCATGAAAGAAATCCTCCTCCGTCAGCACCGAAAGCGCTGCGGCACCGGCTGATTCCAAGCCCGACGCAAGAACAGCTGGGGCATACTCCTCCCGCAACAAGCCTTTCGAAGGCGAAGATTTCTTCAGTTCGGCGATGATGTTGATACAGCTGCGGGTGAGTGCGGATGCAAAATCTCGCGGAGGCGGAATCTTCTTTTCAACCGCAATTTTGAGCGCCACCTCTGGAAGCACGCGCTTGCGGTGCGCCACCGATTCACGGCGTGCTTCGACAATTCGATCCAGAATATTTTTCGAACGCGTTCCGATTTCCATGGACTGCGGAGCTTTCAACCCCGCAAGGACGTGCACACCCCAGGCCCGCCCTGAGGAAAAATCGCTGAAACCATGCTAGCCGTGCGGGTTAATGAAGTCAATTTGAAGCGCGATATTACCGCCGGCTATTGGCCGAGCAGTGGCTGCGAAAGACGAATCGGGATTCCGAAATTCGAGCCGCCAAATCCTTTCAGCACGGCATACGTTACACCGATCACTTTTCCTTGTTGGTTGAAAAGCGGTCCGCCCGAACCGCCCGACGTGGTTTGCGCATCGAACACGATTTTATCCGGCAGCACATCGCCGATGTGACCCTGCGTGATGAGCGGCCGAATCAAGCTGCGGCGCGCCAGTTCGTCCAGAATCTGCCCCACGTCGCCGCTCCCGTGCGACAGAATCTGCTGCGCCGTCTCCTCATCAGTCCGCGCGAGAATGGCGGCAAGTCCAGTGGCGTATCCCATCAACACGATCGGTTCCCCGCTCGTCGCCGCGGCCTTACTTGCATCGACGGAAAGCACGGAGCGTTTCAAGTCCTGTACCTCCACGCGCATCGTCGCCAGATCGGTGTCTTTCGAGACTTCTTGAATCTCGGCATGAAACGCGCGCGGATCGCCCGGAAAATATGCGCGAATCAAGGAAATTTGCGGCTGGAATCCCTGGCTCGTCAGTTCATTGAGCTCGTCGTTTTTCCACCACGGTTCGGCAACGTGACGGTTTGTCAGTACACGACCGCCCGAAGCCACCAGGAAGCCTGTCCCAAAAATATCAAACTTCACCTCAGGCCCATGCCCTTCAAGAGTGAGGATCGGATTCCCTTGACTGTCCTGCAGTGGCTCGCCTTGAGGATTCAATCCGGCATACCGCAATCGCTGCCCGCTCTGTTTTTGATTAAATGCAACGGACACGTGAAGCAGGCACACGCTTTGAACGTCTATCGGAATTAGGTTTTGAGCGGCGGAGCCTTCTTTCTCGATTCGCTTCAATCGCTCGTTTGTTGCCTGTAGTTGCTGTTGCAATGACGCCATATCCGTCGAGCTCGCCCCCGCCATTTTAGATTTCAGGTCGTCGGCCTGGCGCTTAAGCTCGTCCTTTCCAACCGGGATCGTGGCGGATTCAACGCCCCCTTGTCCGCGAAGTTTACGAGCCTCGGCAATCAGGTCTTGCTGACGCGTGAGTCCACCTTCGAGCTTCGCAATGGTGGCATTTGCGCGTATCGTTTCCTTCTGCGCGGTGCGAGCGAAACCAAAGTAGATGATCCCCATTATCGCCGCGAGCGCGAAGACGGCTCCGAATCCAATCTTCAGCCGGCGATCGAGCGTGAACGCATCGCTCGTCATTTTCTCTGTCACTGCCAGCGCTTCAAACGCCGTATGCGCGATCTGCTGCCCTTCTTCAGCAATTCGCGCCTTTGCGCGGAGGGCCGCTTCAGCACGTTGTGCGCGCAACTGAGCTCGGACTCGCGCCAAAAGCTCACTCGCTTCGAACGGTCTCGAAATCGCGTCGTCCGCGCCAAGGTCAATCGCGGCTGCGCGTTCTTCGGCGCTCGAACCGACCAAAAGAATCACGCGCAACGCCTCGGTGGCCACCGATCCGCGAATCGTCGCCAGAGCTTCGCGAGCATTCAGGTCGGGCATTCGCGAATCCAGCAAAAGCGAATCCGCCCCGGTCGCGTGTATCGCGTCGAGGCCTTCTTGGAATGTGCCAAACGGCGCCGCGTCGTAGCCCGCACCGTGCATAGCGGCTTGCAAAGCGTCGCGAGTCGCTCCATCCGATTCAATTACCACGATTCTTTCACGTGCATTCGCCATGGAAGGGGGCTCCGGGAACCTGAGCTGCTAATCCTAGCGGAAAGTCCGCAAACCGCAAGCCTTTCGCATCAGTCGAGACCAGCGCATTTTCGTCACCCCATATTCTCAATTCTAATCTACGGTACCGCGATTATAAATTTCGCTAAGCCATTTAGAAACAAACGATTAGCAAATTCTAATCGGCAGAAAAATCGCGATTCCGGCCGTTTCACTTCGCGTTCCCGGTGTAGAACACTTCTTGCGGAGCTTCGATTTTGAGCCGACAAACCTTGGATGTGCGAAGGAGCGCTCCGGTTTCGTGATAGCGTCTCTTGCGGAAACTTGTGGCGCAACTTGATCAATTGAACGCCGAAATTGTCCGATGCCGCAAGTGTCCGCGGCTCGTGGAATATCGCGAAAAGGTAGCTCGCGAGAAGCGCTTCGCCTTTCGCGAATGCAAGTATTGGGGCAAACCCGTTCCCGGCTTTGGCGATCCGCGCGCGCAGTTGCTGATTGTCGGACTCGCACCCGCAGCGCATGGCGGCAATCGCACGGGCCGCGTCTTCACCGGCGACCGATCTGGAGATTTCCTTTACGCCGCTCTTTATCAAGCAGGATTCGCGAACCAGCCAACTTCAACCAACCGCGAGGATGGACTCATGCTGAAGAACGCCTATGTAGCTGCAGCCGTTCGCTGCGCTCCGCCGGATAACAAACCGTCGCCCTCGGAGCAGGCGAATTGCCGTCCGTACTTCGAGCGCGAGCTGGGAATATTGCGGCCGCGCGCGTTGCTCGCACTCGGCGGCATCGCGATGCGCACTTATCTAGGGTTGCTCAAAGATCGTGGAGCGATCAAGGGGTTCGCTGCGTATCCGTTTCGCCATGGCGCAAGCTATGAGTTGCCTCAGGGATTGCCGCGCTTGTTCGCGTCATATCATCCCAGCCAGCAAAATACCTTTACGGGTAAGCTGACGCCGGCGATGCTGGCGAAAGTCCTGCGCGACATTCGGAAATTCCTTGAACGGAAAGATTCGCGTGGTCGGTCTTCTTCATTAGCCATTTAGGATTCGCGTGGGCAAGATCAGCGCGAGACTTGCGGGCGCGGCATAATGAGCAGATAAACCACGAAGGACACGCCGAAGCCAACGAACCACGCGTACTGATACAACCCGTGCAACACAGGAACCACGAGGCCAATCAGCGCGACGAAAATTCCAGCCGCCAGTGCCCCAACGGCCCGCCAGTTGAAACCGCCAGAGAATTCGTACTCGCCCCCGCGCTTGAATAGCTCTTCAGGATCCAACCTGCGCTTTCGCACCACGTAATAATCCGCAATCATCACGCCGGCTATTGGACCAAGAAAACTTGAGTAACCGACGAGCCAGCCCATCACGTACGTGCCGTGACTCGAAAGCCAGCGCCAGGGCTGCATGAAAAGTCCGACGAAACACGTGATGATGCCGCCGATTTTGAAGCTGATCCGGCGCGGATACAGATTCGAGAAATCGTTCGCGGGCGAAACGACGTTCGCGGCTACGTTAACGTTGAGCGTTGCGAGAAGCAGCGCCAGCATGGCGATTACGACTGCGAACGAATTGCCGAGGCGGCTGAGCACAACTACTGGATCCCAGATGGCTTGGCCGAACACGATCACCGTCGCCGACGTGACTGCAATTCCGATGAATGAGTAAAACGTCATTGTTGTCGGAAGTCCAAGCGCCTGACCAAGCATCTGTTCGCGCTGCCCGTTGGCGTAACGAGTGAAATCAGGAATGTTCAATGCGACCGTGGCCCAGAACGCGACAACCCCCGTGAGTGATGGAATGAAGAATGCAAAGAATTCCCCGAAAGTCTGGAATTTCGAGGGTGCGGAAAGCATTGGTCCGAGGCCGCCCGCATTCGAGTAAGCCCACCAGAGCATCGCCAGTCCAAGAATCAACAGCGCGGGCGCGGAGATTCCCTGCAGGAAGCGGATCGTGCTAATTCCTCGGAGAATTACGATCGCGTTCAACGCCCAGAACAAGAAGAAACAGAGCCAGACGTGGTTCCAGCCGGGAATGACCGCTGCGAGCAACGTGTTGATCGCTTCGCCGCCGATCCAAGTTTGAATCCCGAACCAGCCGCAGGCGACCAACGCGCGCAATACCGCGGGAATATTTGCGCCGAGTACTCCGAACGAGGAACGCGCGAAGACGGGAAACGGAATGCCGTATTCCGCGCCGGCGTGCGCATTGAGCAGCATTGGAATCAGGACGATGACATTGCCCAGAAAAACGGTGAAGAGCGCCTGTTTCCAATTCATGCCGCCGGCAATCATCGCGCTCGCCATCAGGTAGGTAGGAATGTTGACGCTCATGGCGACCCAGAGCGCCGCGTAGTTGTAGGTGCCCCACGTGCGGTGATCGAGGGGAATCGGCGCGAGATCTTTGTTCCACAGCGAGCTGGATGCAACGCCAGGAGCAACGCCGGCGGTTGCGTTAGTGGCTACGTCTTTGGCCATCGGGTTGTGACCTTCCGGAGCGCAAGAGATTCGCGCCGCTTATACCTTTGGCAGCAATCCAGAGCAAGCCCTTTTCTCCGGTTCGCGCAGGATGATGACGATTGAGAGGGCTGATGTGTTAGCCTCGTGCGAGCACGCCAGTTCTTTGGTGCACACCGCGCATGACTCCCCGAACTCCCAGCGAATCTGACCGCAAACCTGCGATCGAATTTCGGCATGTCCACTACACGCTAAGCAACCGCGAACTACTAAATGATGTGAGTTTCTCGGTGGCGCGTGGAGAAACGCTGGTGCTGCTTGGGCGTAGCGGTGCCGGAAAAACGACAGCTCTCAAAATGATCAACCGGTTGCTCGTGCCAACGTCAGGCGAGGTCCTCGTGGAAGGCAAGCTGACAACCGAGTGGGATCCAATCGCACTGCGGCGAAAAATCGGATATGTGATCCAGGATATCGGACTGTTTCCCCACTACACCGTTACGCAGAATATTTCGCTGATTCCGCGACTCGAAGGCTGGCCCGCCGATCGGGTACGAGAACGCGTAAAGGAGATGCTCGAAACTGTGGGACTGCACGGCAAGACTTTCGAGCATCGCTATCCGCACCAACTGTCCGGCGGGCAGCGCCAGCGGGTAGGCGTGGCACGAGCGCTCGCAGCCGATCCCGAGATTCTACTGATGGACGAGCCGTTCGGGGCGCTCGACCCCATGACGCGCGGAGAGATGCAAAAGGAATTCAAGACGCTCGAGCGGCATCTTTGCAAAACGGTGGTTATCGTGACGCATGATGTGGGTGAAGCTCTCGTGCTCGGCACGCGAATCGGATTAATGGAAGCGGGCAAACTTGCTTGCCTGTATTCGCCACATGATTTCGTTCACGCAACAGACCCGATGGCAGCCGCGTATATGGCGCAATTGCGAGTGTATGACGAAGCCAAGGGGGAAAAATGACTCCGATTCAATTTTTCCTGCGGCACCACCAAGAAATTCTGCAGGCGACGCTCGAGCACATTTGGCTCGTGGGGTTAACGATGTTTTTTGCGATCGCCATTGGTGTGCCTCTTGGGATTCTGGTCACTCGGAAGCCCTGGCTTTCCAAGCCAATCCTCGGCGGGGCAAATATTGCAGAGACCATCCCGAGTCTCGCACTATTCGGATTTCTGCTGCCGGTGCCTTGGTTAGGGGGACGCGCCGACAGACTCGCGATCGCGGCGCTTACACTTTATGCGCTGCTTCCGATCATCCGCAACACTTCGGCCGGAATTACGGGTGTGGATCGCGCCGTGCGCGAAGCGGCGCGAGGAATGGGTATGACGGACCGGCAAATCCTCTTTCAAGTGGAGCTGCCGCTCTCGTTTTCGACGATGCTGGCCGGAATTCGAATCGCTACAGTGCTGACGATTGGAATTGCGACGATAGCCGCAGCTGTGGGTGCGGGCGGCCTGGGCGAATTTATCTTTCGCGGGCTGGCGATGGTGAACGATCAGTTGATTCTGGCTGGAGCAATCCCCGCTGCGCTGCTGGCGCTCGGAGCTGATTTTGTGCTGGGTGTGCTGGAGCGGCGGTTGCGACCGGTGCGATGACATTGACTCGTGCTGCATCTGCTTTTCTGCTGCTTTGGTTGACGGCATTCCTGATGTCCTGCGGCAGCGAGCACAATACAATCGTTGTCGGCTCGAAGAATTTCTCTGAGCAAGCGCTGCTGGGTGAAATCCTGGCGCAACACATCGAAGCGCGGACGCATCTTCCGGTGACGCGGCGATTCTATCTGGCCGGCTCCTATATCTGCCAGCAGGCGCTTCTCGCAGGGCGAATTGACACGTACGTGGAGTATACGGGAACCGCGCTGACCGCCATTCTGCACGATCCGATTGAGAAAGATCCATCCGCGGTGTTCGGACGCGTGAAGAGCGAGTATCAACAGCGATTCCGGCTGGACGTGCTGCCGTCGCTCGGCTTCAACAACACGTTCGCAATTGTGATTCGCGGCGAAGATGCGCGTCGCCTGAACCTGAAGGCGATTTCCGATGCCGCTGCGCGTGCGCCACAATGGCGCGCTGGTTTCGGGTATGAGTTCATGGAGCGACCCGATGGATACGAGGGGCTCGCGCGCATTTACGGGTTGCGCTTCGCAGAACCACCACGAATCCTCGACCTGGGTTTGTTGTATCGCGCGTTGCTGGAAAAGCAGGTGGATCTAGTCGCGGGAAACTCCACGGACGGACTGCTTTCCGCGCGCGACCTTGTGATCCTCGCAGACGATAAGCACTACTTTCCGCCCTATGAGGCGGTGCCCATTATTCGCAGCGAGACGGAGGCACGGCATCCGGAAGTGGGAGCGGCGATTGCAGAGTTGGGGGGAAAGATTTCCGATGAGGAAATGCGGAAAATGAATTTTGCGGTTGACGGGCAGCATCGCGACGCGGCGGATGTGGCGCGGGAGTTCTTGCACGCGAAGGGGCTAGATTGAACTGAGATGGTGATGATGAGGCGGGGCTGTGCCGATGGCCGAACGGACACGCTGTGCCTCTACTTGGGCTTTGAGCATCTTGACGAATGATCAGTCAGTAGTCGAAGTCTTAGATGGAGGCGCCGGGAGAGTAGGGTCGTCGCGGAATGTGTATTCGTTTTTGAGGTCTGAGAATGGCTTCCCATCGAGCTCGGCGTAGGGGTAGACGAAGTAGTTTAGCGGATCGCCCTTTTGGGCCGGTTTCAAGCGAATATCGCGGCCCATGCTGAACATCACGCGGTTCTGGTCGGTAGCGCCGAAGTAGTAGTCGCGTTTTTCCTTGTTTTTCCATCCTTCGGAAGCATCGACGGGAATCCATCCAACGCCATTAACATAAAATTGGGCCCAGCAATGGTAGCTGGATATCACACCGGCTTTTGCGTTCGTGGGCAGCGAAAACCCGATTTCGAAGCGAGATGGAATTCCAGCGGCGCGCGCCATGCCAATAAAAAGCGAGTGAAAATCGGTGCAGTTGCCGTGTTTCGAGTTGCACGCCCAGACGGCGTCGCCGCGGCCCCATCCCGTGCCGTCGTGGTCATAGTGCATCGTCGCGATCACGTAGTCATAGATGCGACGCGCTTTGTCGATTGGCTGAGTTGCGTCTTTTGTCTGCTGGTCAGAAAGCTCGCCGATTACGCCATCAATCGGAACGAGACGGTCGGGAAGCAGGAAGCGATCCGGAGAAACCAGCGGCTGCCCGAGGGGTTCGACCAAAGGTGCGAAGGAGACGCGATGTTCAAAGCGCTCGACATGAAATGAAATCTTGATGTCAAAAGGCTTTGGGGCGTCATCGGCTTCGACAACAACGTAGGCATAGCGGTCGCCATAGTCCTTGTCCCGCTGGATTTTATAACGAACAGGACTTTCGATCTTAAGTTGCGAGATGCCTTGCGAGCGATCTTCATAAGGAAGCGGAAGCCAGATCCTCATCTCTCGCGAACCCGAGGGCATGACCGGAACATGGGTGATGCACGTGAATATGAAATTTCGAGAGGCCGAGACAGGCTCGTCCGATGCAGATATGGGTGAGAGAATCGCCGTCACCGAAATCAGCAGAACAGCGGGAATCACCGTGGAAAGAAGCCGAATGCGCCGCATATTTTGATTTTAGCCGCCGACGCGTTGAAGCGGGCAAGAAACTTTGTCGCAGCGAACGAGAAAACAACAGAGGCGTGGTCGGAACGGATAGCTTTGCGGACACAAAGCTAGAAGAACTATGATTTTGCTGTGATCAGTTTCTCAAACTCTTCGGCCATCTCTTCTTCGCTTACAATTCCTTTGCGCAGAAGGATGCGAAGAATCGATTCGAGGACCTCCTGTGTGGATGGCCCGACTTGCGAGGCCCGTTTGCTTGCCTGCGCGCCGTTGGATGGAGCCTTAGCTGCGGGTGCGTCCAACCGCGGATGGGCGTGTTCCCGTTCGCGATGCAGTTCTGCTACCGGCGTGATCTCGCGCAGTTTTGCGAAATCTTCCGGGCTGATCGCGGTAAACGCGATTCCCATCCCCATGCCAGTTTGCGCTGCAACCACTTTTCCGCGCGCGTGAATTGCTCCCTGGGAAGTATCCAGCGCTAGCTCGACGGAGGAATTGACAGGAAGTGGCGCCAGCATTTCCACGTAACAACCACCGAAAGAAATGTCCGTCACCTTCACTGGCAGATTCATCGCGCTGAGCTCGTCGAGGACGGTCGCTTCGATTCGGCATGCAACGCGAGGGAAACGACGGCGCTCGATGCTCGGCGGCGGAGCAATTAGACATTCGATTGCACGGACGAAGGGCTGCTTCTGTGGCTCTGCCTTGTCAGGATCGTACGTGTCCGGCGTCCATTCGGCGAGTGGAACCCCCCAGATGTAATTGCCTGGCTCGAGACATTTGACTCCGGCGTGCCCGGAACGCGGCGTGCCAACCTGGCCGATCCATTGAACCCGGTACATCGCTTTGCGGCCCTGATATTCAATTTCAATTTTCGAGCCGACATCGGCGATACCTTTCAAACCGTTCAGCGATGCTCCCGTGGCGGTGATATCGTGGGTTTGCGCGGTGATTGTGAACGGACTTCCGCGACTGTCCTTTCCGCGGACCAGAATAGGAACACGCAAAGCGATTCGCTGTTCGCTGCGGCGCCCCACACGACCTCCAAGAACGCGCCTAGCTTGTGCAAACCGCCTGACACTGAGAGGTATGTTCAGCGTAGCGTTGGGCCAGAGGTGGGTCAAGAAGGACAGCCGGAGATTTGCATAGGAGTTAACAGCACGAAACTGCGTAAGTTAGTTCTATCGGGAGGCGTTCAGAAACTAGTCTGATTCCTGCTGGAGTTTGAAGTGCGCTTCGAGTGCGGCGCAATATTGGTGCTCGGCTTGCAGTTCAGCTTCGAGTTTTTTCACAAGCAGCTCGAGGCGGCGGATTTCGTTTCGCAATTTCTGAATTTCTGCAGGAGGCGCTGCGACTGGCCGCGGAAGCGTCGCAGGAGCGAATGCAGGCGAGCCGGGGCGCGGTGCTGAGTGTACGACTGGACTTTCGGCGCGCGGCACGGACAGACTGGCGGCTCCAAAAGGCGTGGGAGTTGCCGAAAACAGATTGTTCAGCACCCTAGCGGCGTGCTG
>Ga0209380_10002626_pt1 | contig 11418 bp, 9 predicted proteins | sample HubBroMetageWFT6_FD_188347 | JGI IMG/M metagenome (GOLD analysis project Ga0209380, IMG submission 188347) | Warmed and freeze-thawed soil microbial communities from the Hubbard Brook experimental Forest, New Hampshire - Hubbard Brook CCASE Soil... | ecosystem: Environmental > Terrestrial > Soil...
TTGCCGTCCGGCTTGAACGCCTTGGACGCTTGCGGCACCGCCTGTTCGATCGACGCACAGCTCTCGCCCTCATCGAGTGCAAATGCAGCGATATAAACCAGCGCGGCGACCTTCGGATGATTGCCGGCCTCGGTAATGATGGACCCGCCGTAGCTGTGGCCGACCAGAACCACGGGCCCGTCCATGGCGTCGATAGCGGCCTTCGTGTACTTCTGATCATCGGCGTAGGAAGTTTCGGGGGGCTGCGCCACGGACACCTTGTACCCATCATTCTTGAGGATCTTAGCGACTGGTTCCCAGCCGGAGCCGTCGGCGAAGGCTCCATGCACCAGAACTACGTTCTTAATATGCTGTTTCATGACATTCTCCTTTGCAGTAAAGACTGATTGCCTACTAGTTGGCGTGTGTTGACGTGGCAGCCTCTTCGATGAGCTTGACGGTTTCCTTCGGATGCGACATGTAAGCCACATGGCTGGCAGGCACTTCGACCGTCTTGGCATGGGCGCGCTTCGCCATCATCCGCTCCTGGATCGGATTGATCGATCGGTCTTCGGAGGCCACCATGTACCAGGTGGGCTTGGTCTTCCAGGCGGGATTTGTGACCTTGTGGGTAAAGGCGTCAGTCGAGATCGGCACCTGAGCGATGGCCATGAAGTGGGACACGGCCGGCGGGACGTCCGCCGCGAAGTCGGCCGCGAAATGTTCCTGCTCTATCCACCAGTTCCCGTTAGCGTCCGGCTTGAACGCCTTGGAGGCCTGCGGCACGGCCTGCTCGATCGACGCACAGCTCTCGCCTTCATCGAGTGCAAATGCGGCAATGTAGACAAGCGCAGCAACCTTTGGATGATTGCCGGCCTCGGTGATGAGGGACCCACCGTAACTGTGTCCGACGATGACCACTGGTCCGTCCATCGCGTCGAGAGCCGCCTTGGCGTACTTTTGGTCCTCGGCGTAGGAAGTCTCCGGTTCCTGCAACACCGATACCGTGTATCCATCCTTCTCGAGGAGCTTCGCGACTGCTTCCCAGCCGGATCCATCAGCAAACGCTCCATGCACCAGGAGGACGTTGTGTATGCCAGTCGGCGCCGCGACAACCCTCTGGGGGCTCCCAAGCAGCAGACTCGTGGCGATCAGCGCCGCTGAGACCGTGGCAACACCGAAACGCTTCTTCATGTCGATTCCCCTTTGTAGTTACAGTCCAAACGGCAGATATTCACAATTCGATCCCGCTCAAATCGTGAGCACACGAAGCTACTCGGCCGGCGATGAGCCCGCGTCATGACAAGAGGGAATATGGGACTAACTCTTTCGGGATTCGCCAGCTACACGAAGCCGCTAGTTGAAGGCACGCGCTCCGATTGCCGAGCCGGGCTACTCCCGAAGCGCTGCGTTCATGAGCCATTCCCGTTCACTTCGATTTCACGGCGCCCATACAGGCGCGCATCCAGTGACAAGGCACCGGGACCGAGGGAAATCAAAGCGGCCGAGATCGCTATGAACTCGATGCGCGCCAGGCCCGATCCAAATAGCGGCAGATGCCCGGCCGTGCTCACGTCTATTGTCAGAAGTAAGCCCACTGCGCTGAGCAGTACGCTGGCGATTGGCGTCATGAAGCCGATGATGAGTGCGAGGCCAGTGACGAAGGCCACTAAGGCAACGACAATAGCGCCAGTACTCGCCGCTCCCCGGCTGGCGGTGATAAGCAACCATGCCTGCCAGCTCGCAGCACCGCCCACGACGAGGCGGAGCAGCAGTAACGCAAGGCCGGGGTAACCTGTAGGAAAACCCGAAAACGTCCGCTGCAGGGCCATGCCGCCTCCCCGCCTGAATGGATGGAGGGTAGCCGCCCCGAGTACCGCCGACGTCCTGCCAAGCGGGTACTTAAAACTACTACTATTGAGCTATGACCTCGCTCAGAGAGAGATGACACCGCGACGAATTCCTATCGCCACGGCCTGGGTCCGATCCTTGGCCCCAAGTTTGTCCATGATGCGCTTGACGTGCACCTTGACGGTATCCTCCGCAATCCCCAAGTGCTCACCGATATCGCGATTGCGATCGCCTTCGGCGATTCGCCTCAGAACCTCGACTTCGCGTTCCGTGAGCGGGTCTCCGCCGACGTAGGCCGCCAGACTTTCGGCCAGCACGGCAGGAAGATGCTTGCGTCCGCCATGTACCTTGCGGATGACTCCGACCAATTCGTCGAGCGGGGCGCTCTTCAAGACATAGCCGAATGCTCCGGCCGTAAGCGCACGCTGGATCTCGTAATCGCCCTCGAATGTCGTCACAACGATCACCCTGGCGTCAGAAAACTCCTCCCGAATGGCCACAATGGCGCTGATTCCGCTCATATCAGGAAGCCTGAGGTCCATGAGCGTGATATCAGGCCGGTGAGTCCTGAATTGCTCAAGAGCCGACTTAGCCGTGGCTGCTGTCCCGACCAGCTCGAGATCGGCCTCATTCGCAACCACCGTCGCGATCCCCTCTCGGAAGAGAGGGTGGTCGTCGACACAGAGGATTCGAATTCGTGCGGCAGCACTCATGACGTGTTTCCGCGTAAGTAAAGCCTCCCACGCCAAGACATCGGCCCGCGAGGGCTGGAGCGCTCAAAGGCCGCCGTGGCCGGCACAATCAAGTCAATTTCAGTTCCGGCTCCCGGTGCAGTTCGGATCTTAACTTGTGCCCCCATTTTGGCTGCGCGCTCCCGCAGTCCCGATAACCCGAAATGTCCTTCCCGCCCGCTCGTTAAGACCTCGGGGTCGATTCCTTTGCCGTCATCGCGAACGAGGAGGCGGAAGTGAGTTCTCCCGTACTCCAGCACAGTCTCGACCGCAGAAGCGTCCGCGTGCCGGAACGCATTCGCGAGTGCTTCCACGCCTATGCGATAGATTTCCTCCCGCACCAGCGGCCGGAGCGAGCGCGCCGTGCCCTCTACGACTAATTGATATTTGACCTTATGTGGAGTTGCCAAGTCCTTTGAGATCTCTGTCAAGGCGCGTTCCAGATTCTCCTCTTCGGACTGCCGCAGACGAAGGCCGCGTACCGTTTGACGCCCTTCGTCGATCAGCTGGCGAAGCAGTTGCGAGACGCGCCGCACCAGCGGTTTCGCAGTCGCATCTGTCGCAATTTGGCGGTCCGCCACCTCCAATTGCAGCGATGCGCTCGCCAGACCCTGCAGGAGCGTATCGTGCAGCTCGCGAGCGATGCGTATGCGCTCGTTGACGCGCTCCTGCATTCTCATCGTCAGTTGACGAGACACGTGCCGAACACGGGCCACATAGGCGATCCATATCGCGAAAACGAAAAGCGCGCCGTAAATAGTTCTAAACCACCAAGTGGCCCACCACGCCGGCAATATCACGACTTGTAACGAGGTTCCGGGATCGCTCCAGACACCGCGAGCGGTGGCGGCCTGCACGCGAAAAGTGTACGAACCCGCAGGCAACGTCGTGTAAGTAGCGCGCCTATTATTGCTGCGGGCCTCGTACCAATTGCGATCCAGTCCTTCAAGCTTGTACCGGTAGCGATTCGACTCGGGGCTGAAGTAGCGTAGACCGGCAAAGCTCAGGGAGAAGATATTCATCTCGTGGGGCAGCACAATGCGGTCGGTGTAGGCGATCGATTGAGTCAGCGGTCCACCGGCACCAATTGTGGCGGGCGCGCCGGATAGCTCCAAATCGGTCAAGACTACCTGCGGACTATAGGGAGCTTCCTCGACTTTATCCGGAAAGAACCCTACTGCACCTGCAAATCCCGCAAAAAACAGTTCCCCTCGACGCGATTTGGAGCACGCGGCCCAACCGGTGAGATCGGTGCCAGGCAAACCGTCGACATCGGAGTAGTTGGCAAACGTCCCATCACCCGGATTTAATCTGGATAGCCCTTTGTTGGTGTTCATCCACAGATATCCGCGATCGTCTTCAAGAATGCAGTCGACTAAGTTTCCCGACAAACCATTGTGCGAGTCGTAGGCGGCAAATTTACCCGTTGCGGGATCAAGTCGGCTCAAACCATTTCCGGTCCCGATCCAAATGAGATGCGTGGAGGCTATATAAACGTCCGCGACACTGTCGTCCCCCAACGCGTTCGGATCGCTCGGATTTGATTTGTAAACCGTGAACTGATGCGTCACGGGATCGAAGTGTTGGAGACCTGACTGGAGGGTGCCAAGCCACAGCGTTCCCTTCTCGTCTTCCGCAATACGGACATAGACTTGCTTGAGGCCGCCGTTGAGCTCCGGCTGATAGACGTGGAAGCCTTGCTTGTCTCTATCCAAGAGATCCAACCCATCGGAGGTGCCGACCCACAGGTTTCCCGCGTGATCCTCAAAAATCCTCCAAACGATGTCACTGCTTAGGCTGCTCGGATCGGCCGAATTATGCCGATATGATTTCGAGCGCCCCGAGTTCGGGTCGTAGCTGTAAAGACCACGACCGTAGGTCCCGAACCAGAGCATTCCCGAGCGATCCTCTGTAATGTTGATGATCATCGGTTTTGTTCCGATCCCGAGTGCTATGCCCGTGAGCTTCCCGGTCTTGCGATCAAGCCGGTTCACGCCGTCATCGTTAGCCAGCCAAAGCGAGCCTCGAGAATCCGCCAGAATCGCGTTGACGAAATCCACGCTCAAGCTGTTTGGATCATCCGCTTGGTGCTTGAAAACCTCGAACGCCGACTTATCGGGTGAGAAGTGATTCGGCCCCACCGAGTGCAGTCCGGTCCATATGTTTCCTTCACGATCCTGAGAAAGCGCAATTACCTTGTCTTCGGCGATACTGTGTGGGTCGCCGGGATGATTGCGATAACGTATGAATCGATTGTTATCGCGATCGAATTGCAACAGCCCCACTCCGGGCGAGCCAAGCCACAAATTGCCGTTGCGATCCTCGATCATGCCCGTCACACCGGTCATCGCATCCGGAGATGGGTCCTGCCGATAGAAAGAGTACTTCGTCAGTGTGTTCGACGCCCTATCGTAGATCGCGAGGCCGGTGCCGAACTCGTGGTAGATCCAAAATTGTCCGAATCGATCCTCAAAAAACGCGACCTGAATCGGGTCGGGGATCGGGATATGAAGCAGCACTTTGCCCGTAGCACGATCGAACTTCTCCAGCCCATCGGCGGTTCCCACCCAGAAGTCGCCATTTCGATCCTCACCACTCCACGTGATGTTGTTAGTACTCAAACCCCCGGGATCATTGGCGGAATGCCGATAATGGCTAATCTTCCCAGTGTTTGGGTCGAGTTGGTGCAACCCGGTGCCGGTTGCCAACCAGAGCAGGCCACTGCGGTCTTGAGAAATATGAACGACGGTGCTCCCGAGGTTGGCCAGTTCGTCAGTTTCGACTCGGTAATGGGTGAACGTCTCGGTACGCGGGTCAAAACGGTCCAGCACCCGATTGCAGCCGATCCACAACATGCCGGAGCGGTCCTTGAACAACGAATAAACATAAGCGCCGGCCAGACTGTTCACTCGACCCGCCTCGTGCACAAATACCTTGAATTCGTAACCGTCGTAGCGGTCGATACCGTACTGCGTGCCGAACCAGACGAAACCGCGATCGTCTTGGACAATCTGAGAAACGCGGGTCTCTGAAAGACCGTCGGCTGTGGAGATGCGTGTAAACCGGGCCCTGCCGTCGTCGACGACGGGGACATTCACCACCTCCGCGGCGACACGCGGCAGTGGAACACCGCTAGCAACGGCTGGCCAGCTCTGTGCGCTTGTGCCTTCGGCGATCGCAACGCCAGGCGTGAGCCACGCAAGCGTGGCCGTCAGTGTGAGAGCGCATAGAGTCGCCCAGATGAATCTGTCGGAACGCACGGGAAGACTGCCCGCCGTTAATCCGAGTAAAGAGTTGTGAATGAGCCAACCTCCGCTCTTTCCGTGAGGGGTGTGTTCTCGATGCATGAACGAGCCGCAAATCCAATACTCGTGCCGACGACGAAGATTTCGTTTATCTACCATCGAAGTTGAGCGACAAATACTCCGTGGGACTTCATCAATACGGCGTGAGGACATCTACTTAAGCCACGAGCCTGGGCGGCGATCATGATGGTCTGCAGGCACATACCGTGGTCAAGCAGTTAACCCCGCTGCATTATTCGGTTGCTGGTGAAGAATAAGCCGACGGGCGCGTCGAAGGACTGGTAATTACGGCTGGGCCGCGCCGCGGTCCAATCTCGATTCCACCGTCTCTCAAGGAATTGGCGTAGGCAAGACGCCCTTATGCTGCGGCGCACGATGATCGCCATTCAACAGCCTTGTGCGGTGTATCGCCAGGCATCACCGGGTCGCATCGGTTTTGTCCATTGGTTCCTCTGTCCGCCTCTAGAATCGGCGAAGCGGAGCGACTCAGATGTATCCAGGGCCACTTTTAATTCCGGCGGTCGAGCTCTTGAATTAAATCTGGTGCCGCGAGGTTTGAACGCTACGATCCAGAAATCGCGTCCGAGCACCGCTTTTGGGGAGAAAGTGAAAGCACTCAGCTCAAGACCGACGACACTCGTCGCGATCTCGATGTTTGAGATGCTGTTGCCTACGCTTACCGCTATCGCTCAAACGACGACGGCGACAGTCAATGCATCTTCGGCAGGTGGATCTGAGATGGCCGAGATCGTCGTTACGGCACGTAAGACATCGGAGCGACTGCAGGACATTCCGATGAGCCTAGCCGTGGTTACTGCCCAGACCATTGAAAAAACGGGTGCGATCACCGTGGAGGACTTGGGGCGAGAAGTACCGGGACTCACGGTTGTATCGGCGGCTCCGGGCCAAAACGTGATAACTCTCCGCGGTCTCTCTGGCAACAACACAGTTGGCTTTTATCTCGATGACACGCCCCTCTCGATCGGTATCGGGAATGCAGTGCAGCCGACGAACTTCGACATGGACCCGGTGCTTTTTGACCTGGACCGAGTTGAGGTTCTGCGCGGACCTCAGGGTACGCTCTACGGCGCAAGCTCATTTGGTGGCACGGTCCGATATATCACGAACCAGCCGAATCTCACGGAGACGCACGTAACGGCGAAGACGACCGTCTCCGACACGGACGGTGGTGGTTTCAATCAGGAGGTGGATGGACTCGTGAACCTGCCATTGATACCTGGGTACGTCGCCGTGCGCGCGATGGCATTCGAACGCGACTATGACGGCTACATTGACCGTTATCCAACCGATCCGCACAAATATCTATCCGTACTGCCGGGGCCGGTTGATCGTGACATCAACACCGAGAAAACCTATGGGGGGCGGGTAGCGATAGAAGCGAAGCCGACCGATTTTTTCTCCGCGACGTTGTCGGCGTTCTATCAGCGCATGGATCTGGGCGCTCCGTTTACGTTCGACGAACCGCCGGGCAGTTTTGATGACCCCATCCAGAGTCGCCTCGTGAGCGAACCCTCAACTGATCGCGTCGCGCTATACACCCTGACGCTTCAGGGGGACGTTCAGGCAGTGCATGTGACGTCGTCCACGTCTTATCTTGATCGCCTTGTCGCCAATACCGAAGACGATTCGAAAGTACTGAATTTCTTTTTTCCACTGGCGGAAGTCTATCCGTCCTCCCTGTACAGTGAGGCGGGCAATCACGACTTCGTGGAAGAGCTCCGTGCCACAGGGAGTGCGGGTCCCGCACACGCACTCGTGGGGCTGTTTTACGCGCATGCCGTGTCCTTTGGCACGCTCAACTGGCCGACTCCGCCCCAGTACCTGTCTTACTTCGATGGCGAAGATGTCTATTTCAACTGGAACGACTTCCTTGACGTCCAGAAGGCAACGTTCGGGGAGCTCAATATCGATTTGGCGCCCGGGTTACAGGCAACCCTCGGTGACCGCCTATATCAGCAGAGCCAGCGATACACCGTGTATATCAACGGGATCTTCAACGGCGGGGTTGTGACGCCGACGAGCTCGCATACTAGTGAAGCCCGGGGAACGACGCCAAAGTACGGCCTCTCGTATCATGTCACGCCGGATATTCTGGCCTATACCGCGGTCGCAAAGGGGTATCGAGAGGGCGGCCCGCTATACCCGTTTCCTAGCACCTGCGCGGCAGATCTCGCCGCGCTTGGCCTTGCGACGCCACCGACGGCGTACAAGCCCGACTCGATCTGGAATTACGAATTGGGCGCAAAGACCGAATGGCTCGACCATCGGCTCACAATGAACGGCGCTGTCTACTACATCGACTGGACCAATATTCAGCAGAACATCACCTTACCTACCTGTGGTTTTGGCTTCGTTGGTAACTTCGGTAAGGCTTCCAGCAAGGGAACCGAATTCGAGATGAATTACGATCCAACCAGGGCCCTGAAGCTGAGTCTTAGCCTTGCCTATAACGAAGCGAAGCTAACTTCGACAATTCCCGGTGCGGCTGGAGAGGCGGGGCAGACGCTCGAATACGCGCCGCGCTGGATGGGAGCGACCTCAGCGGAGTACACGCGCCAATTAGCGGCAAACACCTCTGGTTACTTTCGAGTCGATTTCAATACATCGACCCACGAGAACGCTAACTACGATGCGCAGAGCATCTACTACAACGTAGCTGGATACAGTCTGTTAAATCTGCGCATCGGCGCAAAACACGACTCTTGGCAGGCGGGGGTCTTCATTAGTAACGCGTTGGACAAGCACGCGGAGACCGAACTACCGCTCGCTAACGGTGTGGATCTTCCGACTCAACGGCGCATTGCCCTCAATCGCCCGCGCACGATTGGGCTGGACATCCGCTTCAATCATTAGTTACGCGGGTATCCTGGGCGCTGTTGTCCGTACAGGTAGTCTCCTGTCGTCTGCCTGCTCCTCCGACTCGGCGAGTTCCAGGTTCGCAGACTGAAACGGATTCGAACGAACTCCAGCGAACTGCACCGGAAATCTGCGATTCTGGTTTAAGCGGCCGGCTTCGTGCTCCCGTCGTCCGAAATCCTCGGACGGCGGGGGCATGGCTGGACTCATTCTTCACCTATGCACGTTCGTTCCTCAGGCGAGTCGCGGTGTGGTCCCTTACGCCTCTCAGGAACGATTGCTCTTGGCCCCACTGGGTTTTCGTCTCCATTTAGCCGGCGACTCGCCGAACTCGCGCTTGAACGCGCGAGTGAACGCCGGCGTCGATCCGAAACCGGCGCTTTCGGCCACGAATTTGATCGTCCGATCGCTGTGGGCGAGTGAATCGGCGGCGACGCGCAGGCGCCATTGTGTCAGGTACCGCATCGGCGCCATGCCGGTGCATTGCACGAAGTGGTCCGCAAACGCGGTGCGGGAAATCCCGACCGCATTCGCAAGCGACTCCAATGACCAACTGGCACCGGGACGAGCGTACATCAACGCGAGCCCATGACTAACGTACCGGTCTCTGAGGCCGGCAAGCCAGCCCTCCCTCTCAGGTAGTGATTCGACGTGGGCGCGAATCGCATCCACGAACAGCAGTTCTGAAAGCTTGCTGAGAACTGCACCGAGCCCAAGTGTCGCGACGGCATTCGAAGGCCGCACCGAACGCGGCAGGAGCGCTGCAGCGCTGTCGGCGTTGATCCGGCAGTGGATTAGCTTAGGAAGTCGAGCGACGAGCTGTTCGGAGAGCATCTCGTCACAAGCAAAGAAACCACAAATGAGCTTGGTCTGCGCGCCGTCCCCACCATAGTGGACGCTCGCAATCGAATCTGGGCGCGTGAGCTTGACTATCGCATCGGTTGTGATCTGCAACGGTCTTAGCCCGGGTGTACTTGCGAGTACGTGTACGTCCCCATGCGGGAACATGATGACATGGCCAGCAGCGAGCTCGACTGGTTTCTGTCGCTTCAGTTGTACGTAGCACGCGCCCTGCACCACCAGGTGGTAAGGAATGATCCGCTCCGCCCCCGGTGCCAGGCGGGCCGCGATCGCCGATGGCGGCGGAGTTTCCACGGCCCAGGGGGCGGTAAGTTCGGCATCAATAAACGCTGTGCCGCTCAGACGGATTATACGAAGCAATTCCGACAACGCATCCAAAGTGGTTCGCCCCTATTCCGGTTGATTGATCAATCTTTCCGGTGAATCGGATACGACGAGAATCAACCGCCCCAAATACACTGACACGCATGACGGTACGCCAAAAGCTCGATCTGGTCATCGCCTCCGGGGGCATCGGCGGGCGGGTGCGCCGCACAGCTACATACGGAGGGCACCACGATGTTCATTGTGGAAGGACGCACGCTCGGCGTGTTTGCGGCTCTTGGCGTGGTGTCGTCGATGGTGGTGGCATTCGACCGACTGTCTGACGTCGCGGACCCCCGGGCCCGCTCGCCATCGCCACCGGCAACGGCGAGCGCCGCGCCGTTGCAAGCGATGCGCCACGACGACGAATCGGCTCTTTCGAATCGATCAGTGGCAGCCACACAACCGAGCGAGACGGTCGCACTGGCAGAGAACATCAACTCCCACCCGCTAAACCACCTTCGCAACTGACATGCCTGCAGGTCGATTTCGACGCGCGGTGGGCCGGGAACTCCGGGAGCTGCGCCGCACCGAGGCGACCATTGCGACAGGAGACAACGATGAGCCAACCTCGTGTTTTCGAGATTCAGATCCCGTTACGCCAACAATACAAGGCCGAGCCCAACGCGGCGCTTGTAATCGATCGTGCCCGCGCCCGCGGAAACGATCCCGACGATCCCTTTCACTCCATCGTGATGCCGATGCCGCAATGTGGCATTGCGCTTCCGGTGGGTGTCCACCGGGCTGTTGGCGGCTTGCATGACGCGCCCACGCCCGGCGATATACTTTGCGCGGCCCTCGCCGCGTGTCAGGACTCATCGGTGCGCATGGTGGCGAACATCCTCGGCATCACGCTCGAGTCCCTCGAGGTGGAAGTCACCGGGGACGTCGATGTCCGGGGAACGTTAGCGATGAATGCGGAAGTGCCGGTGGGTTTCCGGGCGATCCGATGTGCGGTCCGGCTCAAGGCGAAGGAGGGCACGGATCCCGGACTGCTGGAAAAACTCCGGATCGCGTCGGAGCGTAGCTGTGTCGTGCAGCAGACGCTGCTTCATCCCCCGCGCGTTGAAACTACGTTCGATATGACCGGGGGCGGCACAGACGCAGCAGGTTGTCCGCAAGTCGTGTCCGGGCGGAACACGGAAGCGTCCGTGGCACGGTCCAAATGACGAGCATTGCAAATCCGTGTAAACGTCGTTAGCCCCGGTACCATACCTACACCAGGTTACGACCAGCTTGGCCTGACCAAAGAGCAGATGACAGGTTTCATAGCCTCCCAGGCTGCCGTAATCCCGCACCGTGTGTCGCACGGGGCGGACAGATGTTCCTATCGTTCGTGAATCCGTACTCTTTGCGGATGACGCAACGACTCGTGATTCCAAGCCGGGAGGAAGTCGACGGTGAACTCTCGGTCGCGCGCCGTTGGTGGCAATTTTCAGTGCGCTTCAATG
>Ga0209380_10002628_pt1 | contig 11407 bp, 9 predicted proteins | sample HubBroMetageWFT6_FD_188347 | JGI IMG/M metagenome (GOLD analysis project Ga0209380, IMG submission 188347) | Warmed and freeze-thawed soil microbial communities from the Hubbard Brook experimental Forest, New Hampshire - Hubbard Brook CCASE Soil... | ecosystem: Environmental > Terrestrial > Soil...
TGGCGAATGGCGGGCGTTACTCCTACGTTGTGCGGGCCATCAGTGCCGGCGGCGCCACCAGCGTCACCTCAAACCAGGCACCTGTGCAGATTCCACCCACCGGATCGAGCAAGTCGCCGATCTCCGCAGCCTCCCCACCGCTCTGCCGCGGGCCGGCGGGGAACTAGCGGCCTTCGAGCCTTACAGTCGGTGGCGGACGAGGCGCAGTTGCGCCTGAATCGGACCGAATGAGAAATCCTGACAACCCCTCCAGCGTTTCCTTCGCCCAGAGAGCCCCCCAAAAAGAACCAGCGAAGGGATTTTGGTTCGACGCTTGACAACGGGTGTACAATTCCCGCTGCCTGTCAATTGCACCTGTTTCTGGGCATATTTGACGGCTTGCGTCCAAGAAAAAAAACATCGAAAACACCGGAGGGTAGGACCATGGATCGATCAGCTCGGCTGCACGTAGTCGGCAAGATTTCCTATTACCTGGGATGGATTTCCCTCATCTGTGGGGGACTGCTCCATCTGGGTGTCGGCAGGGCAATGTTCACGGCGCTGAGCCTCACGAAGCGCAACCTGTTCGAAGTCGCCGTGGTGTGCTTCCTCATCTGCATGGCTTCAGAGGTTCGTGCTCTCTCGGCAAGCGAAAAAGAGGTCCCGGTCATGGTAAAGAGGCCAGCGGCCGCTTAAGCGGTCTCCTTCGAGCCTCGGGGATCCACGCTTAAAAGCAGTTCACCTCCCTCTCGAACCTCGTTGCTTCGCGTTTGAGCTCGACCCAGTCGTCACGTTCGTCCCTGTGTCCCAATCTGCGGGGCGCAGGGCGAAGTCTGGGTCGAGGCTGAGTCGGGGGCGGCGGAGGGGCGCGTAAGTTAATGATTGCAATGACTTATGGAGGAGCTTCCGCGAGGTTGCAAGCGCTTGCAACCGGTCGCAGAAACTCTCATCTTGACAGCCCGTGCAAGCGGAAGTACCGTCAATATTGCCGCGTGGTATACGCGGAAAATTACAGTTCTGTGACAGGAAATTTCAGTGAAGAATAAATTGATGTTAGCTGGGGTGCTGGTTGCCTTATCCCTTCCCATGTGGGCTGAGCCCAAAGGGGGATGGTATATTCCGCCGCCGCCGCCTCCGCCCCACCGCAACACGGCCGTTCCGGAAGGTGGGAATTGGCCGGCTTATATGATTGTTTCGGGTGCTGCGTTGCTGGGGGGCTTAATGCTCTCCCGGAAGCGCGAAACCGGGACCGTCGCCGACAGAAGCTAAGCCCAGCAGAAAAAGTCTGGCCGTTCTTCTTTCTTTCTCCCCCGTTATATTTCTCCCCCTGCCCTCTCCCAAGCTCGTCTAATTTGGCACTGGTGTGCCGCTCCGGGATATTCCTGCGCGACAGGGGCTGAAGCCCCGCCGATTTGAGAGCTTTACGCGGCGCTGAGGCGCCGCTCTTCCAGGGTTGCTGAAGCGTCGCTCTACCACGGTGCAGTGTCTCAAGTTTCGCGGCCGCGGCGAGGTCGGTGGCGACCATCGCAGGTGGAGGTTCCGCAGCGAATCGAAGTCAAAATCCCCACCCATCACTACCAACGTCGGAAAGAGCGCGACCTTAGTAGGATGGGGCACCTTCGGGAGTTCCTTAGGGCTTCTAGCTTAGCTTCAGACCATTGGGGACCAGGGGCAGCGACCGCAGGCGTTGGCCGGTGGCGGCGAAGATGGCGTTTGCGATGGCGGGGGCCATGCCGATCATGGGACATTCTCCTGCTCCGGCGGAGGGCAAGTCTTTACGGTCGAGCAGAACGGTGTCGAGAGCGGGAACGTCGCTGAAACGGGGAACACGATAGCGTGACAACCGGCCGTTGAGGATTTTTCCGTTTTCGAATTCGATGGCTTCGAAAAGCGCTCCGCCGAGACCTTGAATGTTGGAGCCCTCGATCTGACTGCGCAGGTTGTCGGGGTTGACGATGGCGCCGCATTCGAATGCCGAAACCACGCGCACCACTTTCACTTCGCCGGACTTGCCGTCGACATTCACCTCCGCGAAGGTGGCGATGTTGCCCAGCTTTTCGTACCCTCCGCCCATGCCGAAACCTTGACCGGGCGTTGTCTTCGACGCTCCCCAGCCGAATCTTTTCGCTGCTGCCTGAAACACGGCGCGCAGCCTTTCGTTTTTTAAATTCTTGAGGCGAAATTCCAGCGGATCGAGTTTGAGGGTGTGCGCCAGCTCGTCCATGTGCGACTCGCGCGCGAAGTGGTTCGCGGTGGCGGCCAGCGCGCGGTACGATCCCTGGCGCAAGGGAGAGTTCGCCTCGTGGAACATAATTCGCTGATTCGGAATTTCGTAGTAGGTGCGAATTCCGGCGGAGCCGGAATTGTAGTTGTGAAATTCCCATGCCGTGATCGCGCCGTCGGCGGCGACTCCGCTTTTTACGTCAATCACTCCGGCAGGACGGAAGTATGCCCAGGTGAATTCCTCTTCGCGCGTCCACACGACTTTGACCGGACGCTTTGCCGCACGGGCCAGCCGCGCCGCTTCAATCGCGGTCTCGCCGGTGTGCTTGCCACCGTATCCTGATCCCGTGTCCGGCATCAGCACCCGCACTTTCTCTTCCGGGATGCGGAACGCCTCCGCCAGTTGGCCGCGCACGCCAAAGGGCCGCTGCGTGCCCGTCCATACCGTGACATTGTCGCCATCCCACTTTGCCAGGGCCGCGCGGGGCTCGAGCGGAACGTGAGCGATATAGGAAACCGTGTAAGTCTGCTGCAAATGATGATCTGCAGACGCAAGGGCTTTATCGACGGAGCCTGTTTCGTAGCTATCCCCGTCGCCAGAGGGATCTTTGCCCTCGGTTGCGTCCTTCTTCAGATAATCGAAGAGGTCCTTGCTGGATGGCTGCGGGTCGGATTTCCATTCCGCGTGAAGCGCCGCGACGGCGGACGATGCCAACGCGACGCTGGGGGCCGCAACCCCGACAAAGTTGCCGTCGCGGACCACAACCGCACCCATCTGCTCGGCTTTCTGGCTATCGAGCGAAAGCAAGGTCGCTCCGAAGGATGGCGGGCGCAGCAGTTTTCCGTGCAGCATGTCGGGAAGCGTCTGGTCCGAGGGATAGCGGTGCCTGCCGGTGACGAAGTCGCGCCCATCGACCTTGTGAGCGGACTGGCCGGCCACTCTCCAGTTCGCCGCCGGAATCAAGGGATCTTCGGCGGGGAGGGTCTGCGTGAGCTGTTGACCCTTCAGCAACGCTGCGTATTCCACAGAGCGATTGGTCTGCGGGTCCTTAACTGTGGCATCGGAGGCGACGAGATGAGCGGGATCGGTTTGCCACTGGGTCGCTGCGAGTCCGATGAGCAGATCGCGGGCCGAGGCCGCGACTTTGCGCAACTGCAGATTCATGGTGGGAGTGGTACGGCTGCCGAATGTTCCCATGTCGAACGGGGTGAGTTGCGTGTCGCCCATCACGAGTTCGATCTTGTCGATTGGAACGTGCAATTCTTCCGCGACGGCCTGGCTGAGAGAGGTACGGATATTCTGCCCCACTTCGACCTTGCCGGTGTAGACCGTGACTGTGCCGTCTTCGCCAATATGAAGCCAGGCGTCGATTTCTTTGGGAACAGAGTCGTCCCCGCGTCGTCTCGCGCCACCGGATTCCTGCACAGCTCCGGCGTGCTTTAGAGCGGAGACCACCAGAAGTCCCGCGCCGAGAAATTTGAAGAAGTCACGGCGGTCGAGATCGAAGTGATAGACCGGGGCAGCTTTCAACTCATAGCGCTCGGGCTCGAGGAAAAGTTGGCTCGATGCTTTAGTGCTCATCACGTTCCTGCTCATCGGCTCGCTCCTTTCGCGGCTGGCGACTCTGCGAGCACGGACGCTGCTTTCTGAATCGCACTGACAATGCGCGGGTAGGTACCGCAGCGGCAGATGTTGCCTTCCATGAAATCGACGATCTCGTCGTGTGTGGGATGGCGATTTAGGGCGAGCAGACTGACTGCCGACATGATCATTCCCGAAGTGCAGTAAGCACACTGCATCGCTTCTTCGTCCAGGAACGCCTGCTGCACGGGATGGAGGCGATCAGCGGCAGCGATACCCTCGATGGTGGTGATCTGCTTTGCGCCGATCGTGCCCAGCCTGGTGATGCAGGATCGCTGCGCTTTTCCGTCGACTAAAACGGTGCATGCGCCGCACTGGCCCTCGCCGCAGCCGTACTTGCTTCCGGTCAGGTCAAGATGATCGCGCAGAACAGTGAGCAGGCTGGTTTGGGGATCTGCGTCTACGCTGTAGCTGTGGCGGTTGACGGAGAGATGAATGGCGGCCATGGGAGGACCTCGATCGGGGAGCGTTCGGAAGAACCAGCAAAACTGATTTTTAAATCATATACCCGGGCGGATCTGTTCGGCTTGGCTGGGGTGGGGTGCTTTGGTTGGCGCTCCACAACCGATGTGACTGAGATCCTTCCGCGGCGATGAAGAACGCGGCGTTTGATGACAAGGCGAATCGAAGTCCAAATCCCCACCCTTCGACAAGCTCCGGGCAGGCTTGCTCGCGCAAAAAACGCCGAGAAATGGGGCCCTCAAGGGGTGGCACTGCTGAGCTTTTTAGTTCACCGTGACTTTTAGCGGGGTACAGGGACTGCTCTCGACGCCGCTGGAGTTTACTGAGGTGACGTCGTAGTAGTAGGTGGCTCCCGAGGCGACGGTGTTGTCGGTGAAGGCTGTTGCTGCATCCAGGGTGGGGTTCATTTTGGAGTAGGTTCCGCTCAAGGTGGAACTGCGATAAACGTTGTAGCCCGCAACCTGAGAAGTGCTCGCGTCCCACGAAAGGTTGACGGTGTAGGCGGGTTCGACGCCGCTTCCGCCCAGAGCTTCGGCGGTGGGAGAGTCGGCGGCGGTGCTGGCAAACTTGAGAGTGGAGGTGACCGCTCCGCCGGACTGCGGAGTGAAGAGCACGTCGAAGGAAGCGCGCTGGCCGGCGCTGAGAGTGAGCGGCAGCGTGATACCACTGATGCTGAACTGCGAACTGCCCAGGCTGGCGGCGGAGACGGTCACACTCCCGCCTGCCGCGGTGATGGTTGCTGTCTTAGTGTCGGTGTTGCCCACAGTCACGGAGCCAAAACTCAGGGTTGCCGGCGAGACGGTGAGCTGAGCCGCATTGGTTCCTCCTCCGACTCCGGATAGAGGCACCGTAAGAACGGGGTCACCCACGTTCGATACCGAGAAATGGCTTGCCAGTTCCCCTCGCCACTTGGGAGTGAACTTAACTTGAAAGGTTGCATCATGACCTGGTTCCAGAGAAATAGGCAACGCTGGGCCGCTAAGCGCGAAATCCTCGGAAGGGTGTGTTTCCTGTGAAATCGTGATCGTCGAAGAGCCTTCGTTGGTCAGCGTGACGGCTAACGTCGAATGGCTTCCCAGGGGGACGCTGCCGAAAGCCAGGCTGGAGGGACTCGCAGTCAGCGACCAGTTGTGCACGCCAGATCCCCAAGCAGGAACGGTCAGCACGACGCCGGAAACGGTCTTGATCAGCAATTTTCCCGCCTCGGGCTGGGAAGATGCGGGGGTAAACACAACCTTGAACTCGGCGCTCTGACCCGCCTTCAGCACGAGTGGGAATCTAAGTCCGCTCACGGCGAACTCCTTGTTCTCCACCTGCAAGGATGACAACTTGATGGCCAATGAACTGGTGTTGGAGAGGGTGGCAGGTAATGTTTTCTGCTGGCCCACGACTACTTTTCCGAAAGAGAGGTTCCCAGGCGTGCAGGCGAGATGTGCTGTGGCCCCCGCGATTCCTGGGAGAAAGGTGGCAAACCATAAAACCAGTACCACCGTCCGCAGCGCGGGGATGGGCCGGGTATGAATGCCACAGGCGGGGGGAGCCATGCCCCCATTGTGAAGGGTGCGAGCTGTGAAAATGAAGGTCCCGGTAGTTCATCCGGTAACCTCGAGTAAGACTCGGGAGGGACGCCTGCCAAACTTCCTTACGGAGAGTGCAATGGCAGCGAGGAAAATCGGACGACGCAGACATGAGCCTGCGTCGTCCGGACTGGAGCCAGTCCATCTCCAGTTTCAGGGAATAATGGCCTGTGCGGGAGTCGAGGGAGAACTCTCTTCGTTGCTGGAATTGACCGCGGTGGTGACATAGTAATACGTCTGATTGGAAGCCACGGTGCTGTCGGTATATTCGGTACTGCTGTTCAGAGAAGGATTGATCTTCGAAAACGGACCGGTGGAAGCTGGGCCGCGGTATACGTTGTAGCCCGTAACTTCGGAAGTGCTGGGCGACCACGACAAGCCGACGGTGTAGACCGGAGTGACGCCGGTGCCGGTGACAGGTTCCGAGGGCGGAGCGTTGCCGGCGTTGCTGGTAAAAGCTAAACTGCCCGACGCTGCTCCGCTGTTTTGCGGGGTGAATGCCACGTCAACAGAAACGCTTTGCCCGGCAGCGATGGTTATGGGGAATGAAGTACCTGCCAGGGAAAACTGACCGCTGCTGCTGGCCGAGGAAGAAATGGTTACGGCCGCTCCAGAGGCGCTCAGGTTCAGCGTCTGATTTCCGGTGTTGCCGACTGTGACGTTTCCGAAGTTCAGGGTTGAGGGCGCGATGGCCAGTTGCCCCACAACGACTGCAGCCCCCGCGCCGGTAAGCGGCACGGTCAATCCGGGACCCTGTACAAAAATACTGCCGCCATCGGTCGCGGCGGATTGCGGAGCAAAGGCGACGGTAAAGGACACGCTCTGCCCAGCCGGCAGAGACAGCGGCAGGGACGGCCCGGTGATCGAAAACGTGGCTCCACTGGTCAGCAGGCCGTTGAGAGGCACCGCCCACCTGCGCGTGTTGGTGAGCACGAGAGGCAGGGTGGAGGTTGATCCGACGGTCTGAGAACCAAATGACAAACTCGACGGAGTAGCAGTTATTGCCGGAGTGTTATCGCCCGTGCCACTGACCGCAAGCTTAAGCGTCGGGTTGGAGGCGTTGCTCCCGAAGGCGATGGTGCCTTTGGTAAAGCCGGAGGTTGTGGGCGTAAAGACGCTGCTTACGCTCACACTCTGGCCCGGCGCTAAAACCGTGGGCAACGACGCAACCGAGGCGCTGAATTCGGCGTTGCTCAAATTTATCTCAGACAGAGTCACGCTGGTAGAGCCATTGTTGGTCAGATTCACCAGCAAGGTTTCCGTTTCGCCCATGCCGACTGTACCGAAGCGCAGGGTGCTGGAAGAGCACGTAAGCTGTTCGGAGGCTGCCTTGGCGTGCATGGGCAGGAAGCCAAGCAGGCTGATGAGTGTGAGTTTGGTTATGAGGTTGATTAGACGGACGGGTAGGCGCTGCGATATGGGAGGGGGGAGTCTCATAGCACTTTCAATATGCAACGCCAGGCGGCGTGCCCGATAGATTCCCTAAGTACAGTTTTGTGCGCTGGCCATACGGCCAATCATTTACCTTGGTGTTTTCTTAGGAAAGGGACGGGGAGTGAGTGGTTGCTGCACCGGTGTTAGTGCATGCCAGTGTTAGTGCGCAAGTCCGAAGGCGCGCGAGTGGAATTCCATGACCTCTTCGAAATGTGAAATAAAGTAAGTCAGGCTGTGATCGCCGGGATAAGAATGATATTCGTGCGCGATGCCTTCCTTCTGCAGTAACTGGTGCAGTGCGGCAGCGCCCTTTTCAAAACCGAAGTTGTCATCCTGGCCGCAATTGAAATAAATGCTGAGCTTGCGCAAGGCTATGATGTGTTTCTTCGCGAGCGCAAACGGATTGTTCTCGTTCCAGTGCCCGATGTCGATGGGATCTCCGAAGACTGCGGTTAAGACTTCGCCCAGGGGAGCGCCGGATTGCGCCGCGTCGTCGAGTTCTTCCGGAGTTTCGGTGATCAAGGCAGCGCTCTGCGCGCTCACCGCCGAGAACATTTCGGGATGGGCGAATGCGAGTCGCAACGCGCCGTAGCCGCCCATGGAGATCCCGCTCACCGCGCGTGCTTCGCGGCCCGGGCGGATGCGATATTTGACCTCGATTTGCGGGATGAACTCGCGAATCAGGAAATCGCTGTAGCGCACGGAACCGTCGGCCGAGTTGATGTAGAAACTGCGTCTGCCCTCGGGTTCCACGATGAGAAAATCTCCCAACTTGCCCTGGCGATGCAGATCGTCGAGCAGGGTCATGCCTCCGCTGTTGAACAGGGTTTGCTCGTTGTCGCCGAGGCCATGCAGGAAATACAGCACCGGATAAAGAGCGGCCGGACCTTTCGCGGGCGTGGCCACGGGCGCGCTGTAGCTGGCCGGAAGGTAGACGCAATAGTGGACTACCTGTTTCAGAATCTTGCTATTCAGGGCGGCGCAGTCGATGCGGCCTTGGGCGCGTGCCGATCCGAGAGAGCACAGCAGGAAAACCAACAGCGTGGGGAAGGTCTGGTTGAACCTCTTGCCGAAGGTCGCGCGGAAAACGTGGCGCATGAATTCAGTTTACTCGTAACGCAGCGCTTGCACGGGATCGAGCCGGGCGGCGCGTGCCGCCGGATACAGCCCAGAAATCAAGCTGACCAAGACTGCGAACCCGATCGCGAACAAGACCAGCCACCACGGCACCGCCCAGAAATTGTCTGCGGGCAAAGACTGGCTGCGCAGATAAACGTTGGTTCCCGTGTTGATGATCCTGCCGATGGCCCAGCCCAGCGCCACTCCTGCCATGCCACCGAGAATGCCCATGGCTCCAGCTTCGGCGAAGAAAAGCTTCTTCACGTCACCGTCGCTGGCGCCGATCGCCTTCATAATGCCGATTTCACGGCGGCGCTCGAGAATGGCCATGACCAGCGTATTGACGATGCCGATGGATGCGACGGCCAGCGCCAGGCTGCCGAAAATTCCGAGAAACACATCCAGCACTTTGAAAAATGTTTGGATGCTGCGGCTGGCGTCGAGAATCGAGAAAGTCGTAAATCCCATTTTCTTGATGGCGTCCTCGACGGTCTGCACCTGGCTGGGTTTTGCCACCTTCACGCTGACTGACTGGTAGACCGGCAGATCGCTGGCGGCGCGCGAGACTTCCCGTAAATCAGTAGCCTGCATCACATGCAGACTTTCGGCCAGCTTGAGGGGGAGAAAAACCTTTGCCCGCGTGGGACCGCGCATGCTTTCGGGATCAAGATCGGAAACTCCGACGATTTTGAGCTTTTGTTCGCGCGAGACGACCGAGTAGGCGGTGCTTGCCAAGGCATCCGCGGGACTCGCAGAGGTTGGGCTCGTTGACCCGGGACTCGATGGCGTGGTCTCGCGCTGGGCGTAGCGCATGGTCAATTCCTTGCCCAGCAGCGGCGCCGCCAGATCGGCGACATTCGGTTCGGGCGCTCCTAGTTTGGTGGTCTTGCCCAGCAATTCCTCGGCGAATGATTTCTGCAGAATGGCTTCGGGCGCGGTGTCGGAAGAAAAATAATTTCCCTGCATGCCTTCGAACGCGTCATTCGATTTGGCGGAAGCGGGCAGGGCGGAAATCGTTGTCAGATGAGGCTTGTCTTCATAGCGCAGCTCAGTGTTGAAGCGAATATCGGGGTAAGCTTCGAGCACGTTCGGCAGATGCTCGATTTCCACGCGCGCTGCTTCGTCGAGGACGCGGCTTTCGCCGGGCGCGGGTCCGTTGCGTTCTTCTTCACGGCCCATGCCGCGCATTTCGCGACGCGAACTGACAATCACGGTGTCGAAGAGCCCGGACTTTCCCAGCCGCCGCGAGGCCATTTGTTGCAGTCCAATTCCGAGGGAGAGCATCGCGACCAGGGATGCCACGCCCACGGAGATGCCGACCGTGGTCAGCGAATTCCGCAGCAAGGATTCACGCAGGTTGCGCAGGGCCAGTTCCGCGAGATCGGGAATTTTCATCGCTGTACTCCACTGGTTTCAGAGGCCGCCGCAATCGGGACATGGGGCCGGTCGTCGATCAGTTTTCCATCCGCCAGAAAAATCATTCGCCGGGCATAGCGTTCGGCGAGCGCGCGCTCGTGAGTCACCATGACCACGGTCATGCCCAACCCTTCGTTGAATTCGCGAAGCAGGTCCATGATTTCGGTTCCGGTGTGGCTGTCGAGGTTTCCCGTGGGTTCGTCAGCCAGCAAGAGTTGCGGGCGATTGATCAAGGCGCGAGCCAGCGCCGCCCGCTGCTGTTCGCCGCCCGAAAGCTCGCTGGGACGATGGTTCGTGCGCGCTTTCAGGCCCACGCGCTCGAGCGCCTCCCGAGCCAGACCTTCGCGTTGGCCGCGATCCACTTCCGCGAAGCGCAGCGGCAGTTCCACATTTTCTGCCAGAGTCATGCTCGCGATCAGATTGAACGACTGGAAAACCATCCCCACCACGTGGAGGCGGTACTTGGCCAGTTCCTCGCGCGAAAGCCGCGCCAGGTCTTTGTTTTGCACCACTACAGTTCCCGAGGTCGGACGATCCAGGCCCGCGATCAGATTCAAGACAGAGGATTTTCCGGAACCGGAACTTCCCAGCAGGGCGACGAATTCTCCGGAGCGCACTTCGAGCGAAATTCCGTCGACGGCGCGGATCAAGGTTTCGCCCATGCGGTAGTGGCGGCAAAGAGTTTCGGTGCGGATGGCGCCGTTCGCGGAGGGAGTTGCCGAAGCAATAGCCATAGGTCTAGCGAATATCTCCTCGCAGCACGCCCAGAGCGTCGGCGGACTTTCCCCCGCCATTCTTGCCGGTTGCGCCGCTTTCATCGACGGTGACGGCGTCACCTTCGCCAGGAGCCAGGAACAAATTGTCTTCGACTCCGTGCTGTCGCGTGTAGAGATCGTAGTAGCGGCCGCGCGCGGCGTAAAGCTGGGGGTGCGTGCCGCGCTCCACGATCTGCCCCTGCTCCATGACCAGAATTTGGTCGGCTCGGCGAATGGTTGAGAGCCGGTGGGCGATGACGAACGTGGTGCGTCCCTGCATGAGATAAGAAAGGCCCTGCTGGATCATCTGTTCCGATTCCGAGTCGAGGCTGGAAGTTGCTTCATCGAGAATCAGAATGCGGGGCTCGGCCAAAATGGCGCGGGCGATGGAGATGCGCTGACGCTGGCCGCCCGACAGTTTCACGCCGCGCTCGCCCACCACGGTGTCGTACTTGTCCGTGAAGGACTCGGCGAACTCATCGACACGGGCGATCTGGCAGGCGCGCATGATCTCTTCCTCGGTCGCGGCGGGCCGCGAGAAGGCCACATTTTCACGAATTGTCCCGTCGAACAGGAATGATTCCTGAAGCACCACTCCCAGCCGCGTGCGGAAGGAGTCGAGGCGCACCGTGCTCAAATCCACTCCGTCGACGCGGACCACGCCTTTCGTGGGCACATAAAATGCCGAGATCAATCCAATGGTGGTGGACTTGCCCGATCCCGACGAGCCGACCAGCGCCGTTACCGTTCCCGGGTCGGAGCGAAACGATAGGTTGTGCAACACTTCGTGGGAGCCATCG
>Ga0209380_10002629_pt1 | contig 11405 bp, 7 predicted proteins | sample HubBroMetageWFT6_FD_188347 | JGI IMG/M metagenome (GOLD analysis project Ga0209380, IMG submission 188347) | Warmed and freeze-thawed soil microbial communities from the Hubbard Brook experimental Forest, New Hampshire - Hubbard Brook CCASE Soil... | ecosystem: Environmental > Terrestrial > Soil...
ACTTTGGGGTGGCACGGTTGGAGACGTCGGGTGGCAGAACCTGAGGCTCGGGGGGCATGACTATGTCGGAGAAGCGTTCCAGGACTTTCAAGAAGCGTTGAAGGCGTTGTCCAGGCGAGGCATTCTATTGGCCATAGTCAGCAAGAACGAGGAATCGATTGCCCTGGAGGCGATTTCCAAGCACCCGGAAATGATTCTTAGGCCCGACGATTTCGTCAGCTGGAGAATTAACTGGCGTGATAAGGCTGCCAATATCGTTGACCTTGCGGCAGAGCTCAAAATCGGCCTCCAGTCGATAGTCTTCTTGGACGATAATCCCGTGGAGCGCGCGCGTGTGCGGGAGGCTCTGTCCGAGGTCTTCGTGCCGGACTGGCCCAATGATGCCACTCTTTTTAAGAGCCATTTGCTGCGCATGGACTGTTTCGATTCTCCTTACCGAACCACTGAAGATTCTTCAAGAACAGAGCTATATGCGGCGGAGACGCGGCGCGAGCAGTTCAAGAAAACCATCTCATCGCACGACGAATGGCTCCGCTCGCTAAACACAGAAGTCGTGGTAGAAGACCTGAACGCGGCGAACTGCGTGAGAGTCGTCCAGCTGTTGAACAAGACCAATCAGATGAACCTCAGCACTCGTCGCATGACGGACAAAGAGTTGTTAGAGTGGCTGGCGGGAGGAAACCGGAAGCTCTGGGCATTCCGTGTCAGGGATCGCTTCGGGGATGCAGGCCTCACTGGATTATTAGCATTGGATATAGGTGGAGACACTTCAAATATGTGTGATTTCGTACTGAGCTGTCGAGTCATGGGAAGAAATATCGAGCAGGTCATGATCGCCACTGCAGTTGATTACTGCCGTACCCTTAGATTGAGAGAACTAGTAGCCACCTATATTCAAACCGCAAAGAATAAACCATGTCTCGAATTGTGGAAGAATTCGGGCTTTCAATTTGGTCAGGGGAATACTACCTTCACTTGGACTCTCGACAAAGACTATCCGTATCCAGACGGAATCAAAATTACTCTCCTCGCAGAGGGTTTCACAGACAAACCCGTAGACTCATTGCCTTATGGCCCTCCCGCCGGAGCCAGCGGGATCGTTTCACGCGAGCATTTGTAACTTCACCAGTTGTGGACCGCCAATGTGCTGAGTGATTTGCGCGATGGAGCCAAAACCGATAATCCGTGAATGCTATTTTGAGGACCATCCCCAAATTAATGCTCTGGGGAACCGATACGGCTTGGTGGGCAAGAACTATGAGGAATGGAAACATCTCTGGATTGGCAATCCGGTGTACAACCAGTTTGATCATTGGCCTATCGGGTGGGTGCTTGAGAATTCTAACAAGGTCATCGTGGGGTACATAGGCAATGTGCCTTTGAGCTACGAATTTGGGGGTCGCCAAATAGTCGCCACAACCGGCCACGCTATGGTTGTGGATTCACAATATCGTACGTACTCCTTACCCTTGCTCAGCCAATTCTTCAACCAGAAAAAAGTCGAATTATTTACTGACACAACCGTTAATTCGAATGCTTCCAAGGCGCACCAACTTTTTAAGGCGCGGCGCGTACCTGCTGGCGAGTGGGACGAGTCATCGTTCTGGATCACCAATTACGAGGGATTCATTGCGTCCGTCCTCGACAAGAAGGGTTTGCGATTATTAAAGCCACTGGCTTATCCGCTGTCGCTCGGTCTGCGCCTCGCAAGGGGGATATCCAAACGGACGTCGAGGGCAACGCAAAATGGCATAAAAATCAGCTCACACAAGACGTTTGATCAGCGCTTCGACGAGTTCTGGCACCGGTTGCGGCGCGCTCAGCACAACTTGTTGCTGGCTACGCGCTCTCGCGATGTGCTGGAGTGGCATTTTCAGAAGGCCCTCGCACAAGATCGAGCTTGGGTTCTGACTGCGAGTGACGGTTCTGCGATCATTGCTTACGCTATCTTTCAGCGCGACGATAAAGCCGATATTGGACTGAAAAGGTTGAGATTGGTGGATTTTCAGACGCTAAATAGAGATAACGAGCTGCTCGCGCCGCTTCTATCCTGGGCATTGGAACAGTGCACCCGAGAGAAGATCCATATGTTAGAAGCGATTGGTTTTCGGCCTGAAAAACAGCGCATCATCGATGAGCTAACACCGCGCAGACGGAAACTTTCCTCTTGGCTGTATTTCTACAAAACAACGCGCAAAGATCTCGCGGAGGCACTTCAAGATTCCGGTGTTTGGGATCCTTGTTGTTTCGATGGTGACGCTAGTCTATAGGACGGAAGCGGCTGGTGGGCGGAACCCTCTGAAGCCCCTCGCAGGTGCGTGAACCCGGGTTTTCCAATCTACGTCTACCTTAAAGTCCGCATGCGTCGGCTCGCAGCGACTTCTACATCTTGAAGAGTGATTATGAGTTCAATCGACCGAACTAATCCCGGCAGCATTTGGGCTATTGGTGCGTCGACTTTTCATCATGTCGGCTTTGTGGTCAGATCGATCGATGGCGCAGTCAAGAATTTTGCCGAGTCACTCGACCTGAATTGGGACGCAAAAATCATCCATGACCCCCTCCAGGTGGTCCGCGTAACGTTTCTTCAGCCTCGTACTCCGGGGAATCCCGTCGTGGAACTTATAGAGCCGGCGGGCGACCGGTCGCCGGTGCTGGGTTTCCTGAAGCGTGGAGGCGGCCTTCACCACTTATGCTATGAAGTCGAGGACCTGGAGAAGCAGCTTGAAATCGCCCGATCGATGGGGATGCTGGTAACGCGACCGCCGCGACCGGCCGTAGCTTTTGGTGGTCGCCGGATAGCTTTTGTTTACACCAAACATCTGCTTCTGCTGGAATTGTTGGAAAAGTGATTCACAGGCTGACTCACGAGAAAAATAAGGCGCCAAACAGTGACAATTGATTTCCCGACGATACGCAAGTACTTGTCGGTGAGCCGGGATCAGAATGCGGACCCATCGAGTTTAATCACGGATACATTCTAGGAAACGCAGCTTTATCGATAGTCAGTAACCTTATTTATGTGCGGAATCACGGGAATCATCAACGGCGGAAACGCTCAACTGCTCGCGCGCATGAGCGATGTCATCGCGCATCGGGGGCCTGACGATGCCGGTCTGAAGTGGTTTGCCGAATCGTCGTCCGGTTTGGCGCACCGGCGCTTGTCCATCATCGATCTTTCTCCAACCGGCCACCAGCCGATGTGCAACGAGGCCGGCGACCTTTGGATCGTTTTCAACGGGGAAATCTATAACTACAAGGAATTGGGCGAAGAATTATTGGCCAAGGGCGTGCGTCTGCGCTCGAAGAGCGACACGGAAATTCTGCTCTACGCCTATCAGATCTGGGGCGAAGCATGCCTCGAAAAGTTGAACGGTATGTTCGCCTTCGCGATTTACGATTCGCGCAAGCGCAAGCTGTTTGCCGCCCGTGATCGCCTGGGTGTCAAGCCGCTGTACTATCACTTCGACAATGGCTGCCTTGTTTTCGCGTCTGAGATCAAAGCCATCCTCGCTTCCACGCTGGCTCCCAAGCGCCCAGATCTGAATGCGCTGCACACGCCGGCGCGGTTCCAGGTCTCTCCCTGGACCGGCTTCCAGGACATCCTGAAGCTTCCTCCGGCGCATTGCATGACCCTGGAAAACGGCAAGCTTTCCGTGCGCGAATACTGGACTCTGAATCCTTCTGAACACTCTGCCAGTGAAGCTTCGCTCATCGAGCAGCTCGACGCGCTCCTGAGTGACTCGGTGCGGTTGCAGATGAGGGCTGACGTTCCGGTCGGCGTCTTCCTGAGCGGCGGGTTGGATTCGTCGATCGTGAGCGCGCTGATGCGCGTCAACACGCAGCAGACGGTACATTCCTTTACCATTAAGTTCTCCAGCGAAGACCAGAAGTTTGAGCAGATGGCGCCGGACTGGGACTACGCACGGCAGGTTGCGAAACAGTTTGGATTCACCTATCACGAAATAGAAATTCAGCCGCAAGTGGAAGAACTGCTGCCGAAGATGGTGTGGCATCTGGATGAGCCCCTGTCGGATCCAGCGGCCATTAATACTTATCTGATCTCGAAAGCGGCACGGGACTTGAATATCGTAGTGTTGCTGAATGGCATGGGTGGCGATGAGATTTTCGGTGGTTATCGCAAGCATCTGGCCTGTTTGACCGCGGAGAGCTATCAAGCCATCGTGCCCGGCGCAGTTCGGCGCATGGTACAGCAGGCTGCAGACTGGATCCCTGTGGCTACGACGAAGCGTGGATTGAAGCAGATTCGCTGGGGAAAACGATTTCTGTCGTTTGCTTCGGCTCCACGTAGCGACCGTTATCTGATGTCGGACCTTTCTTTGGCTCCCAAGCAGTTTTCAGAGATTTTCGCGAGCCAGATGTCATATTACGACTCCCACTTCTTCAAATCGCAAGCTCCACGCTTCAATGGCAATGGGCTGTCGTACCTCACGCAGATGTGCCTAAACGATACCCTCGTTTTTCTTCCTGAGCACAATCTGACTTACTCGGATAAGGCCATGATGGCGGCAAGTATCGAAGGCCGTCCTCCTCTGACGGATCATCGCATTGTCGAATTCATGTTCTCGTTGCCTCCACGGGAGCGCATCCACCGGCTAACCCAGAAATATCTGCTGAAGAAGGTCTCGGAGAAATACTTGCCGGACAACATTATTTACCGGCCTAAGGCGCCCTTTGCTTCGCCTTTGCGCTCCTGGGTCCGCGGGCCGCTGGCGCCGATGATCGGCGACATGCTCTCCGAGCAGTCTCTGCGTGCCCGAGGGTTATACGACCCGGCATACGTCGCCGGCCTGATCGCGCGCGACAAGCAGGGGCTTGAAGACAATGCCTACCAGATCTGGACTTTGCTGACGACCGAGATTTGGTTCCGAACGTTTTTCCAGAACTGACTGGCTTCATCAACAGATTTGAAAGGACGAGCGATTGCTTCAGATCATCCAGTATCAGAAGACAGGTGAAATCAGCGTCGATGACTTGCCCGCGCCGAAACTGCGGCCGGGGCATGTGCTGGTCCGCAACGCGTTCTCACTGATCAGTGCCGGTACGGAACGGACGTCGGTAGAAACGGCCCAGGCCTCGATGGTGCAAAAGGCTCGCATGCGGCCGGATCTGGTTCGCCAGGTGATGGACAACTTCCGTCGCGAAGGCTTGGTGGCCACCTACAACAAGGTTCGGGACAGGCTGGACAACTACAAGGACCTCGGCTATAGCTCGGCTGGAGTCGTCATCGAATCGGGAGTGGAAGACATCAAAATTGGAGACCGCGTCGCCTGCGCCGGCGTCGGCTATGCCGCGCACGCCGAAATCGTTTCGATTCCCCGCAATCTGGCCGTCAAGGTGCCGGACTCAGTTGGCTTGGATGAGGCTGCGTTCACCACGGTCGCCGCCATCGCCATGCAAGGCGTGCGACAGGCCGATGTGCGCGTGGGTGAACAGGTGGTTGTGATCGGGCTGGGGCTGGTGGGCCTCTTGACCGCTCAGTTGCTGAAGGCGAGCGGCTGCCGCGTTCTGGGGATGGATGTTGCTCCACGGAACTTTGACTTGGCGTTGACGCTGGGATGCGATCAATGCGCCATCAGCGGTGATGATGCCGTTCTCGAAGTGCAGAGTTTCACGCGCGGATATGGCGCCGATGCCGTGGTGATTACGGCGGGCACCAAGTCGAATCAACCAGTGGAGTTGGCGATTCAATGCGCCCGCAAGCGAGGCACGGTAGTCGCGGTCGGTTCGGTGGGGATGAACATCCCCCGCTCGCCGTTTTACGAAAAAGAAATCAACTTCCGCATGTCCTGCTCCTATGGTCCTGGCCGCTACGATTCCAACTACGAAGAGCGCGGGCAGGATTACCCGCTCGGATACGTCCGCTGGACGGAAAACCGCAACATGGAAGCGGTGCTCGACATGATGGCGCAGCAGAAACTGAAGGTCGCGCCTTTGATCACTCACCTCATCCCGGTGGAGGAAGGACTCCGCGCGTATGACATTATCACCGGCAAGATTGAAGAGCCGTATCTGGGCATCCTGATCCAGTATTCCGAACCAAGTGCCCCGGTCACGCTCTCGCGGCGCATGGAATTGCGTCCCGCGTCGGGAACAACCCCGGGGCGTTCTCCGGTTCTCGGCTTTATTGGAGCGGGAAACTTCACGCAATCCACTCTCCTGCCGCCGATCATGAAGCTTGCTCCGCGAATGAGGGGTCTCGCCACTGGCAAGCCGGTAAACGCGAAGAATATCGCGAAGAAATATCAGTTCGAGTTCTGCGCAACCGACGCCGGTGAGGTCATTCATGACCAGCAGGTGAATTTTCTGTTCGTCACTTCTCGTCACGACTCGCATGCACGCTATGTGTCGGAGGCTCTTCGGGCAGGCAAGAGCGTTTTCGTTGAAAAGCCGCCCGCCCTCAATCATGAGCAACTTGAAAACATTCTGAGTGCTTACGACGAGGCCCAACAGAGGGGGGCCGCGCCGCTACTCATGGTGGGTTACAACCGTCGCTTTTCTGAGCCGATTCGTGCTGTGCAGAAGTTGTTTTCCGGACGCTCCGAACCGCTGGCCATGCACTATCGCGTCAATGCCGGCTTCCTACCGCCCACGCACTGGATGCAGCATCCTGAGCAGGGGGGACGCTTTATAGGCGAAGGCGGCCACTTCGTTGACGTGATGCAGTTTCTTTGCGGTGCGCTCCCCGTCAGCGTTTCCGCGGTCGCTCCTACCGACACCGCCCGCCGCTATAACAATGACAACATCCTGTTCACGATCAGCTTTGCCGACGGTTCCGTCGGCACTATCCATTACCTGGCGAATGGCGCCAATGCGGTTGAGAAGGAATATCTGGAAGTGTTCGGTGAGTCGAAAACGGCACGCATGTGGAACTTCAGGAAACTGGAATGCTCCGTCGGCCAGAAGAAGACGACCACGTCGTTCTCTGGGGATAAAGGACACGCGGAGGAGATGAAAGTGCTGCTGCATGGTTTGGAGTCTGGCGCGGGTTCACCCATCGCCATCGATTCATTAGCGGCAACCTCTCGCGCAACGTTCGCAGTGCTGGAATCACTGAGAACGGGCAGCGCACTGTGGATATAACCGCTGGCGAACGGCGGGGAGCCTATCAGAATTCCAGTGCAGCCAACGTTGACAGATCAAATTTCAAGTAGGCAAAAAACTGGCCGGTCCTGCGGAGGACCGGCCAGGCTAGCTTATGCGCTTTGGTACCCCTCATTTCACATCTAACGTAACCGCATAGCAATTGCGGATTCCCTCGTTGCTGTAGGCCATCGCTGCTACCGTGTGCGTCCCACTGCTCCCGCCGCTCCAGTTGAACTTGAATGGCGATTCAGTAGCTGTCCCCTGCAAGCTCCAGTCGACATAGAATTCCACCTTACTGATCCCGCTTGCGTCCGAAGCAGTAGCGGTCAGGGCTACCGGGCCGGTTACAGCCGTTCCGTTTGCTGGCGATGTGATCCTGACAGTGGGGTAGCCCACGTTGTATTTCGTGTCAACGGTGCCATGCAAATCGGCGCCGTTCGCCTGATACTGAGTGAACGTCAGGTGCGTGTTGTTTCCGGAGTTGTTGTTATCGTAGATAAAGTTGGCGGCAGAGGTCGTGGACAAGTGGTACGTGTTGTAGTCGGGTGCCTTGTTGTTGGTGAAGAAGTCGGGCTGGCCCGTGGGGTCATTTTGGTGGAAACCAACCCAGCCTTTGGAGCCCGCGTCCCAGATCACCGTGTTGTGATGAAAGTCGTTTCCTGAAGAGAAGTTTGTGGCAGTTCGGTTTCCATTGGTTACGGTCCAGCCGTCCGCCCATGGCGCGTTAGGAACGTCTATTACGTTGCAATAGGCGTCTACCCCTACCGAATCGTAGCTAGTCATGTTGGAGTTCGACGTAGCGGGTTCGGTTGGCAGGTTAACCCCGTTTCGAATCAGTACATTGTTCCGAAAGGTGGCTGAAGTCAGGCTGATCTCGTATTGAATCCCACCTCCGCTAGCGTTGCCCGTCAACAGGTTCCCATCGACCAGCGGTGAAATCACATTCATGTCAAAGTGGATGCCTGCTCCATCGTTGTTCGAGATCGTGTTACCACGAATCACTGCGCCCGTGCTGGCAGAAATCTTAATTCCTCCGGACCCCGACCCAGCAAGGAAATGAGCGTAATTATTGTGGTCGATTATGTTTCCGGCAATCACGATACCGTCGGATATCGTGCTGTAATTTCCCATGCCACCAAAAATCCCAATGTTGCCGTTGTCGTGAATATAGTTGTTGAGAACCTGCATTCCGAATTCAGACGTTCGCACGGCCGCGCCGTGGTTCAGCGACAATTCACAATTCTTGACCGTCCAGTTTAGTCCCTGGGTCTTGGATGTATTTCCCGGCACTCCAATGGCCGACAACATACTCGGCGCAGCAAATTCCTTAACCGTGAGGCCGCTGATCGTGACGTTGTTGGCCCAGCCGGTGAATGCAGTGGGAACTACGCTCGTCTCAACCACGTGCCCTGCGGGGTCGTCGTGGAAGTAGATGGTGTTGTTCGCATAATCGAACCACCACTGGCCAGTGGCGATTGTCGGCAGTGAAGCCGAGTATAGATGGGTATAGGGCACGCCATCAAAGAACAAGTCTTCAGGATAGATGCAGCCTCCAAATCCAGGCTGACACTGGGCGGTGGTAATGAATATCTCACCCTGTTGAGTCTGGCCGGTCACCTTGTAGTTCGTTCCGTCGAGTGTGGCTAATGAGCCAATGACCCTGGAGCCACTTATGATGGCGGGGCATGAGGTCGTCGGTGGCGCACAGGCTGTTTGTCCGACGAAGCTGTCACCATTTTTGGGAGTGATGGGCTCCGTCAGCCGGTACGTGCCTGGATAGATAATGAAGGTCGTGCCTGCTGGAGAGGCATTGACCACGCTTGGAATATTTGCCCCGGGTTGAATATCCACGGTGCCGGCATGAGCCACAGCTAAACCGCAAAAAGCAATAACAACCAGCGTGGCTAGGGTTTTGATTGATCTGTCGTAGCGAGCAGTTTGGGGGAACACGCCTTCGCCTCCTAAATAGAGAACTCAGAAATCGATTGAACCGCTTTGGCAACAACCCTAAGGGCAGTTGCGGCATCCCGTTTAGGGAATCCTACGAAGTGCCGCGTGGTTTAGGAAGGTTCCGGTAGTGCATGGCCTATGTCGCCCAGGTGGACGGTGTCCTATTCGGGCTGATTGCCTTCACGACGGAACGGGCCTCCGGAGCTTTGCAGGCCTAATCCCCCTCATTCCAGGGCGATCATGGGGGTGATAGGCTGAGCCTCGCAGGGGGCGAACAGGCCCCTCGGCAAGCAGAATTCACTACGATGCCAAGCTGCTGGCTTCTTTTGCGGCCAGCCGAATATGTGATAATGCCAAACTGACCTCGCACAATGCAACGCAAGCAATCGCACAGGTAGGTAGCGATCCGATGATCCGCCATGCAGTGACCGCAGTTTTTGCACTGACCGTTCTCGTACTTGGTTCCGCGAGTTGGGCCCAGGTGATATTGCATCCGACTGACAACGTGCCCGCAATAGTCAGTTCTAAGCCGGGAGGCACGACTTTCCTCTTTACTCCAGGCATTTATCGCTTGTCTCAGCCTATCCTGCCCAGGGACAATGACCGGTTCATCGGCCAGACCTCGTGCGCGCCGCCTGCGACTCCCTGTCCGGCCATCATCAGCGGCGGAATCGTGATTGGTCCCTTGGCAAAGTTCGACGGCGCCAATTATGCGGTAGCCAGACAAATGCAGCACGCTCCACGTGCCGTCAGTACAAAGAACTGTGAACCGGCCTGGACCGGCTGCATCTACCCCGAGGACTTATTTTTCGATGGTCGGCCTTATCGGCACTTGGACTCGCCCACACTGCCAAACATCGGCCCCGGCGAGTGGTGGTTCGATTACTCGAATCATGTCATCTACTTCCACGACGACCCGTCCGGCCACACGGTCGAGACCAGCGTGACCACCAACGCTTTCGGTGGAAGTGCCAACAACGTCATTATTCAGTACCTCACGGTCGAAGAATTTGCGGGTATGTATCCACATGGAGCTATCGGTACCTCCCAAGGTGTGAAATCGCTTACGGAGGGAGCAAATTGGACAGTCGAGAACAACGAAGTCACGCTTAACCATACGACTGGCGTGCGCATTGAGTACGGGATGCAGATTCTCAACAACTATATACACGACAACGGCGATATTGGGATTAGCGGCGGACTGGGATTTGCCGCGGCACCGCTCACATTGTCGACATCCTGCGGATGTACGATCCAGGGCAATACAATCAACCACAATGATTATGCTCATTTTGACCCTGGTTTCGGTTCAGGTGGGATCAAGTTTGGAACGATTATTGGGGGTACGATTCGCGGGAATACGATCAGTCACAATGAAGGCGCGGGCATCCACTTCGACATGTGGGGTCAGGGCTGGCTTGTGGATGGCAATACGATTACCGACAACTCGGATGCGGACGGGTTGGAGCAGGAGATCAGCTTCGGGACTTCGACGTACCGCAACAACCTCGTGCTGCGGAACGGTCTCCAGGTGAATGACGCCTATTGGACCTCCCAGATTGCCGTGCGCGCCAGTTCAGGGGTTGAGGCCTACTGCAATGTGATGGAGGTACCAAATGGGGTAGGCGTAGGCGGGTGGGCGATCGGCTCCTCGAACCGGGGGTCCAACCCTTATCCACCCTACCAGTACCTGGCTACCAGCGGCAATTTCTTCCACCACAACACGGTGATCTGGGATTCTGGTGCGAAAGGACCGGTCGGGCTCTGGCAGAACGACCCGGCGAACCAGCCTGACTTCTTCGCCAACAATAAGCCGCCGGACTACAACACGTACCACTTGTCCGGCGCATCCGCTGACAACTTTGTCTACGACAACGACAACTCTCGTAGCAACAGGCGCAAGATGTTTGCCAACCACAAGGGGTCGGGAGCGGAGGTTCACGGTACGGTGGACAAGAACAACACGAGCGGATATCCCAAGGTGTCGATCACATCTCCGAGTGACCAATCATCGGTGAGCAATCCGACAACAGTTACAGCCACAGCCTCAGACCAGAGCGGAATCAGCAAAGTGGAATTTTATGTCGATTGGAACTTGCAGGCGACCGCCAAAGAACCGCCATTCAGTTTCGACTGGACCAACGGCACCAGCGGACCACATATTGTGGCAGCGATGGCCTACAGCAAGGCGGGAATCCGTGCTTGCTATGCGGTCACGTTAAATGCACAATAGCCGGGTATGAAACGGTTCGTGTTTGTGATTCACAACTAAGGCTGTCGAGTATCAGTCCCATGCGCGTTTGGGTCTCATCGTCGCGTCAACATCACAGTCCGAATTCCTTCAACAA
>Ga0209380_10002631_pt1 | contig 11404 bp, 11 predicted proteins | sample HubBroMetageWFT6_FD_188347 | JGI IMG/M metagenome (GOLD analysis project Ga0209380, IMG submission 188347) | Warmed and freeze-thawed soil microbial communities from the Hubbard Brook experimental Forest, New Hampshire - Hubbard Brook CCASE Soil... | ecosystem: Environmental > Terrestrial >...
TTCGCTGGCTGAAAGCATCATCACTGGCTGGCGATCCCCAGAAATTTGCTCAGCGCGCGATGATCACGGCAACCTGCGGACTGGGACTGCTCGATACGTCCTCTGTCAGAGAGTCATTCGGCGTCGCGCACAGCATAAGCAAACTGATCAGATCCTTAGCTGGTTCGCTAGAACAATAAGACCTTCAGGATATTCGATCTCTTCGACAGGTTTTCCGATCCAGCCATCTTTCGTGCACACCCACTTTTCACGATGCCTGACGCTCGTGATCACCCCGCGTGGACTGCCGTCCTTCCGATCCGGAATCGTTCGGACATATTGCTGTTAGGTCAAGTCCTCCCGGATTTTCCCGCCTTGCGCTCGTAGCTGCAGCAGCATCGCCATCTGTCCTTGCAGTTGGCTTGGGAAGAGTACACGGCAGGCGCCTCTGGAAGGATACCGTTACAGTCGCTTCTGCGAACTCTACCCAACGTTGGCCCAGGAAGCAGGATGGCGCTCTTCGCCAGGTACACAAGCCTGGCGAGAAGGAATTCGTGGACTGAGCCGGTGCAACGACTCTGGTCGACGATCCGATTATCGGCGAATTCTGGCCAGCCTCGCTGTTCGCACCCCGGTTGGCCCGTCACCCAGGCGCCATCATGTGGTTTGCTGCGGAGCTTGGAAGTGCGATCCTTAGCATCCCCGAAACGCGCGATTTCATGGCATCTGCTAACTTGAACGAGGGTAGCACGTCTACCCTTATTAGGGTAGAATGTCTACTATCATGACGCCTAAGGAGTCTCCCAACCGGGCCGAGCTCTTGCAAGGCACGCTCGATATGCTGATTCTGCGGACACTGCTTTTCGGGCCGGCTCATGGCCATCAAATCGCAAAACACATACAACGTACTACGGAGGGCGTGCTACAAGTGGAGCACGGCTCGCTGTATCCGGCGCTCCATCGTATGGAGCGCAAGGGGTGGATCATTGCGAAGTGGGAGACGGCGAAGGAACGGAATCGTCAGTTCAAGTATTACCGGCTAACCCAAGCGGGCAGAAAGCAGCTCGTTCGCGAAGAATCGAGATGGAAGCGACTGGCGAAGGCGGTGGCGACGGTCATGTGGCCAGTTCCAGGAGATCCGTCATGAACCCTTGGAATTGGTTCAGGGCAAGGCTTGCCAGGTTCCGGGAAGGTCATGGCCGGGAGGAGGAATTGGACCGGGAGCTGGAGTCGCATCTAGAGCTGGAAGTCGAGGAGCAACTGGAATCAGGTTTGTCGCCCGAAGAGGCACGCTATGCCGCTCGACGAGCGTTCGGCAACACCACGTTGGTGCAAGAAGACGTGCACGCAATCTGGAGTATGGTTTGGTTGGAGCGACTTACTGGCCACGCGAAACACGCTGCGCGATCACTTCGCACGAACCCTGGTTTCACCTTCATCGCCGTTCTCACTCTGGCCTTGGGTATTGGCGCCAATACTGCTATTTTCAGCACAATCGACGCACTGATGCTTCGACCTTTGCCGTTCGCCGCACCCGATCAGCTCGTGCGCATTTATTCAACAAAAGACGGAACTCGCGTGGGAGGAATAAATTCCGCTGCTGGACCGTCACCGATGGACATACAGGACTTTGCGCAATCAAGTCATAGTTTCCAGAAGATGGTCGTTTACGACACGTGGCGCAAGAACGTGAGTTTCGGCAGCTCCGCGGGGGAGCCGGAGCAGATGCGAGTAGGCCTAGTCCCTGCAGCTTATTTCGAGGTCCTCGATATACAACCGGTTGTGGGCCGGCTCTTTACGGAAAATGAGAATCAGGTCGGCAAGAACTTTGTGGCCGCAATAAGCGCACGGCTGTGGAGAGACCGTTTCGCAAGCGACAGCGCAATCCTGGGACGGGAAATTCGCATCAATGACGAGCCCTATACGATAGTGGCGGTCATGCCGGATGCGATCCCTGAGTGGATGGAGCCTTGGCGCCCTGGGCTGGTTGAGGTCTGGACTCCCTTCGCGTTTGCGGACGTATGGTCGGAAAGTTCACGGAGCTCGCGAGGTTACTGCGCCCTTGCACGGATGAAGCCTGGCGTGTCACTCGAACAGGCCCAGGCGGAGCTCGCGACCATAGCGGTCGGCCTAGCGGCGGCCCATCCAGTCGATCAAGGCATCGGCGTAATCATCCGCCGAATTTCTGACACGCGCGTGGGAGAGCTTCGTCCCATGCTATTTCTGTTGATGGGGGCAGTGAGTCTGATCTTGTTTATTGCGTGCGTAAACCTGGCGAATTTGCTTTTGGCGCGAAATTCGGCGCGCCAACGAGAACTGGCCGTGCGCGCGGCGCTGGGCGCGGGAAGGACAGAACTCATCAGACAATTACTCACCGAGTCTCTGTTGTTATCGCTGATGGGTGGAGCAGTCGGGTTGGCTCTGGCACAGATGGGCCTTGCGAGTCTGACGAGAATGCATCCTGCGGGCCTGCCACAACTTGATTCCTTAGGCATCGATTGGCGAGTGTTGGCGTTTACTCTCTTGGTGTCTCTGGCCACGAGTTTGCTTTTTGGCGCGGCCCCAGCACTTACAGGATCTCGGCTAAACCTCGTGGATGCGTTGAAGCAAGGCGGGCGATCCGGTTCCTCAGGACGATCTACTCAGCGTTTGCGCAACGTTTTGGTTGTGACGGAAATCGCGATGTCCCTGATGCTTCTGGTAGGAGCAACGCTGTTGACTCGAAGCATTATAGAGTTGGAGCGCCAACATTTGGGAATTCGTCAGGACCATGTGCTGAAAGGGCATATCTATATTCCCGGCGTTCGCTATCCGAACCCGGGAGCGATCACCCGCTTCTGCGATGAATTTGCAACACGGGTGCGCGCCGTACCCGGCGTAATCGCGGCGACGGTAACAACGGTCTACCCGCCGAACGACGGATGGACTCAAATGCTCAACATCCCGGGGCGTCCGCTCACGCGGATCCAGGATGTTCCGTCAGCGCAGTTTGGCCTTGCGGATGCACATTTCCTTAGAACTCTTGGAATTCCTCTGATTCAAGGCAGAGACTTCGCCGAATCGGACAGCGCCACAAGTCCGCCTGTGGCACTGATCAGCGAGGAGTTCAAGCGGCGCTATTTCCCAAGAGAGGATCCTGTCGGCCGGCAAATTCACATTGGACCTCCACCATTTCTGCAGATCGCCCCCGGAGCGGATATAACGGACTCCGCAGACGTCATCCTCATTGGCGTGATCGGCGATTTCAAGAACGCCGGCCTGGCGCTTCCACCGGAGCCGCAGATTACCGTTTTGTACTCTCAGCATCCCCTGGTGAACTACGGATTCAAGGATATTGTGATCCGCACTGCTTCGGAGCCGCGCTTGCTGGTTCCTGAAATACGCAGACAGCTTCATGACTTGGATCCCGACATGCCTTTCGCCGAGGTGCAAACGATGGACGAACTCGTCGAAGAGCAGACCGGTGGACAGCGTTTCACGACGGTTCTGTTGGCTTCCTTTGCTGCGGCGGGCCTGGTCCTCGCCGTTGTAGGAATCTACGGCGTGGTTTCTTTTCTGGTGGCGCAACGCAAGCAGGAACTGGCGGTGCGGATTGCGCTGGGCGCCAACCGCGTGAATGTTCTTTGGCTGGTGCTGAAGCAGGGCCTGGAAATGGCCGCGCTGGGCGCGACCGTAGGGCTCTTTGGCGCATGGACCACGCAGAAACTGGTGAAGGGCCTTCTGTTTGGAATTTCGCCGGTTGATCCGATGACGTTCGCGGGTGCTGCCGTCTTCTTGCTTACAGTCGCCGCGATCGCCAGTGCAATCCCCGGCGCGCGAGTCCTGAGGATCGACCCGGCACAGACCCTTCGCCAAGACTAAGGCTGCAGAGCGTGACTTCCTGGGGTACTTTCGGCAAGTCAGAAGCTTTCCAGAAACGGCATTCGAGGAGATCGCAGCGCGAACGCATTGGCCAGCACAGATAGCTTCCATGGCTTGGTAGCTAACAAGGGCAACCATGGAATTTCGTGCATCCCGACTCCCCGGGTGGAAGACTTTAACATGATGATCATGCTTTGTTTCAAAGAGATTTTCGTTCATCCAGTGTCGCGACGGCGCCTTGGAACCTGCGTGGCATTCCTGTGGGGGAAGGCTCCGGAAATGTGTCGACCGACCTCGGGCACGCGGACAGCGAGAGCATGCTGGTTAAGGCCCAATTGGCCGCCATAGTCTTCTTGAAGGTCACGGATCTCAAAGGCGTGCGCGCCGAATGGCAGTTAGAGCAAGCCCGGAGAAGCCTTGTCTCTAAAACGAGTTGATTATCTCCACCTTCGTTCTCGTCAGTATCCCATGAAGTCGGTTGTTGCCAAGAGGCCCCTGCTATTGAGGCGGTCCGGAGTCAATATTTCCGTGTTCCGGCCACTTATGTTCGGCTGAGATCGCCGCCGCGCACGACACGAGAGTCGATTATCGTCCGCACGCAACAGTGTTGAAGATTGAACCGCCGATTCCCAATACGGAATTTGGGCGAGACGTTGGCTTGATGGCTAGAATCGAGCGTAAACGGAGGGAGAGGGAAGGCGAATTTCAAAACAACCTAGCGCGTAAGGAGTGACCGCAAGAAAGCCTCGGCCATCTCAGGTTGGTTCTTCAACTATATTGAAAACTTTATTCAGACTAGAAGAAGTCAAAACCTCTCTTACATCTCCATGAACTCCTGCGAGCACAAGCTCAATATGCTTGTCGCGGCTCATTTTGAGAGCTTCAACAAGTGTCGCAACGCCCATTGAGTCGAGAGCACTCACTTCACGCATGTCGATGATCATTCGTTTTCCCTCGAGGCTGTTAACTAACTTAACCAGCTCGTTTCTCACGGGCCCACTTGTAGCGAGGGTCAAGTCGCCGCTCAAGCGAACGATTGTCGCGTCGACGCTTTTCTCCACTCGTACGTTCATTTCTTAGCCTGCAATTCTACGAGGTCCCTTACCATCTTGAGGGTCGTATCGTTCATTTTTCTTAAGTCATTAACAAGTTTCGCATTTTGTGCGGCCAAGTCCCGGCTGTGGCGAAGAAAGTAGAGAATCAGAACGACGGCGATGGTTGGAATGAGTCCCAGTTCGAGAATTGCCCAGGCGACCGTTTTTAGTTCAGTAGGGTTCATACCATAACTAAGGCGGGAGCTTACGCTGTGACGATCACAGTGTCAATTTGTTTGCCTTTTCTCTGTTTGCCTTTTCTCGCGGCTCCGGTCGAATCCATCGGACGTTATTGTAATTGCGGTGCTTGTACGTCCAAATCAGAATGTCGGACTCACGGTTGAGGTGCGCGATCACGGATTTGCGGAACACTTCGGAAGATGTTTCAGAAATGCCGGAGTGATGTTCATGTGCTGAAGCGGCGGGTGCTCTGAGCTCGGCAAAGATCACAAGTGTGACTGCGGAGGCGCTGCGGCGTGATCATCACCTTCAAAGCTACAGATAGAAATGTGAAATACCGTACTCGATGACCTAGCCATCAAAGTTCACCACAACATCGGCTGGATGTTGATCCTCATCGGATATCTTCAGTTTGAGAATGAAAGAGGGCACGACTATCTTTTAGTGACTCCGGTTTTCCTCTGCGACTCATCTTTAACGCCTCGGCGCGAATCGCCAAAGTTGTTCCTCGACGGTTGCCAGACTGAAATCTGTGTGGAGTTTTGCCATGAGCCGACGATTCCTGAGCCGAAGCTCCTCGGTGATCGTGCAGCGCGTTGAGCCCAGCATACGCAGGACAAAGAGTCCCAGGAACGACGCCGCGATGATGTACATCCGCCAGGGAGCGCGCGAAGAAGACACTGCCTGGCCTCCGTCTGCGAGTAAACAAAACGTGGCCGGCATGATAGCAGGGAGCTTATCGCGCCACCTGCCTGCCGAAAGGATGTTCCTAGGCACAGCTCGTCCAGTCGAGTCAGAAGCGCGAACTGAAACGGCATCGGCGTTCTACCTCCTTGTATAGGTTCCTTCCGAGAAACGCTCTGCCACGTAGCCGTAATCGGCATTTCGATTCGAGCCGCGACACGATGACTCTCGGAAGGTCAGCAATCCTGTAATTACCGTGTTGGGAAACCCTAACTGACGGTTTGGCCGTCATTCCCGGGAGTCGCGCTTGGATGAACACAAATCCGCTCCAGCAGGAGAATCCAGGTAGTGTCTGTCAACGGATTGGAGGGCATCTGAAAATCCACTCTCCGATGACGGAGGTCCGCCGTAAAAATCGCCCTGTTACCCGCCAGCCTGTTCTTTTCCGGGACTAGCCCCGGGCTAAAGCGAACGAGGTCACAGATTCCTTGACACCCAATGTTCTGTCTAAGTACCATCGCCGCGTTCGAATGAGCGACCCTCGGGCGAGCGTCGAACGACCGCCCCTCGACCAAAAGTAACACTTCCGGAGAGTAGCCCTATGAAATTCCGCGATGGAACAACTCACTTTCTTTGCAGGGCTGGATCCTACATCCTCGTGCTTCTGCTAAGCGTTTTTGCATCAACTCAGGCCTTCGCGGCGTCTGATCCCGCCATTCCATCAGGGGACATTCGCGTCCACTACCATCGGCCGGACGGCAACTATAGCGGGTGGACGGTCTATGCCTTTGATAACACCACGGAAAATACCGGCAACTATGGCGGCGGCCCCGTTCAAGTAACTGGCACCGACAGCTTCGGCGCGTATTTTGACGTCGGAGTGACCACGGGCGCGCAGGAAGTTGGCATCATTATTCACAATCCAACGGCGCCGGGCGGAGACCAGAAGGACACTCCCAACAATTTGTTTGTCGATCCGGCCACGCAAGGCATTGAGTTCTGGGCGTACTCCGGGATAGCGAAGCTATATACCAGCGCGCCCAGCTTGACCAATCCCACAGCGCTGTTGCCGGGGTACGTCCGCGTTCACTACCACCGAGTGGACGGCAACTATAGCGGCTGGACGATCTATGCTTTCTTCGACACGACTGAGTATACCGGCGACTACCTCAGCGGGCTCGTGCCACCTACAAATTCGGACGCGTTTGGAGTGTACTTTGACGTCGCCGTTACGGCGAATTCGCAAAATCTCGGCCTGATCATTCACAACCCCTCTGCGCCCGGCGGGGACCAGAAGGATCCGGGTCCGAACGAGTTTGTCGATCCGTCCGCAGAAGGCTTTGAGTATTGGGGCTACACGGGAATCGGCAAGCTGTACAAGAGTCAGCCCAGTCTGAGCAACCCCACTGCGCTGTTGCCCGGATACGCTCGCATTCACTACTTCCGGCCCGATGGAGACTACGCCAACTGGACCGTCTATGCCTTCGATGACACCGCGGAATATACCGGCGACTATAACGACGGACTGACGGGAGTGACCAGCACTGACTCCTACGGGGTGTACTTCGATATCAGCCTGATTCCCAATGCGCAGAACCTCGGATTCATCATCCACAATATCTCCACCGGCGTAAAAGATCCCGGGCCGAACATGTTTCTGAACGTCGCCACCTACAGCCAGGCATGGGCGATTTCAGGAAACGCGACGGTTTTCATCTCAACGCCGACTCCGGCGCAGATATTGGCGAGCCTGCTTAATGTGGAGCAGGCTTATTGGCTCGATCGCCAGCGAGTGGCCATCCAGCCGCAGTTCGCGCAGAGCGGCGATACCTATGCAATCAGCTCTAGCCTGACCGGCGGCCTGTCTGTGACCACCACTGGCATTACGGGAGGGACCAATATTCCGCTCACAGTTGGCGGAAGCCTGACCGCGGATGAGTTGCTCCGCTACCCGCAATTAAAGGGTTACACTGTCCTAGAGCTGCCGCCAGATACGCAAGTTTCGACCTTGCAGACGGCTCTCCAGGGACAACTCGCCTTTTCAGCGATTGATTCGACCGGAACGTTAAGGTACGCCACAGGCATTCAGTTCGCGGGAGTTTTGGATGATCTCTTCTACTACCCGGGCAAGCTCGGCGTCGTCTTTCACCATGAGGAGAGCGATTGGCACGACTGGGCTGACGACGAAAACGGCGCTGTGAAGCTGAAGCTATGGGCACCCACGGCCCAGAATGTCTATGTACAAATCTTCGACCACGAATTCGATACGACTCCTTCCGCCGTTGTGCCAATGCACGAACACAATGGCGTGTGGGTGGCCGATGGGGATTCCGGGTGGAAAGACAAATATTACCTATATAGCGTGCAGGTCTGGGTGCCCTCTGACTCCGCTGTGGATACAAATATCACTAGCGATCCCTATTCCATCGACATCGCGTTGAACGGAACCAAGAGCCGGATCACGGACCTCGACTCCGATGAAACGAAGCCCGCGGGCTGGGACGAAGATACCTCGCCTCCGCTGAGAAGTTTCAGCGACATGAGTTTGTATGAGCTGCACATTCGCGACTTCAGCGTGAATGACCTTACAGTTCCAGCGGCTCATCGCGGCCTGTATGAGGCTTTTGACGATCAGAACTCGGATGGAGTGAGGCATCTTCGCTCTCTGGCCAAGAGCGGGCTCAAAGCAGTGCATATCCTGCCTTCCTTCCACTTTGCTAGCGTGAATGAGGACAAATCCAAATGGATCATTCCCACCGGTCTGGCACAATTCCCACCGGACGGCCAGCAGCAACAGGCAGCCGTCACCGCTAGCCAAACCAGTCCTGCCTATAACTGGGGCTACGATCCTGTGCACTACATGACGCCGGAAGGAAGCTACGCGATCAATCCCGATGACCGCGTGCTCGAATACCGGGTGATGGTGAATGGGCTGCACAAGGCAGGGCTGCGCGTGGTGCAGGATGTGGTTTTCAACCATACCAATGCCAGCGGCGAAGGCCCCAACTCCAATCTCGACGAGGTGGTGCCAAACTACTATCACCGTCTCGATGCGAATGGAAACCTCGAGACAGCGTCGTGCTGCCCGGATACGGCTAGCGAACATAAGATGATGGAAAAGCTGATTATCGACACCCTTTTGCTCAACGCGCGGAAATATAAAATCGATGGCTTCCGCTTCGACATCCTGAGTTTCATGTTCACATACAACGTGCAAGACATTCAGCAGGCCCTGCAGTCGCTTACTCTCGAGAAGGATGGCGTGGACGGATCCAAGATCTATTTGTATGGCGAAGGCTTCAACTTCGGAGACACTGCGAACAATCAGATAGGGCCCAACGCCTCCCAGATCAATCTTTATGGCTTTGGTGTTGGCACCTTCAACGACCGCATCCGCGATGGCATACACGGCGGCAGCCCGTTTACCGATGAGCGGGTGCAGGGCTTTGCCACGGGGCTCTTCACCGACTCAAGCGACTTCACCAATGGCAGCCTTTCTTCGGGTCAGCAGCAGGCCCAATTGCTCCAGTATTCTGACTGGATCGATGTAGCACTCACAGGAAACCTGCGCGACTACACTTTTACGGATAGCGCCGGGGCCACAGTTACCGGAGCGCAAGTAAACTACAACGGGCAGCCGACCGGGTATACCAAGAGTCCCGTCGAGGCCATCAACTATGCCTCTGTTCACGACAACCAGGACCTCTTCGACCAGGTGCAGTTGAAGTCGAGCTTCAGTGACAGCATCGCCACTCGTGCGCGGCGGCACATCATGGGCATGAGCCTAGTAACGCTAGGCCAAGGCATCCCATTCTTCCAAGGCGGCGATGACCTGCTGCGCTCCAAGGACATGGATCAAAACAGTTATGACTCTGGGGACTGGTTCAATAAGATCGACTGGAGCGGCCAGACGGCCAACTGGGGCATCGGCTTGCCCATTGCCAGCCAAAACGAAGGCCAATGGCCAATCATGACACCGTTGTTGAGCAACCCGGCCTATACACCGCTTCCAGCAAACATCGCCTACAGTAAAGCGGCGTTTCGCGAACTGCTGAAAATCCGCTACAGTTCAGATCTGTTCCGCATGGCAACATTCGAGGAAATACAACAGAACCTCACCTTTCTGAACACCGGACCAAACCAGACGCCGGGGCTGATTGTCATGAAGCTCGATGCCAACGGCGGAAACTACGGAGTCTACAAGCACATCGTGGTGGTCTTTAACGCAACCGATGCGGCGGTGACGTTCACCGACAGCAGGCTGCAGGGTCTGCTGCTGCATCTGCACCCCGTGCAGAAAAACTCAAGCGATCCCGCAACGAGACAGTCGACGTTTGTTTCCACAGCGGGAACCGTTACCATCCCCGCGCTGACTACTGCGGTCTTTGTGGCCGAAACCGAATAGGCCATTAGCTGAGTCTGTTTAGTCGCCTCCGTCACGCGACCACACTCCGGGCGGCTCTGGTTATAAGCACTCCTTCAGCGAACGTGATCGCAACGATTCGGCTGGCTTGATGACGAACCCGATGTCCGACATACCACTCCTTGAGCGTGGGCCCGAAACACCGACGAATCTGTTCATCAAGAAACGCAATGTTTTTGTTTGCCTCGCACTGCTCCTGGTTGGACTCGCCATCCTGCGTTCTGCCATGACAACCCGCCTCGACAGCTTCACCATTGATGGGGCCTATCACATCGCCGCTGCGTCTCCTACACGAAGTACCACGATTTTCGAATCAATCCGAGCATCCACCACTTGTAAAACTCTGGGTGGGCGGTATCGTTCAGGCCACCGGATTTCGACTGGATGCTCTTCACCAATCCAACGAAAAGGAAGCGGAACGACCGTACACGGAACGCGCTGTTTTTCGGCAGAACGACCCCGATTCCGTGCAGCGGCGCGCAAGGGTGGCGATGTATGTGTTGAACGGCCTGCTGTTGCTCGCTCTGGCCCTCGCGCTGGAGCGCACTTTCAACGCGGGGCGTTTCCCTCGGTACACTCTCTTCCTTGCTATCGACCCGACAGTTGCCGCGCAGGGATCAATCCCTTGCGCGACCCCAGCTTGGAATGATGCCTCGGCAACTTCGGTCAGCTTCCGTCCACGTGCCTGATTGACGCCCTTGTGGTCATTGCCGGACCGACCCTCGTGCCTGCAACAAACCAGATTTCAGACCGTGTGCGCCAGTCGCTGCCACCTTACTGACAGATTGGGGTTCCAGTAGTTCGGTTGTCTCGACGCGCCAAATCCGCGAGCTTCAACATCCTGCTCTGGGCGCGGAGATCAATCGATCAATCAGTGGGAAGACAGTGGCTTGCGAGGGACCCTCTCATTGCGAATGGCGAGATGATAGATGAGCGACGCCGCAACAGCGGCGGATTGCTTCAGGTCGTCTTCGAGGACATGGTCATGTCGTGTACAAAGCCGAAGACATCCGCCTCATCGTCGCCCTAAAATTCCTCCCGCCCGAAGTTGCCCATGACCTTCAGGCTCTCGCCAGGTGGTCGACTGGAGGGCTGGTCAACACTACACGATAGGGCGCATCGCAACTCGAAACTGGGCCTGAAATCGTACGGCAGATTGGTTGAGTCGTCAGATTCACTCGGA
>Ga0209380_10002633_pt1 | contig 11401 bp, 9 predicted proteins | sample HubBroMetageWFT6_FD_188347 | JGI IMG/M metagenome (GOLD analysis project Ga0209380, IMG submission 188347) | Warmed and freeze-thawed soil microbial communities from the Hubbard Brook experimental Forest, New Hampshire - Hubbard Brook CCASE Soil... | ecosystem: Environmental > Terrestrial > Soil...
GAGCGTGTAGATCCAGGACCGGGCGACCCCGTAGGCTCGGGCCACCTCGCTGACCGGGCGCTTCTCGACAGTGACAGCAGTGATGACAAGCCGGGCTTTCGGCATCCCCGCAAGATCGACTCCGGCTGTCCTCGGTGTCCCGAGACACCTGTCCTCGATGTCCTGAAACTAGGCACCGCCGTCCCGACGTCTATGCCATGGCGACTAGCGACGCTAACGGACGATCCGTCTGCGTGGCTGGGCTGACCGGGGTCGCGGCCCGCGGGCGCGATCGGCCATCTCCGTCCAGAACCGGTCCAGCTGCGCCTCTTTCATCTGCTGCCACGGCGCCCTGCCGTTCAACGGGTGCCGGAGGCTGCGGTTGAGCAGCGTCTGCTGGCGGCGGCAGAATGCCTCGCTCATCTCCACCCGCGGCTGCACGCCCTGAGGGGGATACGGGCAGAGCTCGAAGACACAGCCGTCCACGCAGCTGACCCCCGGCACCGACGAGACAGCGGTACCGACCGTCCGGCCGGGCTCCAGCGCCTCCCGGTAGTGGGTGATACATGGCGGCAGGTCGAGCCGGTTGGATCGCCGTAGTCTGCGTTCCCGCCCGCTTGGCTGCTCGCCCCGGTCAGCCAGATTCAGCAGCAGGAGCACATCGGCGACAAGCTGCTGCGCCCGGCCGTTCAGAGCGGTCCAGCCGGCCGACGGCGGGATCCATAGCTGGTGCCTGCGATGCACCTCCTTGCTGAGGTTGCGGGAGCCGACCTGCCCGACGACACCGCTCTCGTCGATCCACAGGTAACGTTGCGGCCGCCCGGTCCGGAGGGCCAGCACGCACAGCAGCGCTGCCTCGCGAACGAAGGGGTGCTGCTCCGGGTGCCCGCTAGCGGCCCCGCTGCGGTCCGCTCGCTCCTGACCGGCCACGTCCAGCCAGTGGCGCACGATCGCCTCGGGCTTCGCACCGTATCTGTCCGAGGGCTGTTTCTGGCCGTCGGAGAGGTTCAGCAGGCAGAGAGCATGGATCAGGGTCAGCTGCGAGAACCAGTACCGGGCGGACTTGAGCATTTCCAGGGCCTGCTCGGCCAGGTACATGCGGGCCTCGCGGAACGCGTCCGCCTGCATCGGCCTGCGGTTGGCCGCGTACTTGAGTCCCTGGGCGAGTGCGATCTCCAGCGCAATGGACAGCTCCTGCTCCCCCTGCCGGCGCCCGTCCTGCCCTACGTGACGCAGCCACTGCGCCAGGTCAGCCTGCGCATCCTCGGCGATCAGGCGGTCAGCGGCTGCGATGGGCTGCCTGCCAACCGAGCCAACCAGCATCGGCGCGAGCCAGGCGCTGATTATCGCCTCCCGTGAGCTTTCGGTGCTGCCGTCATGTTGCCGGGGACCGCCTGACGCCGCATCGGCACGGGAGGCCCGGCCGCCCGCGCGTTCGGCCCGCTCGGCGTCACACAAAAGGCACGGCGCGGTGACCACACCGCGAAGCTCGGTGTAGGCGGCCTCGCCGCCGGCACCGATCTCCTGCGCTGCGGCGAGCTGCACCGGATACGAGCGCTCAGAGCAGCCGATCGCGTACAACTGCGCGTAACCAGGTGTGGCTGTGAGCTGCTCGCCGCGCAGCCGCCGCGCGCTGATCATGCGCGCGGCGTCGCCGAACCGGCGCACCAGCCCGAGCTTGCCCTCTTCCAGGGTGCGCGGGTCCTGGGCGTGAATGCGCGGCCACCGCTGCATGATCTCGTCGGTGATGACGAGATGCTCCGGTTCGGCGGCGACGCAGTCAATCTCGAGAACGGCGGACCACATGTCCAGCACCTTGTTGTCATCCCGCTGCGATGCCGCCTGGCGCAGCGGCCCGACGAGCTCAGCCGCGCTCTGACGGACGGCCTCACCCGGCCGAGTGATAGACCCCGTTGCCGCCCGACCGCGGGACTTGCGGCCGCCCCGGCGCGGTGACCCGGCGGCAGCGGCCCCATCAGCCCCGTCGTCGTCGCCGGCTGCAGTCTGGCCATTAGCGAGGCCCCGGCCAGGGGCCCGGTCAGCCGTCCGTGACCGCAGCACGAGCGCGATCAGGAACTCCCGCCCGGGGCGTGGATACTGGAGCGCATCCTGGCAGAAAGCCGGGTCGCGGAGCGCGGTCTCGAGTACCCGCGATCCGAGGTAAGCCTGCATCAGGCTATGCGGGAAGCGGACCGTGCTCCCGCGCAGCTCGACCAGATCCAGCTGCGCCGCCCAGGCCGCGGCCAGGCGCACATCCAGAGTGCGGACACCGTGCAACTGGCCGGCGCGCTCGTCAATCGCCGCGAGCCGCCGCTCGACCTCGGCGGACACCAGCGGGCCAGGGTCAATGTCAAGGTCGACCTCAAGCAGATCGCGGCTAAGCCCCGCGCAGGCCAGCGCGGACATATGCTCAACGGCCGCCTGACGCTCGGCCCGATTCAGCGGGATTTCCTCGCGCAGGTGGCCATAGGTGAGAGCGCGCTCCCAGGTTTCCAGCAAGCTGAGCCGGAGCTTAGACCGGTCGACACCGCGGGTATCCACGACGCCCTGCTGGCCCGCGGATGTCGGCTCGAGCAAGCCTTTGAGGTGCAGCTCCTGGGTGATCTGCAGGTAGAGAGGCGCCTCCACGACATCGGCAGTCTCAACGATCCAGGCGAGCCTGCGATCGTCTTCTGTCGTGCCCTCGCCGCCGATATAGGCCAGCGCAGCCTCGTAGCTGAGCGGCTCCAGGTTGACGATGGCCGCTTCGGTCGCGCGCAGCGGATCGTGCGGGCGCGACGCAATCACCAGCGGCAGGTGCTGCTGATGCGCGCGGCGGATGGCGGCCCGGATGATGTTGTCGCGCTCTGGCTCAACGCTGCTCCCGATGAGCGCCTCCTCGAGCCCGTCCGCGAGCACGATGATCTTGCCGTCCTTCCGCAGGCGCCGCCAGATCGTTTCGCCCTCGGCCGAGGAGAACAGCCCTGGATTCACCTCGCTGATGAACCGATCCCGCGCCAGCGCTTCAAAGTCCAGGTCGTTGGCAGCATCGCGAAGCTTGATCGGCACCGGCACCGCCTGCCTGTCGGCGAGCAGTTCGGTGAGCCGGACGAGGACTGCCGTTTTCCCGCTGCCCACCCCGCCAACGATCACGTGCGGGCGCCTGCGGCGCTCATGCAGGTCCGCCATCACCGCTTTGCAGAGCTCGTCCCGGCCCACCACCTGATCGATGATCGCGCCTGCCGTCGGGACGAGCTCGCGCGACTCGTACTGAGCCTTTGTGCGGTACCGCCGCTGCAGCCCGAAGAGCCGCCACAACAGGAACGTCGACGCGAAAGCGACCAGGACACCGGAAGCGACAAGGTTCGTCAGGACGCCGCAGGAGAAGCCGAGCGACGAGCAGCGACGGTCGGGGTCGAAGGTGGCCCCGGACGGCCCTCCGCGCACAACGTAGAGGTAGATAACCCAGCCGAGCCACAGGAAGAAGGCAACGACAATCGCAGCGGTGAGCACCGCGACCAGCCGCACCCAGCGCCGCGAACGCCATCTGGCCGGCTCATCGACCCCGCTGCGGTCCCAGCGTCGCGGCCTGATGCGGCTTAACCCCCGCGTGCTCCCGCGCAACGGCCGACGACCTGACCCGCGACTGCGCGCACCGACCATCGCTCCCCCTCCGCCGACCCGTGATCAGCTACGGCGTGCTGCCGCTAGCAGGCCTGTGCCATCGCACGCGCGGCGCATCGGGCGGCCCCGGCCACACCGCGCATGCCGCTATCGTCCCATCTTTGATCGTTTACGCCACTACTGAAACGCTCAGGCGACCGCAGCCGATTACGCCCGGTCTGCCCATGCCCGCGCTACCCGATTCTGGTGGCTGGCGGCTTCATGCCATTCTTCGAGGAAGGGCTGCACAGCCCGGGCCGAGAGAACAACGCGAGCCGCTGAAAGGCACCACGATGACCCAGGCATGGCGGGACTGGCTCGCCGGACATCGCCAGTTCGTCCTCGCCCCCGGCGTCTACGACGGGCTGACCGCAAAGATCGCCGGCCGCATCGGGTTCGACGCGCTGTACATGACCGGATTCGGGACCGCAGCCTCGCTGGGCATGCCCGACGTCGGCCTGGCCACGCTGACGGAAATGACCGCGAACGTCACCCGCATAGCGGAAGCCAGCGGCCTGCCCGTCATCGCCGACGCCGACACCGGCTACGGGAGCCCCCTCAACGTCCAGCGGACCGTCCGCTCCTACGAACGGGCCGGTGCCGCGGCACTGCACCTGGAAGACCAGGCGTTCCCGAAAAAATGCGGATTCTTCGACGGCAAGCAGGTCATTCCCGCGGCCGAGCACGCGCAGAAAATCAGGGCCGCCTGCGACGCCCGCAGCAGCGACGACTTCATCATCATCGCCCGCACCGACGCACTCGCCGTGACCGGCTGGAAGGACGTCGCCGACCGGGTAAACGCCTACCGCGACGCCGGCGCCGACCTCATCTTCGTCGACGGCATCAAGACCCGCGCCGACCTGGAGTCCTACGCCGAGCTGATCGACCGGGAGGGCCTGCCCGCCCTGTACAACGGCGCCCTCGTTCCCGCCGCCGAAGCTGAAGCCCTCGGCTTCCGCATCCAGATCCTCCCCGGAGCAGCCCTGCAGGCCGCCTTCCACGCCATACGCAGCGCCCTCCAGACGATCAGGGAAACCGGGCAGCAGCCTGCCGTATCCCCCGGCGGGGCGATACCCGCCAGCACACTCGATCTCGACGACATCGCCGACGTGCTGGGCCTGGCCGCTGTCTACGAGCTTGAGCAAAAGTACAAGGCCACGCCCTGAAGCCGGCGGGTTCGAGTCCTGCCAGCCCGGCTCAGCGGCCAGATGCCGTCACGTGCACCGGGCAGGCCGCGTGATAGTGCTTCAGGGTCAGCTTGCCGTGGGAATACGCCCAGGAGCACGCGCACGAATTCGGTACGCGATCGGTAGTTATGACCTCGGAAGGTACTCCGCTACGCCGCTCGGCTCGGTCTGGCTGGTACGAGAGCGGCCTTCCGACGAGCACAAGCGCAGCTCCCTCGGTCTTGGCCTCCTGCACCGCCCCGTCAGCCAGGGCCAGCCACTCCCGCGGCCTGGCACTCGAGGAAAACTCAGCTGATATGCGCTTCTTGACGCGCACCCTGGCGCCGGGGATCTTGTCACTCTCCCGGCTCTCCACGTCATCCAGGATATCCGCCGGTGGCGCCCGAGCCGATCCTCTCGGACCGCGGCCCTCGATTCCTGATGCCTGGCACCGCCCGCACTTGACCCCGTCAGGACGGGCGAATATCGAGGCCTGTCATTCCTAATTAGGCCGAAGTAGGCTACTTCAGTCGTACATCTCCGCTGGAAAGGCCATGCGATGAGGTCAAGGTACGTCGCCTCGCTGTTAGGCGCGAGCGCTCTGTTCGTCATGACCGCAGGCGCCGCCATCGCGGCACCCGCGCAGCATGCTGGTACACCGGCCACGACCAGCAAGGGTCACAGTGCCCACGTGGCGTCGGCAAGCGTGGCCGCCCCGCTCGCGGGCGTAGGCTGCGGCGGCAGCGGATCGAGCCGGTACTGCGTCGTCAATGTGCAGGACGTCAAGGGCGTGAGCGAGCCCTACCCGGTGATCTTCGACCGCAATACTGGCATCCCGACGCTGGTCAGCGGACTGATATCGATTACCTGCTGGTACTACGGCAATGCGCCGTCCGGGTACGCCAACGACGGCGTGCTGGATCACGCCGTGATACCAGTCGTCGGGCACATTCCCGACCCGTACGTCAATCTGGGAGACGAGAACCCGTGGCAGTCGCCGTGGGATCTGCCGGAGTGCGGCTAGGCCTGAGGGCGGCGGCGCAACGCGTCGGACCCCTGCTTGCGTATCATGGGATGTATATTGCATGTTATGCAAGCTCCACCCCCGGCTCTGCTGCCGCTGCTGCGCTCGCGGCTGCAGGCCGACCTGCTGACTCTGGTGCTGCTGGCTCCTGGCCGCGAATGGTCGCTGACGGAGCTTGCCGGCAGAACCGGAGCGTCGGTGTCGTCGGCCCAGCGGGAAATGGCCAGAGCTCAGGACGCGGGCGTGGTGTCCTCGCGCCGAGTCGGCAACACCCGGCTCGTGACGGCGGCCGACTCGCCCCTCACCGGGCCGCTCACCGAGCTGCTGCTGCGCTCATTCGGCCCGCGGCAGGTCCTCGCTGAGGAACTCGCCGGTCAGCCAGGCATCGAGGAGGCATTCCTGTTCGGCTCATGGGCCGCGCGCTATTCGGGACAGCCCGGCCCGCCGCCAGTCGACATCGACGTGCTCGTCATCGGAAACCCCGACCGTGATGACCTGGATGAAGCCGCCCAGCGAGCCGGATCCAGACTCGCCAGGGAAGTCAACGTCACGATCCGCTCCCCGGAGTGGTGGAGCGATGGCGGTGATGGGTTCCACGCCGAGGTCTCCAGGCGACCCCTGATCCCGCTGCTGACTGACAGCGGTCAGCGATGACGTGGCAGCCCGGCCACGACAAGATCGCCGAGCTGCTTCAAGCCCGCGAGCTTGAGCGCGTCACCGCTGATCGCGCCGTAGCGCAACTCCTCCTCGACGACGCCGGGCGGCACCTCGACACGGCCGAAACGGCGCGCTTGTCAGGCGACCTTTCCGGCGCCTACCAGCTCGCCTACGACGCGCTGCGCAAGAGCGCCGCCAGCCTCCTCGCCGAGCAGGGGCTCCGAGCCACGAGCCGAGGCGGCCATGTCGCCCTGCAGGATGCCGTTGTCGCCCAGTTCGGTGCGACCGTGCGCGCCTTCAGGTCCTTCAGCCGCATTCGCCGAGCCCGCAACTCATTCGAGTATCCGAGCACGAGCTCACCCGGCCCCGCAGCCGAGGACGTTGGCGACGCGATCGCCGCAGCCAGCCAGGCCCGCGACGCCGCCATCACGATCATGCATCAGAACGTGCTCAGCACCTGGTAGTTCCGGACGGGCGAGACCGTCGGCATCAGGCTGGCGCGGCACCGGCCGCGCCACGGCAGGCCTCCACGAATTGCGCCACCGCGGGCCTGCGGTCGCCTCGCCGCCAGGCGATCGCTAGCCGGGCTGGCTCGAGTCCCTCGACAGGGATGCAGACGATTCCCTCGCGCGAGTAGATCTCGGCGTTGCCCTCGGCGAGCAGCGTGATCGCCGCGCCGGATGACACGATCTCAAACTTCTCGTCGGCGGCGCTCACTTCGGCGGCTACTCGCGGCAACTGGCCCTGTCGCGCATCGACGGCCAGCCAGAAATCGCGCTGCGGGCCTGCCGAGGCGGGCAGCGCGGCGACCGGCTCGTTGACGATCTCGGAGAACTCGATGCTCTCGCGGTCGGCCAGCGGGTGGCGGGCGCTGATCGCGACGAACCGCCGTTCGGTGGCGAGCACGACGGTCTCGAGCCCGGCAGCGTCAATCGGCAGCCACACGAAGGCGGCGTCGGCGGCCCCATCCCGAAGGCCCGCCGTCGCGTCGCCCCATCCGTAGGTGCGCAACTCCACCTGCCAGTCCGGTTGCCGCTTGCCGAACTGGTCGGTGATCGCGGGGTAGAGTGCCCGCCCGATCGAGGTGAGCGTGCCCACGCGCAGCACCCGCGCGTCCACTGCGGCGGCGTCGGCGACCACGGCAACACCATCGTCCCAGTCCGCGAGCAGACCGCGGGCCACCGCGAGCAGCGCGTCGCCGGCGGCGGTGAGCTCCACCCGGCGCCGGTCACGCCGGAGCAGCTGGGCTCGCAGCGTCGTCTCGAGGCCGCGGATCTGCTTGCTGAGGGCCGGCTGCGACAGGTGCAGGCGCTCGGCGGCCCGGGTGAAGTTCAGTTCCTCGGCCACGGCCACGAAGTACCGCAGATCGCGGAGATGGGCGTCCATAGCCAACAGTTATCACAGCTTGTCTTGGACTCACGGCCAGCCGGCAACTAATGATCATTAAGGGAACGCGGCCGGCGCCAGGACTCGGTCGCCCGCAACGAGGCAGCCAGGGAGCAGAAATGACCGGACCCGTCGTGCACACCTACCGGGCAGCCGAGACCGGGCTGTACGTCAACTCTTATCTCGTCGAGGGCGAGCAGGGCGTCGTGGTGGTCGACACCAACCTGCTGCTCTCAGACATCGAGGCCCTCCGCGCCCGGCTGCGCGCGCTCAAGAAGCCGCTGCGGGCGATCCTGGTGACGCATGCTCATCCAGATCACTTCAACGGCGTCCTCGGTCTGGTCCAGGATAACGAAGTGCCGGTCTACGCGACGGCCAGCGTCGGCCGGGTCATCGAGGAGATCTCCGACGCGAAGCGGGCGCAGTGGTCGCCGGTCTACGGCGCCGAGTGGCCCGCCGAGACCTACTACCCGAACTCGCCGCTGGCCGACGGCTCTCAGGTTCAGATCGACGAGCTGAGCTTCACCGTCCGCGACGTCGGCCCGGCCGAAAGCCACGCCGACAGCTACGTCGTTCTGACGTCGAACGGGAGCGCGCCCGTCGCATTCACCGGCGACCTGGCCTTCCACGGCACGCATGCCTTCACCGCCGACGGGCATTCCGGCGCCTGGCTCGCCGCGCTCGATCTGGTGAGCGACGAACTCGCCGGCACCGCCACGTTGTATCCGGGGCACGGTGCGCCGGCGGGACCAGGCGTGCTCGCCGACCAGCGGCGCTACCTGCTGTACTACCGCGAGCTCATCCGGCGACTGTCCGGCAGTGAACCGCAGCTGTCCGAGACGGCCAAGTCCGAGCTCAGCGCCACGCTGCAGGGATTCCTGCCGGACGCCCCGCTGACCTGGATGATTGAGCTGGGCGCCGACGCCGTTGCCACCGAGCTCGCCGGAGCCCGCGCTACCGCCAGCGCGAGCTGACGGTGGATCTGCAGCTCATGGGTCACCGGGCGGTCGTGACTGGTTCCAGCGGCGGCATCGGCGAGGCCATCGCCAGGAAGCTCGCCGCCGAGGGTGCGGACGTGATCGTGCACGGTCGCCACACCCAGGCGGTCAACGCGGTTGCGCGGGCAATCAGCGCTGACGGCGGGCAGGCCGAGGGGCTGACGGCTGACCTGGCCGACGCAGGCGACTGCGCCTCGCTCATCTCGCGCGCGCTGGCCGGCGGAGGCATCGACATCCTGGTCAACAACGCCGGCCTGTTCGCCAACCGCGGCTGGGACGAGGCGGCGCCCGAGGACTGGCTCGCGCTCTACGCCACTAACGTCGCGGCTGCAGTCCGGTGCATCCAGGGTTTCCTGCCGGCCATGCGCGCGTCGGGCTGGGGACGGATCGTGCAGATCGGGACCGGCGAGGCGGTCAATCCGTTTCCCACGATGCCTGACTACGCGGCGTCCAAGGCGGCCCTGCTCAACCTCACGGCCTCGCTGGCCAAGCACCTGGACCGCACCGGCATCACGGTCAACACCATCAGCCCCGGCATTGTCGTCACGCCCGGCGTACGGGACTTCTACCGCATTGAGGCCCGCCGCCGAGGCTGGGGCGAGGACTGGCCGGCCATCGAGGCGGGCGTACTTTCCGAGGTCCTCGACAACCCGACCGGCCGGCTCGGCCGCCCGGAAGAAGTGGCCGACCTCGTTGCCTTCGTCGCCAGTCCGCTAGCCGGCTACATCAACGGCGCCAACCTGCGTATCGACGGCGGGAGCACCGCTGTGGTGTGACTGGCGTCGCACCCACTACCCAGCGAGGAGAACAGCACGTCATGCGCTACACATTGCTCGGCAACTCCGGCCTGCGGGTCAGCGAGGTGGCCCTCGGCACCATGACCTTCGGGACCGACTGGGGCTGGGGAGCATCGGCCGGCGAAAGCGCGCGGCAGTTCGAGCTGTTCGCCAGCGCCGGCGGCACCCTCATCGACACGGCCAACAAGTACACCAACGGCAGCGCCGAATCGATCCTCGGCGACCTGCTCGCGGCCGACCGGGATCACTTCGTCGTCGGAACCAAGTACTCCCTCAACGTGCGCGACGGCGACCTCAACGCGGGCGGCAATCACCGCAAGAGCCTGGTGCAGGCGCTTGAGGCATCGCTGAGGCGGCTGCGCACCGATCACGTCGACATCCTGTGGCTGCACGCCTGGGACTACCTGACTCCGCCCGAGGAGGTGATGCGCGCCCTCGATGACCAGGTCCGCCTGGGCAAAGTCCTGTATCTGGGCGTTTCCGACACCCCGGCCTGGAGGGTGGCCCAGATGCAGACGCTGGCCGCGGCCAGGGGCTGGTCCGCCTTCGCAGGCCTGCAGATCGAGTACTCCCTCGTCCAGCGTGAGGTCGAGCGGGAACTGATCCCGATGGCCCGCGGCCTGGGTCTCGGCGTCCTGGCCTGGGGACCGCTCGGCGCGGGAGTCCTGTCCGGCAAGTACGCGAACCCGGACTCCGGAGACGCCGAGCGCCGGCTCGCCGAGGTGGACCCCGGCCGCCTGGCCATCGCTCAGGTGGTGGGCGACGTCGCCGGCGAGCTGGGACTGAGCTCCTCCGTCGTGGCCCTCGCCTGGCTCCGCGCCCAGGGCGGCGTCATCCCGATCCTGGGCGCCCGGACCGCGCAGCAGCTCGCCGACAACCTCACGTGCCTGGACGTCGAGTTGCCAGCTGACTCGCTGGGCCGGCTCGATCAGGCCGGCCCTGTCGCCCTGGGCTTCCCGCACGACTTCCTGGCCAGCGCCGACTTCATCTTCGGCGGCATGTCCGGCCAGCTCGACGCGCCGCCGGGATCGCACGGCGGACGGTGACGGTCCGGTACCCGGCCGGACTCGGCGTCATAACGATCGCCCGGCCTCCGAATCTACGGGGAGGTAGCCAGGGTGGGCAGACGTGACCTTCGCGCGACCTTGATCGGTGAGGCGGGAACGGCGCTCGCGCTCGTGCTGGCCGGCATCGCGGCGCTGACCACCTTCGTGGCCGCGGCCGGACCGCGCGAACTCGCCTCCGAGCAGATCGCAGCGACCCGGCGGGCGGCAGACCTAGTTTCCGATCTGCAGCGGGCCATTTACGCGTCCGCCTACTGGTTCCCGACGTCGGAGTCCCGCACGGCGCCGACGCTCGCTCAGCAGGCGACTGTAGGCAAGGCACTGATCAAGGGCATGCCTCAGCCGATCCAGCCCGACGCCCGCGGGGCCAGGGTCTGGATCACTGGGCCGCTGTACCAGCTCGTCCACGCGGCGCCGCAGGCGGTCCTGCTCGGCCAGCCGTTCATGCAGGTGAGCTATGACTCCGAGCTTCCGACCGACTGCAGGCTGCTGGCCGGCCGGCTGCTGACGGCGATTACCGCGCCATCCCCGGCAGTTCGGCCGCGGACCATCAGGGCCTGGCCATCCAGGTTGCGGTCACCCCGGCTACCGCGGCCAGGTTCTCGCTCAGGCTCGGCTCGCTCGTCCAGCTGGCACCGGTCAAAGGGCAGCCGCCGCTGGATCTGCAAGTCACCGCCATCGTCGCGCC
>Ga0209380_10002634_pt1 | contig 11399 bp, 11 predicted proteins | sample HubBroMetageWFT6_FD_188347 | JGI IMG/M metagenome (GOLD analysis project Ga0209380, IMG submission 188347) | Warmed and freeze-thawed soil microbial communities from the Hubbard Brook experimental Forest, New Hampshire - Hubbard Brook CCASE Soil... | ecosystem: Environmental > Terrestrial >...
CGGCGGCGACGGCCGCCATGGTGTTGGCTACTGCCATGCCTAGATCGTTGTGGCAGTGGGCGGAGATGGTGACATTCTCGATTCCCTTGACGCGGCGGCGGATGGTTGCGATCAGATCGCCAAACTCGGCGGGCACGGTGTAGCCAACGGTGTCAGGGATATTGAGCGTGGTCGCGCCTGCTTCGACGACCGCTTCGAGCACCTGGCATAGGAATTCAGGATCGGTGCGAGTGGCATCTTCGGGGGAAAATTCAACGTCAGGGCAGAGCGATTTTGCGAAGGCGACGGAATCGCGGGCCTGGGCGAGGCACTCCTCACGCGTGATGCGCAGCTTGTACTTCAGGTGAATGTCGGAAGTAGCCAGGAAGACGTGGATGCGCGGGTGAGCGGCGTCTTGCAGAGCTTCCCAGGCGCGCTCGATATCGGGGCGGCAGGCGCGACAGAGCCCCGCGATGATGGGGCGGCGGATGACCGCGGCGATGGCCTTTACGGCCTGGAAGTCGCCGTCGGAGGCGATGGGAAATCCGGCTTCGATCACGTCGACACCGAGCCGGTCGAGCTGGTGAGCGAGGCGCAGCTTCTCCTGATGATTCATGCTGCAACCGGGCGACTGTTCCCCGTCGCGCAGGGTAGTGTCGAAAACCTTGATGCGGACCTGGTCCGTGGACATGGGCCATCCTTCGAGAGCGACGATATGCCGTTCTGGGTTTCATGGTACGGTGAAACCGCACTGAAGCAAAACTTATAATTCTTCATCGATCATAAGATTCTCTTCTATGATAAGATTTGCTAATGATTGTTGAAGATTATATAAGGGAGCGGTAAATGGAACTTTCGCAGCTGGAAGTCTTTTTGGCGGTGGCGCGCGAGCACCGGTTCTCACGAGCTGCGGAGAAACTTCATCGGACGCAGTCGGCGGTGAGCCAGACCATCCGCAAGCTGGAGGATGAACTGGGCGAGGCCCTGCTCGACCGCTCGTCGCGGGAAGGAGTGCTGACCGACGCTGGGCAAGTGCTCTATGAATACGCCGAGAAGCTGCTGAATCTGCGGCATGACGCGCACGAATCTCTGGCGTCGCTGCGGGAGTTGCAGAAGGGCAGGCTGGTGATCGCGGCGAATGAGTTTACGGCACTTTATCTGCTGCCGGTGCTGGCGGAATTCCGGCGACTGCATCCCATGATCAAGATCACGGTGCAGCGGGCGCTGGGCAGCCATATTCCGGACGATGTGTTGCAGCACAGCGCCGAACTCGGCGTGTTGTCTTACAAGCCGGAGGAACCGCGGCTGCATTCAGTGGTGACTTATCTGGACGAACTGGTACTGGTGGTGCCGCCGAAGCATCCGTTGGCCTCGGCGCGGGAGGTGAGCATCCGGCAATTGGGAGCGGAATCGTTTGTGGCGCATATTGTTTCGTCGCCGTACCGTGAGAAAGTTCTGCAGACCTTCGAGCGGCACAAAACGCCCCTGCATATGGGGCTTGAGCTGCCGACGCTGCAGGCTATCAAGCAGTTTGTGGCCATGGGGAACGGAGTTGCGTTCATGCCCGAAATCAGCGTGGAGGCGGAATTGGGGCGGGGAGAATTGGTGCGGATTCCAGTGCGGGAATTGCGGGTGCAACGCAAGCTGCGTTTGATCTACCGCAAGGAGGCGGGGTTGTCGCATGCGGCGCGGGCGTTTTTGAAAGTGGCTGAGGCAGTGGCATTGGAGCGGGCGGGGCGGTACCGGTTTCAGCGGGAGAGTTAGGGGATGCGGCTTGGGCCCCTCAGGGGCTAAAGCCCGATTCACAAGCTCGCTTTTAGACGCAGGCCTGAAGGCCTGCTCCACCCGCGTTCTGGCGCCGCTCCTCCCGCGTTCTAGCGACGCTTCGCGCGGCTCGACTGGGTCCTGAGGCGGGCAAACTACGCCCGCCTCAGGATGACAATCTGAAATGCAAGCTCCCCAGGTATGCTTCAGCGGAGCGGATTAGCAGTCGGCGCAGGCTTCTGAGGGCTGGAATGCTGCCAGAGCCTCGCCTACGCTGGGGTGAATCTCGAGGACTGAATCGAGGTTGGTAAGATCCAGAAGCTCGCGCACGAGGGGGCTGGGACTGGCAACCTTAAGATCTGCGTTTTGCGATCTGGCCCAGGTATGGAGATAAGCCAGTTCGCCAATGCCCGCACTGTCGATAGAGTTGACACCGCCGAGATCAAGCACCACCTTGCCGCCGTTGTCGAGGAACTCGCCAACCAGGCGCGAGAGGGCTGCGGCCTCGTCACGATAGACGATGCGGCCCTGGCAGTGAACGATGATCACGTCGCCAAGATTGCGAGTTTCCAAACTGAGTTTCAAGTTCAACTCCTTATGTTGTGTTCCCAAGGCAGCCAGATTGTGCGGCTGCGGCCACATTTGCCAATTTCTGTTCGTGGATTCCATGCTAATAGATAGACGCGGATGGAGGGATTTCGGAATCATGAAAAGAGTGTAATTTTTTGGCAAGGCGTCCCAGTTCTGCACCGCGGAATTTCTCGGGATATGGGGCATCCTGGGTCTCCATTCCACGGCATCTAAGGAGGGGCCTAACGAATTTCGCGCATTCAGGTAGAATTTGCTGCTGGCACAATTGCCGGGGAGGAATCATTTTCGTGTCAAAAACCGCTGCCGTGGTTCTGGCGTTCATGAGCTTGATGCTGTTCACAACCATATCGAGAGCCCAGTTGCTTCCGAGTGGCAACGTTTACCTGGGAGCTTCTTATGCCGATTCCGCAGATGTGATCAACCAACTAACCTTCCGGGGATGGAATGCCTCAGCGGAAGCGTTGCCGTTCCACCGCTTCTCCTATCTCGGGGTGGTGTTGGACACGAGCGGCTTCTACCGGCAAGGAGTACAGCAGTACAACATTTTTATCGGTCCGCGAGTTTCGAAACAGTACGGGAAGTGGCGTCCGTTCGTGCAGTTGATGGCCGGAGTGCAACGAAATGACGGGGGCGGCGTAGTCCATTGGCCGGTCGCGGAGGATCTGGGAGGTGGAGTGGATCGCAAGTTCCAGTTTCTCTTCCTCAAGAGCTTTTCCTGGCGGCTGCAATTGGACTACGAACGCACGCACGAGCTGCATGCGACGCAGAACGATGTTCGGGGATCGGCCGGACTGGTCTGGCGGTTCTGAGGGAAATCCTGGCAGTTTCGGTTGACCAATTTCTTCCACCTGGCATCTTAAGTTAGCTGCAGTAGAGTTCTCAGCCATGCTGGAAAGGTCGAATCATCATGCGGGAAACCGGATTTCTCATCTTTTCTTTGCTGCTGTTCGCGGGTTTGGCAGACGCGCAAATTCCCAGCGGAAACATATTTTTTGGCTACTCTTATTACAATACCGACCTCTCATCGATCGACCGCGCCAACACCAATGGTTGGGAAGCTTCGTTTGAGCACAAGATCATTCCGTGGGTCGGGGTGGTGGCCGATTTCGACAGTCATTACGGCTCACAGAATTTTGTTGAGAGTTGCGCAGTCCCGGTGGGCGGCGGAGCGCCTGGCTGTCCCAGCATTAACGCCAGCATCACCGAATACAACTTTCTATTTGGGCCGCGAGTATCGCTCTCAGTCGGAAGATTTCGCCCCTTCGCGGAGGCGCTGTTCGGAGGCGCGCATGTCAACGCGAACAACGGCGTAGGCTCCGATACATCATTTGCCACTGCGCTGGGCGGGGGCCTTGATTACAAGATCATCCGTCCGGTCGCGTGGCGATTCCAGGGAGATTACGTGCAGACGCGTTTCTTTGGAACGACGCAGAACAATATCCGGTTGTCGACGGGAATTGTGATTCGCTTCTGACACATTTGTTTGTGGAAAGCGAAACAGGATCCGGCTGGTTGGCTGGATCCTGTTTTGTGTGGCCACCAAGAAAAGCGCCTGCAAAGACTTCGAGTTCAGCGAATTATCCGGTCTTAATCCGGGCTAGGTCTGCCAGTACTTGTGGTCGCGCAGAAAGTAGCTTTCGTTCCAGTAGTTCATCGCGGTTTTCAGGAACAACCAACCCACCCGGAGATGTCCCATCTTCTGGAAGCGGCGATTGGTGGTGTAGACGCCGCCGCGAACGATGCCGAAGCGTTTGCGCTCCACCTGCTGGCTGAGCAGGTAGTCTTCTGCAAAAAGAACCTGTTCATGGAAACCGCGGAGTTCGCGGAATTTCTTCACGTCGAACAGCATGAACATGCCGGTGGCGAAGGGATGATGGAATTGCGAGAGGTACTGGAAGAAATCATTGCCCGCGTAAAACAGCTTGTCGATCCAACTGCCTCCACGGCAAAGAATGTTCGTAGTTACACAGTGAAGCTGCTTGCGCTGGGCGAGTTCGACAGCGCGGCGAACTACGGAAGGATGCGCCAGTTCGATATCGGCATCGAGAAAGAGAACGTAGGTGCTCTCGGCCTGAGCTGCCCCCAGGTTGCGGCCGACTGAAGGCATTCCACCGCGGATCACGCTGACATTCAGGCGGTCGCGGAAGCCGAGAACAATTTCGGGAGTGCCGTCAGTTGAATTGGCGTCAGCGACCAACACTCTCGTACTCGACATCTTCGAGTAGTCCTGATTCATCAGCGAGGTCAGTAGATTCGGAATCAGCTTCGCCTCGTTTTTGGCTGGAATCACGATCGTCAGCTCGCTCGTTGTATTCATGCTGGTTAAACTCATGGATTTGAACCCCCTGTTCGTCAATCGTGAGATACGTCAGGCGGGAATCGACCCAGCCGCCTGAGTTGTAGTAGTGAATTCCTTCCTCTTCGACGTGGACGGCCTGGTGAGTGTGGCCGCAGAAAATACGATCGGCCTCGTGCTGGCGCGCGTACTGCAAAGCTCCTGTGGAGACTTTCGGCGACATGCGGAGCCAGCGAGTGTTTAGCCGGTCAATGAGCCGCACGATGGGCTTGTTCTTGAAATCAAGTTTCTGCAGTTGCAGATAAAGCGATGTTCCCAGTGTGCTCAGCCTGACATTGCTTACCTGGAAACCGTCGAACTGATGGCCGTGGATCGCGATATGACGCAATCCGCCATACTGCCAGTCGTAGCGCTGATAGACGCGGACGCCGACCAGGTGCGACATGATGTTGGTGAGCCCGTGGTCGTGATTGCCTTCCACCCACACGACCTCGATGTTGCGCTTGGGGTTGGAGAGCTTGCGGATGTAGCCGAGGAACTTCCAATGGTCTTTGGTAAGGCGGGCGAAGTTGAGGTCGGCAAAGATGTCGCCCAGCAGGATCAACCGTTGAAAACGGTTTTCCTTTAGCACGCGCGTGGCTTCGCGGGCATGGCTGGTCTCTGCACCGAGGTGCAGGTCGGAAAGGATCAGCGTGTTGTAGCCATGCAGATCCACAATTCAGTTGTAGCAAGTGAATGTTACGAGGTGATGAAATATGCATCAAAATCGGTGCAGTATTACTCGAAGGTAACGGGTGGGTAAACAAAGGGTTTAGGGACGCATATCCGCGAAATGTTTCAGTTGTGTGAATAGGGGAGCGGCTTTTCACGTAGACTGAATCTCCGGCGGCGGCGGCGGTGCAATCAAGGAAGCGAGCCAAACGCGCGATTATTGCGTCGCGGCGTTACTTAATAGAAGCTGCGCGACGCTTCGCGCGGCTCGCCCGGATTCCTCACTGCGCAAAGAACGCTTGTTCGGAATGACAAACTGTTTTTGAAAACCATCGGGCACATTCTGGCGAAGTACACGGCGTGGATTTTGCATTTGCTGGCGCCGCTTGGCATTTGGGGTGTGTTCGCGATCGCCTTCGCAGACTCCGCGTTGCTGGGCATGCCCGTGGACGCGATTGTAGCGGTCTATGTGTACAAAGATCACCGGCAACTGCTCTTCTATGTCCTGATGGCTGCGCTGGGGTCTACAGTAGGCAGCATTCCGCTTTACGTGATCGGGTATCTAGGCGGCGAAAAGGTGCTGCGCAAGAGGATTACAGAAGAGCGTTTTCTCAAGATCCACCACTCGTTCGAGCAGCATGAATTCTGGGCGCTTATGTTTCCTGGAATGCTGCCACCGCCCATGCCCTTCAAAATCTTCGTGCTTGCGGCGGCGGTGTTTGAGATGCGGTTTCGCGACTTTCTGGCGGCTATCTTCGCCGGCAGGTTTGTGCGGTTCCTGATTCTCTCGCTGCTGGTGCTGTGGATCGGGCCGCAGGCTGTAGAACTGCTAGGGACGCTGTTCCGACGGCATATTTATTGGGTGCTGGGAGCGGTTGCTTTCGGAGTGGTGATTGGGCTGTTGCGGTGGTGGAGCAGAAGGCGGCGAGGGGCGAGCTAGCCGACGCAGGGCTACGCCTCGCTTCGCTCGGCGGGACGGACGTCCGAAGCGGCCGTCTCCACATTAGGTTTTGCTAGTTTCCGGTGCCGTGCGGTTCTGGAACAGTCTTTCGGTTCCTGGCTGAGCCGTAGACATCGCCAACTACGTGCAAGTTCTGGTCGAGTTGAACGCCTGCGCCCAAGGCTCGGCGCGGTTGATCGCGGCGGCTTAGCAGGCTGGGTAGCTGGACGAAGCGCAAATCCTGGAAGTCCACGATGTAGCCGCTTTCTGGCGGGTCGAGCACCTCGGTCTGGGTGATCGGGTACTGCGCCCAATCCAGGTACACACGGCCCAGGTAGGAGCGCTTCGCGGCTAGTGTGATCGGGGTTTCTTCAGGCTTGTAGCGGATCTCGAGCCTGCCGTCAGGATCGACTTCCGGTCCCAGAGAATTCACCGGAGCGAGGGCGAAGAAAGCTGGGGTCTCTACTACCCCATACCAGTGGAAGGGATCAGCGAGTGCGGGATAGGCGGAAACGCGCAGTGGGTCCGCACCTTCGTAGGTGCGGGCCGCTAAGGCGCTGACCGCTCGGCGATGCTCGAAGTCACGCAGTCCCCAGAGCAGGACCACACCCGCCAGCGCTACGGTTGCGGCGACTCGCCCTCTTGGTCCGCGCGTGCGCGCACCGATTTCTCCGTCGATCAGTGAGAAAAGCGATGGAACGATCAATCCGAGAAGTAACAATCCGAACATGATGGGCTCGAAGATGAAGACGATGTCCCAGGAATACCACTTCTCAGAGAACGGCCAGAATGGGCGAACACCGTAGTTGTTGGTGAAGTCCAGAAGAATGTGGCTGAGGCCGGCGAGGCAGGCGTAGAAGTACAGCAGGCCCCAGCGCGGCGGAAGGTTTGGATTTTTCACTTTGCGTCCACGCAGACGCCAGATCAGATAAACGAAGCCGACGACTGCGGCGGCGTCGAGCGGAACTCCGAGGAACGAGTGGGTGAAGCCGCGATGATGGGCGAAGCCAAAGGCCGGGCCGCCGAAGCGGCTGAGGACGTCGAGGTCGGGAGCTTCCGCGGCCAGCGTTAGCACGGCGGTAGCTAATGCCGTCTTGCGGTTGAGTCCGGCGCGGCCCATGCAGGCTCCGGTTAAGAAATGAGTGATGGGTTCCAAGGTCTAAGGATTCTATTTGGCTGTGGTGGCAATTGCCACTGGTTTACTGGGATGCTTGCCTTCAGGAGGCTGCAAACTCTATGAGTCCGATTACCCTTCTCTGTCTGCAGTTGAGACGGGGATGCCTCGCTTCGCTTGGCTGACAGCCGAGGCGGCTGTCTCTACATGAGCTGTTTAGCGGGCGGGGGCCAGCAGCGTCAGCGCGTTGGGCACCATGGTGATTTCGGCGGGCAGCGTGCCTACTAGTTCGCCGTCTGCCTCGACATAGACCTTCGGCTGCGCGTGGGTGCTATTGGTGGAGGCCGACGCGGACGAGTACTGGCACGAAACTCGTCCGCTGTGCGCCAGATCAATGCCCGGAATCTTCCAATTGCTCCGCAATAACCCACGCGTCACATAGAGAAGATAGGCGAGGCGGCTGGCGGTGCGGCAGAAAACCAGCCGGAGATCGTCGCGATCGAGAGAAGCCCCGGGAGCCAGTTCCTGCAGCACTCCACCGAAATTTTGGATGCGGACGGCCATCAACTCCGTGACCTCGGCTCGCCGGGACTGGTCTGAACCGGTCTCGGCAAACTCGACGAGAAAGCGGGTCATGGGATGCGAGAACCAAAGCTGCCAGGCTTTGGAGTAGTAGGCGGTCATTCCCATGCGCTGCTTGGTGCCGGCGTGGAGTTTGTAGAAGAGGTGGGCGTCCACGCCGGCGCCGGCCGCAACGACGAAGAGGCGCGTACCGGGATGGCCTTCGAGATCGAGATACTGTACGCGGCCGAGCGCAATCCGGCGAGGCTTGGCGTGAAGAGCGGCCCGGGCTGCTGCCGCGACATTCATGGGCAGACCGAGGTCGTGCGCCAGCGCGTTGGCGGTACCCATCGGCAAAATCGCGAGAGCGGTATCGGTATTTGCCAGCACCTGGATCATGTTGTGAATGGTGCCGTCTCCACCGCAGGCAAAAATCGTGTCACAGCCGGCGAGAACGGCTTGCCGCGCCTGCTCTTCCGCATGAGCGCGAGAATCGGTGAGGACGAGCTGGGCCTCGACGCTTGCGCTGCGGAGTATTGCCAGGACGGATTCCAGTTCTGTCTGGCGGCGCGCGCGGCTGCCTCCGGAGTCTGGGTTATAGAGTAAAGCCGCTTTCCGCATGGCTGGTCGAAGCTGGATTGTACCTGAGCGGTTCGCATAGAAGAGTGCGGGGATTCCGCTTCCGCCTATAATCTTTGCGGTGCCTGCTGCTATGAAAGACACTCAGAAAAAGATCGAATCCCTGCGGGAGAAGATCCGTCATCACGAATACCTCTATTACGTTGTAGACAATCCTGAGATCAGCGACGGCGAGTTCGACAAGCTGATGCGGCAGTTGAAGGATCTGGAAGCGGAGCATCCGGATCTGGTGACAGCGGACTCGCCCACGCAGCGCGTTGGCGGCAAGCCGCGCGAGGGATTCGTCAAAGTGCCGCATTCTTCACCGATGTTGTCGCTCGACAATACTTACAGCGAAGAGGAATTGCGCGACTGGGAACGGCGAGTGCACGAGTTAAGTGGGCGAAAAGATGTGGACTATGTTTGCGAGCTCAAGCTCGATGGCATGTCGCTGGCCCTGATTTACGAAGACGGGAAGCTGGTACGCGGAATCACTCGCGGCGATGGGAGCGTGGGCGAGGACGTCACGCTCAACGTGCGCACGGTGCGCTCAGTGCCGCTTTCGATTCCAAAAGAGAAACTGAAGAAGGCGGGCATCCCGGTGGATTTTGAGGTGCGGGGTGAGCTGCTCATGCCGACCGCATCGTTCAAAAAGATTAATGAAGAACGCGAGCGGAATGGACTGCCAACATTCGCGAACCCGCGCAACTTCACTGCCGGTACCGTGCGGCAGCTCGATTCCAATATCACCGCGGAGCGCCGCCTTGACTATTTCCCCTACATCCTTCTGCAAAACGGACGGACGTATTTTGATCATCACTCGAAAACGCTGGGAGCTCTCGAGTCCGCCGGCTTCAAGGTCAATCCCAACCATAAGCTGGTCCGATCGATGGACGAGGTTTGGGCATTTATCGAGCGCTGGGAAGAAAGGCGCGATTCGCTGCCGTACGAGATCGACGGCATCGTCGTAAAAGTCGACCGCACTTCGCTGCAGGACGAACTGGGGTTTACGGGAAAAGCTCCGCGGTGGGCGATTGCTTACAAATATGCGGCGAGGGCGGGGATTACGAAGCTGGAAGACATCCGAGTGCAGGTGGGACGCACCGGCAAGCTCACGCCCGTGGCCGTGCTGGCTCCGGTATTGATCGGCGGCACGACCGTGAGGAATGCCACGCTGCACAATATGGATGAGATCGAGCGGTTGGGAGTCAAGATCGGCGACTGGGTGCAGGTGGAGCGCGGCGGTGACGTGATTCCGAAGGTTGCCAAGGTGATCGATGACAAGGAGCATCCTCGGGGACACAAGATTTTTCGCATGCCGGAGACATGCCCCGTCTGCGGGACCAAGGTGGTGCGGACTGAAGGAGAAGTCGACTATCGCTGCGTGAATGCGAATTGTCCGGCGAAGCTGCGCGAGACCATTCTGCACTTCGCTTCGCGCGGCGTGATGAATATCGACGGCATGGGGGATGCGCTGGTGACGCAGCTTACCGACCGCGGGCTGGTGAAGAATGTTGCTGACATCTACAAGCTGACGAAGAATGACCTGCTCAGTCTGGAGCGCATGGGCGACAAATCGGCGCAGAACATTCTGGATGAAATCGAGAATTCAAAGAAGCTGCCGCTGGAGCGCGTGATCTACGGGTTGGGTATTCGAATGGTCGGCGAGCGCACGGCGCAGTTTCTGGCCGAGCATTTTGGATCGATGGAGGGGCTTGAGAGCGCCGGTGTCGAAGAGTTGCAGGATGTGAATGAAGTTGGTCCGCGCATTGCCGAGAGCATTGTGGAGTTCTTTGGCATTGCCGCTAATCGCAAGCTGGTGGATCGGTTGCGTGAGGCTGGACTCACGCTAACGGGGCAGAAGAAGCGGCGCGGAACCAAGCTCGCTGGCAAGACGTTCGTGTTGACCGGGACATTGGCTCATTTCACGCGGGATGAAGCTAAGGAGATGATTGAAGATGCTGGAGGGAAGGTGACCGGCTCGGTCAGCAAGAAGACGGATTATGTGGTGGCCGGAGCGGATGCGGGGTCGAAGCTGGACAAGGCGAAGGAGTTGGGGGTGAAGGTTATTGAAGAGAGGGAAATGGAAGGCCTTATTAAATGAGGGTGGTAGAATTCGGGCGCGGGATTGGAGCCATGGCCGCCACACGCAAACTCATCCAGACGGTACGCTTCCTCCTGGCAGGAGCCATCGTAATGTATGGGTGGGTGGTTTTTCGAATCCCTTCCTCTGCGGCCCCGAACTCCATCTTGCTCCGAGCGCTCACCGTGGTGGCCGTCTCGATGGTAATTCTGATCTTTGTAATGCGGAGAATTCAGGTTCTCCCAGCCGAGGCGATCCTCCAGACTCAACCTCAAGATGCGAAGGCACTAGCTCGTTTGCGAGTGGGATATCTCATTACTTATGCTCTGAGCCTTTCGATCGCGCTGTATGGTCTGGTATTGCACTTTCTCGGCTTCTCTATAGCTCAGATCGCACCCTTCTTTATCGCCGGTTTCGCCCTGATCGGTTTCTTTGGTCCGAAGGTGAATGCGGATAGTTCCTTTCCTCCACAATCGGGGCCGATAACACCCCGCTGACTACATCACTTCCCCAACGCCGCCGTCATCCGCTTCCACGTTTCCTCCAGCGTCTCCGGCAAAATCCTCGTTTCGCCCACGACCGACATGAAGTTCGCGTCCGCGACCCAGCGCGGCAGGACGTGCATGTGGATGTGTCCGGCGACGCCGGCGCCAGCGGCTTTGCCGATGTTCATGCCCAGGTTGATGCCGTCGGGCTGGTAGAGTTCGCGCAGGACGTGCTCCATCCGCTGCGAGAGCTGCAT
>Ga0209380_10002635_pt1 | contig 11396 bp, 7 predicted proteins | sample HubBroMetageWFT6_FD_188347 | JGI IMG/M metagenome (GOLD analysis project Ga0209380, IMG submission 188347) | Warmed and freeze-thawed soil microbial communities from the Hubbard Brook experimental Forest, New Hampshire - Hubbard Brook CCASE Soil... | ecosystem: Environmental > Terrestrial > Soil...
GCCCCGTCGTCACTGTTTGATTCGCCGGTTGCGTCGTGATCGTGGGCGCCACCGTGGCGGGGTTCACCGTCAGGGTTGCGGTACTGCTGGTCACACTACCGGCTGAGTTGCTCACCACCACCTGGAACGTAGAGGCGTTATCGGTACTCGTGGTTGCGGGCGTCGTATAGCTGGCCGAGGTGGCGCCACTGATGTTCGCGCCATTCTTCTGCCACTGGTAGCCGAGCGGCGCTGTGCCATTGGCCGCAACGGAGAAAGTCGCTGTCTGCCCCGCGGTTACCGTCTGATTTGCGGGTTGTATCGAAATCGTTGGCGCCACCGCGGCTGCAGTCACCGTCAGCGTCACAGCATTGCTCGTGATGCTCCCTTTCGAATTGCTCACGATAACTTGAAAGGCACTACCGCTGTCTGCAGACGTCGTAGCAGGCGTGGTATAGCTCGCTGAAGTGGCCCCAGTGATGTTTGTGCCGGTCTTTTGCCATTGGTAGCTCAGCGGCGCCGTGCCACTCGCCAGTACAGCAAATGTAGCTGTTTGTCCCACCGTCACGGTCTGATTCGAGGGTTGCGTCGTGATCGTGGGCGTCACCACGGCGGGGTTTACCGTCAGGGTCGCAATACCGCTCGTCATGCTCCCCGCTGAGTTGCTCACCACCGCCTGGAACGTGGAGCCGTTGTCAGCACTCGTGGTTACGGGGGTGGTATAGCTGGCTGACGTGGCCCCACTGATGCTCGTGCCGTTCTTTTGCCACTGATAGCTCAGCGGCGCTGTGCCACTCGCCACAACAGAAAATGTAGCTGTCTGTCCCGCCGTCACGGTCTGATTCGAGGGTTGTGTCGTGATCGTGGGAGCTACCACGGCGGGGTTCACCGTGAGCGTCGCCGCACTACTCGTTACGCTCCCCGCTGAATTGCTCACCACCACCTGGAACGTGGAACCGTTATCGGTACTTGTAGTCGCCAGCGTAGTATAGCTGGCCAACGTGGCCCCACCGATGTTTGCGCCGTTCTTCTGCCATTGGTAGGTCAGCGGTGCTGTACCATTGGCCACGACAGAGAAAGTTGCCGTCTGACCTGCAGTCACCGTTTGACTCGCCGGTTGAGCTGCGATGGTCGGTGCGACAGCAGACGCAGTGACCGTCAACTTCGCCGGGTTGCTTGTGGCACTTCCGGCAGCATTGCTCACGACCACTACGAATGTCGCACCGTTGTCCGCAGTGGTCGTTACCGGTGTGGTATAGCTGGCAGTCGTTGCCCCACTGATGTTTGCCCCATTCTTCTCCCATTGGTAGCTCAGCGGCGCCGTACCGCCAGCCACCACCGAGAAAGTCGCCGTCTGACCGACCGCTACAGTCTCATTTGCCGGTTGAGCCTCGATTACCGGTGCCACCGTAGCCGGGTTTACTGTCAACGTGGCCGAATTGCTGGTGACACTCCCTACGGCATTGCTCACCACAACCACAAACGTCGCCCCGTTGTCGGCGCTCGTTGTTACCGGTGTGCTGTAGCTGGCCGACGTTGCGCCGCTGATGTTCGCGCCGTTCTTCTGCCACTGGTAGCCAAGCGGCGCCGTACCGGTGGCCACCACCGAGAAGGTCGCTGTCTGTCCCGCCGTCACAGTCTGATTCACAGGTTGCGTTGTGATCGTCGGCGCTGCCGCGGCAGGGTTCACTGTTAAAGTCGCCTGATTACTCGTGACACTTCCCATGGGGTTGCTAACCACGGCTTGAAACGTCGCTGCGTTGTCGGCGGCAGTTGTCGGCGGCGTTGTATAGGTCGCGGACGTTGCTCCAGAGACGTTCGCGCCGTTTTTTTGCCATTGATAGCTAAGCGGTGCTGTTCCCGTGGCAACGACCGTGAAGGTAGCTGTTTGACCTACTGTAACTGTTTGGCTTGACGGCTGCGCTGTGATGGAAGGCGCGGGATCAGAATTGGTGCTTGCGCTAGATTTGGACGCGACGAGCCCAGCGCAGCCAGCGACGAAAGAGCCAATCGCCGCCACAACCACCGCAAGAGTCAGATTGGAAGCCCGTCCCCGCAACGTGGATACCCCCGCAACTCGGTACACAAGAATTGAACAATTGGGCGAGCACCTACCCTTGAAGAATCCGATCAGAACTCTCCCAAAGCACAGATGAAGCCGTTTCGAACGGACAGCAGCTTCACCTAGGGTTACATGTCTCCCAACGAGTGAACATCAGTTGGCTTAAATTCTGCTACTGTACGATAGTCCAGCAAAAGGACAGGGTTGCTAAAAAATAACCGGCCAGGTTTGTTTGAACCTCATGTTTCAGCATAAGTGCCTTAAGAATCAAATAGTTGGCCGGTTTATTTTCGGCTTAGCTGATCCAATCTGTGCACGCGCGCGCAGCATGGACCATCGGATTCATAGGTTGCAACCGCTGGACAGCTAAAGCTTAAAGCTAGTTCAAAAGTCATCATCTGATCGAGACATTTCGAGAATGACGGCACACTTATACAATAATCCGCGGCAGAATGCAGACCTAATCTTTGTGATCGCCGGGCGAGACAATCGCAAACGGTTCGGGCTAGAACTCTTCAATCAGGGACTCGCACCAAGGATTTTATTCAGTGTCGCCCGATTCGAGATCCGTCGCTTTTCTAAGATGGCCTTGCCGGCACAGCTGGATCTTCTGAAACTGGCGCAAGACGTGCCGCCGCCGCAGCGCCACTTCTTTGTCTTCATTCATGGCACAGAATGTCACGTGCAGCACATCCAGCCAGGTCGTTTTGGCACTCTCACGGAGATGGCATCGCTAGGGCGCTGGCTCGACGCGAATCCGCAAGTCCGATCGCTCATCCTCATCAGCAACCAGATACACCTGCGGCGTATCGGAATGTGTTGCCGTTCACTCTTGCCCCGCGGTGTGGAGGTGGCGCTTCTTGCTGTGCCGAGCTCTTTCTTGAACTCGGCGGACGAGCAAAGTTCTGCAATTCAATCGAGGGACAGTGCCGTGCTGGAATTCTTAAAGGTCTTAGTCTATCGGGTCCTGTTAACGCTTCGATCTCATCGTCGCAGGCCGCCTTCTTGATGCTTGGTCCCAGTGCTTCGTTTTTCAAGGTACCAGAACTTGATCGAGAACTTCCCGCAAAGACGCTTGAAATCGGTTGTTTGTTTGACCAGCCCGGGTTCTATGAATTACCGTTAAATAAGTTCATAAGTCGTGTCCGGAAATTTTTTTTCGGAGATAAACCGGAACGGTACTCTGCGGATCTCCTTTCCATGCCTTCGACGTGGCGGGAAGAGGCCATCAACTCGTGACCGTCAGACCGATGGCCCAGGCCAAGAGTACAGCCCAACTTGTTAATGAATTCTCTATTCAGATGGGATGAGGTTTGTTTGGCGGCCGGCTGTAAACCTACTCCGGCAGCTGACAGAATTAGGTCAGCACCACGCTTGTCGAGTTGGCTACGAACATGATGAATGTGAGAGTAAGAATCTACAAAATAAACTGTCGGCGATCCCGACCGCCCAGGTATTTCCTATTCAGACCTATTCAGAAGCGGCGAGCGAAGAAAAGACGCACAGGCGCTATACTGGATGATTATCTGAAATATTCTATGACACCATCATGGCGAGTCACTGTTCTCATTCTGAGCTGCACCATTATTTTGCTTGTTGCGGCGTACTGGTCCACGGCGCAATCCATCGCAAAGCAATGGTTTACCTCCTCTACCTATTCGTACGCCATATTCATCCTTCCCATTAGCCTCTACCTGGTATGGCGGATCCGGCGGGATCTTGAATCATCGGTCCCAAGCCCGTCGTTTTGGGTTCTCCCTTTGGTCCCAGCGTTGGCATTTGCGTGGTTGCTAGGAGAGATGAGCTCGACCGCTGTAATTCAGCATTTCTTTCTCGTCGCTATGATCGTCACTTTCATCTGGGGTGAGATCGGCACACCGGCAGCACGGGTACTGGGGATGCCGTTGGTCTTCCTGTTTTTTGCCGTACCCATGGGTGATTGGCTGATCCCTTGGTTGCAGGATTTTTCGGCATGGTTTGCGATGAAGCTCCTAGATCTGACGAAAGTTCCCGCCCTCCTGGAAGGGCGCATCATCACCATTCCCGGTGGTAGATGGGAAGTGGCAGAGGCTTGTAGTGGCATTCGTTATCTTCTAGCGACAGTTACCATCGGGTTCGTTTATGCGGCAATCACCTACCGTACGTGGAGACGCCGACTAGCTTTTTTGGTCGCCTCCGTCTTGATTCCAATTCTGGCGAATGGATTGCGCGTTTACGGGATTATACTAACCGACTATCTAGGGGGGACGCGAATTGCCAGGAGTGCGGACCATATTCTTGCCGGCTGGCTCTTCCTTTCCATCGTTACGGTCTTGCTTTTTGCAGTGGGAATGCGTTGGCGGGAGGAAGCGCCTAAGCTCCCCTCGAAGGGCTTTTCGAGTGAAGGAGAATTCACGAGGCACGCTTCGCTCGAAAAAAATGCGCCAAACTCCGTAAGTCGATTGATTTTGTTCGCGGTTGTGGCCCTGGCGCTTGCGAGTGCGGCGCCACTTGCGGTTACACTGTCCAGCCAAAAATCACCTACCACTAATCCTAATCTGCCTGCTCCTTCGGTTTCTCTTCCTTGGAGCCCAACTGGCAGAGATCTTTTCGGCTGGCGACCCGTTGTGCTGGCTCCCAATGCCGAACTGCTGGAAACCTACGAGTGGGAAGGCCACGTCGTAAAACTATATGTTGCATACTACGAATCCGGTGGGAAGGATGCAAAGCTCGTCAGCTCAACGGATAGCTTGTTTGACAGGTTTCGCTGGCAACGGACAGGGGAAGGAAGCTCTGAAGCGCGCATCGAGGGAGAACGCATTCGCGTGCATCAGATTTCAGTGCGGTCCCCCGGAGCGTCGCTCCTGCTGTGGCACTGGTATTGGGCAGACGGAGAATTCACAAGCGGCGAATACGAAGCCAAGTGGCTGCTGGCCAAGTCAAGGCTGATGCGGAGCCGCTTGGGCTCAGCGCTGATCGTCGCTGCCATCGAGGAGCAGCCTGGTGATTTCTCCGCAACGGCGATTCTAGAAAATTTTGTGGACCATCTTTCGTTGTCGGAGTCTCTGCGGTCGCCGACGCAGAACGAGGGCTCTGGGCTCCCCCCTCGCTGAAAACGGGTTTCCAATGCACTGGGTGCGGGGGTGCTGGGATTTCGACTATTGTGAGGTTGAGATGTTCTCCAGACTCGTTTTGGCGTCAACGGAACCGGCAAACGGCGCCCCTGACTGCAAGGCGGTCCGCAATTCGCTTTTCGCCTCCGATTTTTTCCCCGCTTTCAGGTAGGCCATGCCCAAGTGGTAGTGGTAGACAGGCTTTCGCGGATTACCCGCCACGCATTCTTTCAAATAGGGCAAAGCGCTCTCTCCCTGATTCATCTTTACAAGAATCCAACCGAGCGTGTCCGCGATGCTAGGCTCGCTGGGCTGAAGGCGACGCGCCTCCTGGGCTAACCCCAGAGCGACACTGAGGCTGCCGTCATGCTCCGCATATATCCACGCAAGATTGTTTTTGGCGACGGCGTTTCGAGAGTCCAAACTGCTGGCGCTCTTGTATTCCGAAATGGCTTTCTGGAAATCCTGGCTGCGTTCCGCGAGCATTCCGAGACGTACGTGAACGACGGCGTTATCCGGTTCGGCGGATGCGAAACGATGGAAAAAGTCTGCCGCCTTGTCGTATTGCTGACGCAGGTCATATACGTTGCCGAGACCGAAGAGAGCAGAACTGGAACCGGGCTTGATCTTCAGTTCTTCCTGGTAAGCCTTCTCCGCGACGTCCAGGTCATTGGCCTGTAACGCAATTTCGCCGAGTACGTCCTGGCCAGTGGCCCAGTGGTCCGCCTTTTTCAAGTACTCTTGGATGGCTTTGAGCCCTAGTTCGGGACGTTTCTGCGCCAGGTAGCTCACCCCCAAGACACGCAGCCCTTCGCGGCTGAGCAGACCTGTGTTCAGCGATTTCGTGGCCAGTACCACGGCCTCGGCGTAACGGCCTTGCCGAACCTTAACCTCTGCCAGAGTCTCGAGGATCATCGCCTGGCTTGCCGGGGTTGTCGGCCGATCGAGCAGTCTGTTCAATGTCTCCTCGGCAAGATTGAACTCCCCGCGCATTGCGTATGCTTGCGAAATCATCAGATTCGGTTCCATCGCAGAAGGGGCTCGTGCCAGTGCTTTATTGAGATCCTGGACGGCGAGATCCGTTTGCCCGGCGCGGAGTTCCAATGCCCCCAGGAGAATACGAGCAGCGACATAGTTGGGAGAACGGCTAAGAGATTGACCGAGAGCGGATTTTGCCTGATCCGCTTTTCCCTCGACCAAGTAGACGCGTGCGAGTTGAAAATAGATCACCGGCGAGTCCGGATTGGCCGTCTTTGCCTGATCCAATTCCTGTTCGGCTTGGGCCGCTTTCCCGTCCTCAAGATCCAATCGGCCCAAGAGTGTCAAAGCCTGCCAATCTCTTGCGTCCTCCTTCAGCAGGTCATTGGCAATCCGCCGCGCTTCGTCTCGTCGGTTGAGCGCGACCTCGACGTCGGCCAAGTGATGCCTGCTCAAAGTGTCCTTCGGATTTTCCGCAACGATTCGCTTGAATTCCTTTTCAGCGGCATCGGCCCTCCCTGTAGCAGCATAGAATTCGCCCAAGGCAGCGCGACTCGCGGGATTCTTGGGGTCCACGACTTGAATCTTTTTGAAGACTTCGTCGGCGTCTGCGAGCCGACGCGCACGAAAGTAAAGACCTGCCAAGGCGAACAACGGCTCGGTCCGGTTGCCGTGCTGCTCGGAGAATTGCTTCAGAACCTCTTCAGCGTCTTTCTGTTTTCCCTGGGATTCCAGCAACTGCGCGAGCGCCAGAGGAGTTAGCAAGACTTGGGGATCGAGACGCCAGCTTAGACGAAGCTCCTGTTCGGCCGCAGGCCACTTTTTGTCATGGATCAGCAGGGTCGCAAGATCGAATTGTGCCCGGGCACCCTCCGGTTCCTCAGCAGCGTTTTGTTCCACGAGCTTTCGGGAATTCTCCCAATCCCCGAGTCCCATCATGCTTTCTACCAAGAGATGCTTCGCACGCCGGTCATCCGGCCACCGGGTCAAGATCTGCGAAGCTGTATCCTTTGCTTCGGCAAACTTTCGCGCGGTTAGCAGCACTTCACCGACAACGTGATATGCCTCCTGGTCCTGGGGATTATAGCGAACCGCGAGAGTGTATTCGCGAAAGCTGTCCTTGACGTCTCCCCGCTCGAAGTAGAGTCTTGCAAGATCGTGGTGGGCTTTGGCCAAGTCCGGCTTGGCCTGAACAGCGCGGCTCAGTTCGATGATCGCCGCCTCCGGTTTATTTTGTTTCAACAGATCTTGCGCGCGAGCGTAAGCTTCCTCAGCCTGGACAGAAGGATTCCGTTTGCAGCCCGTAGCGGAAACCAAACCCAGCAGCAGCAGAACACTAATTGCGGAGGAGAGACACCGGGGTTTTACGACTTCGCTCGAGCTGATTGGCTGAATGGTGGTCATGTCCCTATGGCTTTCGATCTGCCGTCTAATTTTCGCAGGTCGTCGGCGGCTTCCATGATAACCAAACCTTGTTGATCTAGTTCCTCAGAAACCCTGGCCGTGTAGTCCATCGTGCATCATATGCTAGGCGGGTTCCATTTGTTAGCTATAGTCTTTCGTCTGATTACTAGTGCTAAATCCGCTCGCTGTATTGATCTCTGAGTATTCTTCCAAGTGAATTGTTCCCATTGTCGAGCGGGAACTGATGAGCAGGCTCAGAGCCAGGAAGAAGCCCGAGTCATTTCGCGTAGAGAGTCCTAGTACATAATGGGTTAAGTGATTGCCAGATGTATGCATGACATTTCACTGTACTGCCCTTCACCCGTGTTTAAGTGTTTTGTTTTGAGAGATTTGATTTGGTGTTCAACGTGCTCTGTTTCCCACATTGGGCGGATGCTCCGCAACTAGGATTCTATGAATTCCAAAGGCCACCGCTTTGTTATGGTTCTTGCCGTTGTGATTCTATTGGCTGGTGCATCCTCTGCATCCGCTGATTCAATAGTGAATTACCAGATTAGCGGGCCGGGCTCCAACGGGACCTTTACGGCGAGTTTTAGCCTGCCTCAAAATCCAACCCCGAGCGCGGGAAACCAACTAGGGTTTGATTTTGCCAATTTGCCAGTGGATGTCAACGGCACATGGAAGGACCTTTCGGTATCCTTTTACGACGGCCTGATTGGCGAAGGCGCCGGAGGATCGAATAGTTTCAGCCTTTTTGCCCTTGGCCAGCAGCTTTACTCATGGTCCGCCTCTGCTTCCACGCCGACCATGGATCTTGGGACTTTCTATGCTTTCGGCGCAGGGGCTGGCAGTGGAGGTGGCCTTTACACCGTGACTGTAACTGATCCCCCAGGGGCGGCCCCAGAGCCGGCCGGGGTCACCCTTCTGGGCATGGGTTTACTCACGCTTTTCGGTGTTCGTGTACGGCGACGCTCCGCGTAATCTAAGCCGGGAGACTTTTTTCATCGGACGCGCAAACTACGAGTGCATTTTTTTTGATGCTCTGCCGTATATTGAGTTAATCCCGAGAGGGCCAACGCCTCGCGGGGCTTTCATCCCCTCGTTCCTGGCAGCCTCGTTCACATCGCGGTCTGGTGAAGAGGGCCGGAGTTCGTCCTGCCTCCCCTCGCGGGTTCCGCAAGAGCGCCCCGGCAACGCGTGAAGCTTGGTGTGTTCGGGGTGCTGTTTACCCATGAAGCTGCAATTCCTGTTTGTCATTGAATCCAGACAATTTGAGAAACTCCTTGCCCGTTATACGAATATGTCTGCACATACCAGACTTCGTGTCTCTCCCTGCATCGCTAAACCCAAGAAAACACATGCGATGTTTTCAGCGGGTGTCACCAAGATTGGCAGCTAGATTGCTCCGCAAGGGTGTCCCAGTAGTGGTGTGAGAATTGGAGAGAGTACCCGTGAAAATCGCACGCTGGTGCCTGACGTTGATTCTTCTTGGGTTGTCATGCTCGGTTGGATACGCCGACGGCGTAGATCCTGGCGTCAAACTGCAGGGCGGAGGTGATGCAACGGGGCTCTTTTCTCCCAACGATCCGAACTTCGCTTTCACCGTCCTCGGTAGTGACTTTAAAACGATAGGACAGTCTGAAGAGTTTGATTTTATCAATTTCACAAATCAGCTGGCCATAGGAGTGGATTTAGTTGCTACTCTGCTCCCGGGCACGCCCACCCTTACTTATGTCTGCGACCCATCCAGCGAGTACTTTACGATGTGCCAGGTGACCCCTTTGAGTCCAGGGGTGACTGAGATCAGCTTTTCCGACCCCAATACTGGGGAAGGTGGATTTGGCGGCATCCCGTTCGCAACCGACTTTGGCGACGGCAGCTGCGATGGGGTCCACGCTTGTTCTACCTCAACACCGGGGGCTGATTTTGGGGTTGTGGTCACAGACATCAATGGTGACCTTGTCAATCTCGGTCCAGGCCAAGGGTTTCAGGTTCAGGGGACTTTGTTGGTTCCTGAGCCTTCTACCATCTTCTTGATTCTGGCGGGCGGAGTGCTTCTCTTGCTGGTCAAACGATCTCAGGAGATCTCCGTTCCGCGATTCGGGCGTTGATGTTCTTCTCCCGAAAGTAGATTCGCAATCACGACTGTAAACAATCCGATATCCCCGCGGCTAAACCTCCTGGAATTTGTGCGTCTGGTCGGGGTTCACTACGCTCTGAGTTTGCCGTGTTCGTCCGTGAGGTAGGAACTGGTCTTTGCCCGTGATTTTCTCGACGCGGGCGTTCCCCGGAGCTCGCGGATAGAAAAAACCCAGTGATTCTCGCGCCTCGGCGATGCAAAATCATGAACCGGGAACTGCGACGAAAGGTAGACCATCCTCGCCGATTCTAGCGTTTCTTAGGAGTGAATCGCTTCATCATCAGACGGAAATCACCCCGGTCCTCGAGCGAGCCGAACTCCGGATCCGCTGCGACATCCACCGGTGAATAGCCTTTTTCAAGTGCCCCTGTAAGTTCCTTGACGGCATCGGTAGGCTGGTTGTTGATGGTGTCTACGACCGCTGCGATATACATCAGATAGACATTCGAGCGATCAATTGCTCGCGCTTTGCTTACGAACTCCTTTGCCTGCTGCGGATCTCCCTTTTTCGCATAGTACAGCGCCAGGTTGCCTACCACACTTGCATCGCGGGGATTCACCCGTAGTTCTTTGTAGGCCAAGCTGATGGCCTTCTCATACGTTGCTTGTGCTTTAACCCTATCACCGGCCCAGCGGTAACCATCGGCAAGATTCCCCATGTTGGTTTCGTCTTCTGGACTCATTTCGACCGCTTTTTCAAACATGGGTAGTGCTTCCGAATACCGTTTCAGATAGAAAAAGGCGGTGCCAAGGTTTGTATAGGTATCCCCCGACGGTTGAATCTGGAGCGACTTTTGAAACGCCGGGAGGCTCTCTTCAAATCTACCCAGATTGAGATAGACCCCTCCAAGGTTGTTATATCCCGCTGGATTGTCCGGCTCGAGTTGAATGATCTGCAGAAAGACCTTGACGGCCTTGTCCGATTCGCCAAAGGCAAAATAGGCCTTGCCAAGTGCAGCTAAATTGTTCCAGTAATAAGGATTGATCTCAACGGCTTTTTCGAGCGCCCGGAGTGCTTCTTCTTTTTGGCCGTTTGCTCTGTAGGCATTTCCCAGACGACGATAAGCTCCGTCCGAATTGGGTGCGAGTTCCAGCGCCCGTTTGTGTTCTGCGATAGCTTGTACGTTTTGCCCCGTCGCGGCATAGGCGCTCCCCAGCGCGACGTGCACTTCGGGCAATTTGTCATTGAGCCGGGCGGCTTGTTTGGCTGCTTCCACGGCCTTTTCCGACCAGTACTTGTCTTTCTTCTCGTTGTACATCATGAGATCGGCATCGGCAAGCCCGGTGTAGGCGAGCGCGAATCCGGGATCTCTCTCGAGGGCCCCATTGAAATAGTTCATTGCCACTTGAATATTCTTCTCGTCGGGACTACCGCCCAAGGCGTTGCGTCCTTTGAGGTACTGGTTATAGGCCTCCACGTTCTCGGTGGGGTGGGCCGACGCGGTGGCCATCTCCTCATCGCTGGGTTTCGACTCTAGCTCATCCATGAGACGGGTGTAGATGTGATCCTCGATAGTCAGCAAATCGCCAGTCATCCCAGCGAACTCTTGGCTCCATACCAGCCGGTTTTCAGCCACGTTCTCCAGATTGACCGTCACCCGGAGATTATCCCCAGAGCCTTGTACCGTTCCATAGACAATCAGGTTCACACCTAATTCCTTCGCTACTTGTAAAAGAGGTGTCTTGGGGTCGATCTTGGCAGCTGCTGTCGAAGAGGCTAGGCGTACCTCTTTCAGCTGGA
>Ga0209380_10002636_pt1 | contig 11392 bp, 7 predicted proteins | sample HubBroMetageWFT6_FD_188347 | JGI IMG/M metagenome (GOLD analysis project Ga0209380, IMG submission 188347) | Warmed and freeze-thawed soil microbial communities from the Hubbard Brook experimental Forest, New Hampshire - Hubbard Brook CCASE Soil... | ecosystem: Environmental > Terrestrial > Soil...
TAGCCAGTCCCTGCCCTGCAGGTCGTGTCCACTCCAAGACAGTCAGCGAATACCAAATCGTTCGAATTCGCGGTCGTAAGTCCGCTGATCGTTGCTACCCCACCGGAAGCTGGCGCCGTGCTGTAGAGGGGCGAGCCGTCAAGAGAGGCGATCGTGCCGATATAGGAATATTCCGCGCATTCAAAGGCTCGAAACGCGACTGCACTGCTGATGGTCAATGTCACTGTCGTCGGTGCATTCACCGCCGAGGGAACATAGAACATCTGTCCACGATAGCCGCTAAGTGTTCCCACCCCTGCTTTTGCAGTTCCAATCGTTTCCCAAGTCCCGTTGTAGGGATCGTTCATCGTCGCGGCCGCAGTGGCCGATTGCCAGGTCGCCGCACAAATTAAAAGGTGCCCGTTTCCAGGGGTTTGGTGGAGCTGGACGGATATGCTCGTGTTAGGAGCTCCACTTGAGCTGTATACTCCCGTCACGCTGCCCGCTACATACGCAAAGTTGGAGCCGCCGCCACCTCCACCGCCGTTCACCGTCAAAGTGAACGCTTGGTTGGCAGGCGAACCCACTCCGTTGGTGGCGGTGAGGGTGACCGGGTAACTGCGCGCGGTCCCTGCCGCGGGCGTACCGCTCAGCGTCGCCGTTCCGTTCCCGTTGTCCTTGAAGGTTACGCCACTCGGTAGTGCACCAGATTCACTCAACGCCGGCGTGGGCGACCCGGTTGCCGTCACTGTGAAATTCCCAGCAGTGCCGACCGTAAACGTCGTACTGCTCGCACTCGTGATTGCCGCTGAACCCTGCAAAGTGTATGTCGCGGTTGCTATAGGGCTGTTAGAAAACCCTGGGGCGGTTGCGATTGCCTGGACCGTGGTTGTTGCAGTTACGTTGAAGGAGGAAGTGAACTGCTGGGTGGTGCCCGAACCAGGCGCTGGCGTACTGCCATCCGTCGTGAAATAAATCAAGGCACCGGTTGTAGCGTCCGTGATGCTCACGGGCACGGAACCCGTAAAGGTCTCTGAGGCCGGACTAATTTGTGGTGTTGCCGCTGGTGGTCCTAGGGAACCGAGCAGCCCATAGACGTCCACTTCCATCTGGGCGCCAACGTACACTTTTCCGTTTGCCACCACCGGTATCGCGAATTTCGCATACGGCCCCAATGCATCCCGCTGGTTCGCCGCTTGCCCCGAGTCGTATAACTCATGCGACACATTGGTGGGATCGAGGGCATACAGCGTCGATCGGAGAGTGCTTGCGTTTCCTAACACTCCCCAAAGTATCCCGTTCGTCGCGCCGTTTGACGAAACGGTTGTGGTGAATGACGGCGTGCCACCGGGCTGGGTTCCCGCAGATATCGGAGTAGTGCTCATGACTCCATTGGTGAGCGAATAGGCTTTAAGCGCATCCCCACTGCCCCAGAAGTACAACGTATTGTTCCAGTAGGTGGGACTGCTCCACATCCCGCCCACCGCTGACTGCAACTCCTGCACGATCTGTGGATCACTGCTGCAGCTGTTCGCGCAGTAGTGCTGATTGTTCGTCGTCATCTGGTCCCGGTTAACCAGGTAAACCGTTCCTTCCTTGCCTGCCTGCGCCAGCAGATGCGGATTGACCCCAGGCTGGTCCGGCAGTAGCAGCACTCCTCCCGATCCCAGATCGATGTCATGCAAATTCAGAAATCCCTGATCGTACGGTGTAAAATAATCCAGCACCGAAAAACTATTCCCGCTCAAGGTAAGCTTGATAATGCTGTCCCCAAACATCGTCGCCGGCGTATTCGTGGTATCAAACGTCCCGTTCCCCGTCGCCAGGTATAGATTCCCGCTCGTGTCCGCGGCGATCCCCGCCCCGCTCATCCAGAAACCACCTTCCCCGCCATTCGGTGTACTGACAAACACCGCTTGCTGCGCGAGCGTCGCTCCGTTATAAGCGAACAGCCACCCGTGGTAGGGAATGTTGTCGCAGTGCGATGCAAACGCGATATACACCGTCCCGTTCAGGAACAGCAAACCCGGCCGACTATGATGCGTTAACGCCATCCGGCTGAAGCTCAGCTGAAATCCGTTCGGACCCTGCACGCTGCCATCGCCCGTCCCGCTGACCGTTGCATCGATGACCACCGGCCCGGCAAACTTCTCCGCTCCCGTCGTTATATCAATCGCATGCAGACGGTGTATGTACGTCCCATTCTCGACCGACTTGGCTTCGATATACATCGTGTTCGTGTTGGGGTCGATCACCGGCGTCGCCGTGATTCCAATATTGGGCTGTAGGTCTCCGCAGCCCACCTCCGCGCTGGTCACCGGCGCCGCCCCGGATGCCGCTCCGTGCGCCGTGTCGATCATGCTAACTTTCCATAGAGGTGCTGCATTTGCCCCTGTGTTGCTGTCCGCATCGAAGGCATACACGGTATCGAATTCCGTGGCCACGTACAGAACGTTGTGCGTCCCCTTCCCCGGAATGGTCACATTCGGCATGTATAGCGGCTGCGCGTAGACTTGATCATCCACAGGCAGGGAAAAGAGCTTTCCAAACTGGCTGGAAATTACATTCGAAGGCGAGAGTATCGTCTCGTTCGTGTTCTGCCCCGTACGCCCGTTGTCGTATCGCCACGTCGTGACGCTACCCGGAGGCGGCGCCTGCGCCAAGGCACAGCAATTTGTGACAAGCGCCAGCGCTAAAATCGCGGCAATTCGAGTGAGTGATGCAATGGGCATCGCTGAACTATCGTTCGAGGGCAAACTGGTCACGATTCTTCTCCGGACAGAGGGACGGTTTGCGGGGTCGTCATTCGCTGCAAACCGGGGCGGGGTTCCCCGAATTAGATTCCGTCACTAACTTGCCGCAAGGATACCATTAGGGCTTCGAGTCCCGTATAAGAATCTGCCTGAGTTTTAAGAAGAACATAAGGACTAAATTGTCAAAAAAAAAGTAATGTGAGTACTGTAAAAATCGTACTACTAGTCGCCCATGCAAAGCTTACAGTTACTATTCGACAACTCCGCTGAATGGCGGGTTCCAGCAAGAACTGTCTTCTAAAAAGGATTTGCCGGGCTTAGCACTCGAGCAAAGATTGGGGGAGCGAAAACCAAGCGCGCAAATTCGTAGCGACAGGTCTTGCCTCCTCTGCCTTTACATTCAAGAGCCGCGGCCTCAGTCTCGTATCGTGCGGCGGGGACTAGGGCCGCACCAAGGAGGAAAAGCCGATGACGCTGCTTATGTGGGTTCTTGCCATGCTCTCCATTCGTCCTGGTTCCCTAGATGAAGGCCTTCCGCAGAATCCACCTCGTCCGGCCGCCGTTTACCAAAACCCTCCGCAATCGAAATCGCAAATACCCGCCGCAGGTGCGGATCAATCTTCGATTGGTCCTCAGTGCGTGGTGACCGGGGCCAAGGAGATCACCATTGTGTGCAGTTACTCGCCAGCAAGAGATCGTGCCGTGGCTCCGAAGGGTGCAGCCCGCATTGTGCTGAATCGCGCTAAACTCGCATTCGAAACGGATGATGAGAGCTATATGCTCGTTGAGCTTGAATTTACAAATGTCGGCAGAAGCAGCTTAGGCGTCGCTCCGACGGTTTTTCTGGCGATCGACGACGCTGCGGGTCGCAATGTGCTTCGGCGCAATCTGCACCATGTTGACCTGTCAAAGCTAGGTCCGAGCGAACGTCTTACCTTCAGCGATCGCTTCCTTGTTGGAGCATTCTTAGGGGGTCAGTACACGGTCTCACTATCGATTCCGGACCCAGATGCATCGCGTAAGAACATTCCCGCTTACAACATGCTGCTCAGTAGCTCGGGCGTTCCAGATCCATCGACGGGGTTGAACATACTGGCGCATTTTTCGGTCGAGCAAGCAATGCATTCTTCTCGCAAGAAATAGCAGGCCCCTAGGGGCCCGAGACGGCTTCCTAACATATAGCAAACAAAAGGCATAGCACACAGAAAGGAATCTCTCACAACCCCCACCGACCGAAAAAAGGCCAACTATTGCCACTTTATGGAATCAAAACGGAACAATCCAAGGGTTTTGTGTGGCACCAGGTCGAATATTTCGACTTAATATATTTATTATCAATTAGTTAAGAAAGACAGCTACTGGGAGGCGGCCTGGCTCAGATGGTAGGAGAATTGCACCTTAAGGGTGGGATGGGCGCTCTTTCCGGTCTGCCAAATTGCGCGCCCCGCTGCGACTCTCTGGGCTCAAACCCTGACGATATGAACCACTCTCCGAGCGCACCCGAACGTATTGCCGATACTGATTTTGTGTTTGGGCATGGGAGAGCTCTGGAATCTCTGAATGCCACGGTCGCAGAGATAGCACGGACGGATATTCCGGTATGGATTCTTGGGGAAAGCGGAACGGGTAAAGAAGTTTACGCCCGACTCTTACACCGGCTGTCGGGAAGCTCTGATACTCCCCTGAGAAAACTGAGTTGTGCGGTCCTCGGTCCCGCCGAGTTGCTGCGGGAGGTTCGGCAGGGGCCAGACAAGGACGATAGGGCGCATTTCACGAGCACCCTGTTTCTCGATGGTATTGACGAGCTCGATTTGGCTTGCCAACGCATTCTACTTTCGGTCCTTCCGGACAGTCAGAGGCCGGGGGGATACTGTGGCAAGTTTGGGCGGCTCATTTCCTCCAGTTCACGAAACCTGGAAGAATCGGTTGAAACCGGGGAGTTTCGTAAGGAGTTGTATTTTCGTATTAACGGAGTGTGTATTCGGCTTCTCCCTCTCCGAGATCGCAGAGAAGATATTCCGGCCTTGGTCGATTTCTTTCTCGAAAGGCATTGCCACCTGTTGAAGAAAGCAATACCTGCTTTGGACAATGAGGCAATGGAGCTATTCTTGTCCTACAGCTGGCCGGGGAATATCCGCGAACTGGAAAACATGATCAAGAAAATGGTTGCCCTTGGTGAGGCAACAACGACGGCCGACGAACTGCGAACTATTATCCATCGTGCTCCAAAAGCCGGCGGGAGTGCCGGGGTCGTGTCCCTGAAGACGATGACCCGCGCGGCGCTTCGGCAAACCGAGCGCGAACTGATTTTGAAAGCGTTGGAACGAACCCGCTGGAATCGCAAGCGCGCGGCGCAAGAATTACAGATAAGCTACAAATCGCTGCTATCCAAGATTAAACAAATCGGGCTGGAGAAGGTTGATTCGAACGAACTGTAACGGAGGATGCGATGATACCAGCAGGTAGTCTCGTTCTGGCAATCTGGCTCGGTCTGTCCGGCGTGCAGGGGCAGGACACGAAGAAGCCTGCGACGGACACCGGTTCGAGCACTGGCGCGGCCGCCGCACTGGCGAGCTTGGGGGAAGCTGAGTATAAGATCGGCCCGCAAGACGTGCTGCAGATTGATGTCTGGAAAGAACCGGAAATCACGCGAACCATTCCCGTGCGGCCGGATGGAAAGATTTCACTGCCCTTGCTCAATGATATACAGGCCGCTGGGCTGACATCCCTGGAGTTGGCGGCGAATATACGCGACGGTCTCAAGAAATTCCTCAATAATCCCCAGGTGACCGTGACCGTTTCGGCGATTAACAGCCGGCGGATTTACATTACCGGTGAGGTCGGGCGTCCGGGCGCCACTCCCTTAACTCCCAATATGACCGCGCTCCAAGCACTCTCGAGCGCCGGCGGATTTACGCAATTTGCAAAAATCAAAAATATCTACATCCTGCGGCAAGAGGGCGATAAGCAAGTGAGAATTCCCTTCAGCTACAAGGATGTCGTCGCCGGCAAGAAACCGGACGTTCCGTTGAAGGCCGGCGACGTGATCGTGGTGCCATAAGGCCCGACCTATGAAAATTATCAAGTTGCAAAACTCGAGACTGGCATTTTTTGCAACAGCCGTGCTCGTGTTCGCGAGCGCTCTGAGTGCACAGGAACCAGAGACACCCGAACGGCCAAAGCCTGCTGGGCGCGGCATTCCGGCCATGGATGACACTGCGGCTGAAGACCAAAACAAAGATCCTCTAGGGGGATGGAATGCCGATACCACGCCCCTGACGGGCATGCAGACGCCTACGATTGGCAGCCCAAACCTCCGGCACAGTTACTGGGTGCCAGGGTTTCAATACTCGAACTCGATCCAGGACCAGCCGAGCGGCACTGGCAGTTCCGGCGGCTGGAATACGAATAATTATTTCGGCGGAAATCTGAGTATGGTTCAGCAGTTGAGCCACTCCCAATTGGGGTTAAATTTCTCCGCCGGGGGTTTCGTGACAAATCAGCAGGGGCAAAAGAACGGCTGGTATCAGCAGTTGGCCTTCAGTGAGTTGTTTTCCTGGCGGCGCTGGCAAATGCAGATTCTGGATCAGTTTTCCTACTTACCCGAGTCTCAATTTGGATTTGGCGGAGGGACAGGATTGGGCGCGCCGGGAGTTGGGGGATCGCTCGGCCCGGGGATTCCCGGGGTTGGCGGCACGGTATCGCCGAATCAGAGTATCTACGCGGCGGTGGGGCCCCGCTATAGCAACTCGCTGGTTACCCAGGTCACTTATCAAACCAGCCCGCGGGGGTCGATTACCATGTCCGGATCCTACGGGCTTTTGCACTTTACGCAATCAGGCAACGTTGATACGGACACCTACTACGGCAGCGTCGGTTATAACTACCAGCTGACGAAACAAGATTCTATCGGACTTTTTTATCGCTTTGCGGCGTTCCACTATCAATCCCAGCCTCAGGCTCTGGGAGATCACGTAGTCAACGCGGCGTATTCTCGCAAGATAACAAAGCGCCTGGCTTTTCAGGTCTTCGGAGGACCGGATGTCACGCTGTACCGCGTCCCGATTGGAAACCAATCTCAAACAGTGTCAGCCAGTGGCGGGATGAACCTGTCGAGCGCCTTTCAGAACGGAAGCCTTTCCCTGAGCTATTTCCATGCCCGCAGCGGAGGAAGCGGGGTCTTGATCGGTTCGAATACGGATCAGATCACGCTTGGCGCAGCGAGACACTTGACACGCGTGTGGGGAGTTCACGGAAACTTCGGATATGCAAAGAATCGAACCCTAGCAACCCAGGCCGGCGTTCAGGGCAGCGATTACGGCAGCTATTTTGTTGGCGGAGGGTTGGATCGGCCGATCGGGAGGAATGTCAATTTTTCGCTGGCGTATACCGCGGAGATTCAGCAGACAAATCCGACGGTCTGCACGACTCCCGGATGCAACACGAGCTTCACGCAAAATATCGTGACCATAAATTTCCAGTGGCATACGAACCCATTCGCTTTGCAATGAACACCGCGAAACAAACTGAGGGGCAGAAGAAAAGGAACTCAACCGCAAGAAAGGTGCCAAACAGCCCACGGCCATGTATAAGAGCTTTTTCAAGCTGAAAGAAAGTCCGTTTAACGTCAACCCCGATCCGCGCTTCCTATACCTGACGAAGCAGATCGAGGAAGCACTGACCGGTTTGATGTACGGCATTCAAACGCGCAAAGGATTCATCACACTCACTGGTGAAGTCGGTACGGGCAAAACCACTCTGGTCAACCGGCTCCTGGAGTGGCTTCACCAGCGCAATGCCCGCACGGCCTTTCTGTTTAACTCCCGGATGAATTCCAACCAGCTTTTCGATTTCATCCTTGCGGAGTTCGATATTCCGTGCGAGTCCAACTCGAAAAGCCAGCAACTGATGAAGCTCAATCACTGGCTGCTGGAACGCTATCGTTCCGGTGAAACCGTCGTTCTTATCATTGATGAAGCCCAGAATCTAACGTATCCCGTGCTGGAAGAGATTCGCCTCTTGACGAATCTGGAGACCTCCACGGAAAAGCTTCTGCAGATCGTTCTTTCCGGGCAACCTGAACTGGAAGAGAAACTCAAGCTTCCACAACTTCGCCAGCTCCGTCAGCGCATTATGCTTCGCTGCCGCACTTCCGCGCTTTCCCAGGTGCAGACACAGGAGTACATCACGGAGCGTCTGCGGATCGCGGGCGCATCCGGTGAACCAATTTTTAGTCCAAAGGCGATTGAGACGATTCACGTCTATTCTCTGGGGATTCCGCGCGTCATCAACCTTCTTTGCGAACATTCTCTTGTGAATGCGTTCGTTGAACACCAGCAGCCGATTCAGCCCCAAACGGTCGAAGAAGTGGCTCACGAATTCCAGTTGGACGAGGTGGAGCCTATCGCCCCTGTTGGGGGAACAAAGGTCGACACGGACGTATACAACTCCGAGGCTTTTCTGCAGAATCTTGGGGAAGCACTATCCCGTTTTCGCATTGCTCCAACCACCCGCGAGCGAAAATAGGAATACGGAGCTAAACACCCTAGCGAATCGTATCGCCAAGATCGCACTCGACTACCGTTTCGAGCCTCCAGTGTGCACGAAAACCCCAAATAGAGCTTGACCAACGCAAGGAATGCGTGCAGAGTTTATATAGGTTTACTCGCTCAGCCGAGTGAATCGAAGTTCGTGGAACAAGTGAACGTCCTCCGATCGGCCCAGATCAGCACCGCCCTCACTTTCACTTTCACTTTCACTTATTAGTGCAACCACGCGATGTTAGGCGGCCCCAGTCTGTCCGGCGGGGTAGCATCTGTACCTGTCCCGAAACTGACCTCTTGGCCAGTTTTCCCGGGACTCTGCTGATATTACTCTTGGTTTGTTTTAACGAGTTGCTTGCCTCGAACGGTGCGCCCTCACACACCGATTCGGCCCCGCCACTAAATCGAAATAAGAAGGAATTTCTGAAAATGACTAAATCTGGGCGGCTATTCCCGTCTGTGGCCATACTCTTCCTCGTATCAGCGTTTTTCCCATCTGCGATCCAGGCAGTTGCAAGCACTCCAGCATTCGTTCAGGAGCGGGACAATCAGGTAAACTCCGGAAATACAAGCAGCACAACATTTTCTTCTGTTGTGAGCGGAGGAAATCTACTGGTGGCCTATCTCATCTGGGATAGCACGGGCGGCGCCTCCGTTTCCGACTCGCTAGGGAACGTGTATGCCAGCGCGGGTGGACCCACCCGGTGGAGCAACGGGATATATAGCGCGCAAGTTTTCTATGCGATCAATAATCGTAGCGGCGTGGATACGGTCACGGCGATCTTTTCTACCAGTGTCCATTCGTTTGGCATCATCTACGCCCACGAGTACTCAGGCATCAATCAAACGTCGCCGCTCGACGTGACCATCGCGGCAGCGGGGCCTTCCGGGAATCTGACGAGTGGCGTGACTAATACTACGAATAGCATGGACCTGCTGTTCGCTGGAGGGGTATCGGCGAATGTCGTGACCAGTCCGGGGCCCGGGTATATGGCACGCTCCACATCGCATGGCAACATAACAGAAGATAGAGTCGTCACGGTAACGGGGTCGTATAACGCCACAGCAACCAATAGCGGCGGAGCCTGGGGCATGCAATTTGTGGCCTTCCGCGGCGCTTCGAACGGTACATCGGGCACAGATCCGAACAATGGTTCGTTGAACACTTACAGTACGAACTTCCCTCACACGGAGAATCCGATTTCCGAGGGTGGCAACTGGATTAACGGAAAAGCTGTAGGCCTTGACTGGCTCAATGTGCAAACCACTCCGGGCCACGCGTTCGGAGGGGGTACTTCCACAGCCACTCCTTATAACGATCCGACGGCAGTGCTTACCGGTAGTTGGTCATCGAACCAGAAGGCGCAAGCCGTCGTTCACACGGTCAATCAGAACCGCAGCATCTATGAAGAGGTAGAGCTACGCCTTCGCACCACAATCTCAGCGCATAGTATTACCGGGTATGAGTTTAATTTCCGCGCCACATCCGATGGCTCGCAGTACGTGCAAATTGTCCGGTGGAACGGGCCCTTTGGTAACTTTACATTTCTGGACTCGAAGACCGGGCCGGGCTTGCATGACGGTGACGTCGTTACGGCCACGGCCGTGGGCAGCACGCTGACCTCCTACATCAATGGCGTGCAAATCGTTCAGGTGACCGACTCTACTTACGCGAGCGGCAGCCCTGGGATGGGCTTTTATAATCAGGGCGGGACATTGGCCAACAACAGTGATTTTGGCTTTACCAGTTATACCGCCACGGACAATTTGACGAGCGATACTGTTCCCCCGTCTGCTCCGACGAATCTAGCCGCCAGCGTAATTTCTTCCTCCCAAATTAATCTCAGTTGGGGCGCTTCTACGGACAACGTGGGAGTGGTCGGCTACCACGTAAATCGGAACAGCACCCAGATAGGCACCACCGCGACTCCCAATTTCTCCGACTCCACCGTGGTCCCTGGCGTTCAATACACCTACAGCGTATCGGCGTACGATGCCGCAGGGAACATTTCGGCTCTGTCATCGCCCGTGATTGCGCAGACGTCTCCGGCTTCCGACGTCACACCACCATCTGTTCCCACGAATCTGCAAGCCTCAAATGTCACCTCGACGACATTGAAAATCAGCTGGACTGCGTCTACCGACGACGTCGCGGTAGCGGGGTATCAGGTATTCCGCAATGGCGCCAAGGTGGCAACGACCACGACGACAAGCTATACCGACACCGGGCTGGCGCCTTCCGCTACTTATACGTATGCGGCTTTGGCATACGACAGTTCTAACAATCTCTCCGCTCAATCTGCGCAGCTCACTGTTACCACGGCAGCCGCGGCGGTGGTCTCGCCTTCTATGGTACAAACGAAGAACAATCAAATCTCAAGCGGGACCAGCGTCTCTGTTCCCTTCAATGCTCCGACGCAGGCAGGAAATACAATTGTCGTTTATGTGATTTGGAACAATGCCGGGAGCGTCGCGCTAACGGATTCCAATGGAAATGCTTATGTCAACGTCGGTACACCCGTCGTCTGGGGCAATGGATACAGCGCCCAGGTCTTCTATGCATCCCACATAAAGGGTGGAAGCGACACGGTCACCGCCACCTTCCGGAATTCCGTGACTGCCTTTGGCGTTCTGTACGTGCATGAATACGCCGGAATAAGCCCGACGAATCCGGTGGATATCTACTGTTCGGCTAGTGGATCTTCCACCACATTGAACAGTGGAACGGCCACCACGACCGGCGCCAACGACCTGATTTTTGGTGCGGGAGTTTCCGACAATGTTGTAACCGCACCAGGGTCCGGGTTCATTTCCCATGATCGGGCCTACGGGAACATCACGGAAGATCGGATCGCAGGCTCGGCCGGTAGTTACGCGGCGACGGCGACCCATAATGGAAAGATGTGGGGCATGCAAATGGTGGCATTCCGGCCAGCCCAGTAGGTCATCTGCAGGCTGACTCCGCATGCAGGTTGAAAATTCGGAGTATTGAACATTGCCCCGAGCACACAGCGGCCTTCGTTCTCGGTCGCTGTTCGCACATGGCTCAAGCGAGAAACCAAAGCTTGAGCAAGCCGACAGCCGCGACATCAGCCAATGCCCTGTTTGAGGGGATTT
>Ga0209380_10002639_pt1 | contig 11389 bp, 12 predicted proteins | sample HubBroMetageWFT6_FD_188347 | JGI IMG/M metagenome (GOLD analysis project Ga0209380, IMG submission 188347) | Warmed and freeze-thawed soil microbial communities from the Hubbard Brook experimental Forest, New Hampshire - Hubbard Brook CCASE Soil... | ecosystem: Environmental > Terrestrial >...
GCACGTCTCGCTCTTTCTGCGCGAGGATCATGACCTGGTGCTGCGAGCCCATCACGGCACGCTTACCCCTCGCGTTCCCGAGGGTGGCCGCTTTCCGGCGAGCACTGAGCCTTGGGCTACTATTCTGGCCAGCAGCAACACGGCCATGGAAACCGATCTTTGCGTCGCGCCTGCCGGCACGAAGTTCTTCGCGGAATCAGCCTCGCGCATGTGCATTCCTCTAGTCTCGTTCGGACAGACACTTGGGATTCTGGCGCTCGACAGTGCCCGGCCAGACGCCTTCCGTGACGGCGATCTGCAATCGCTCGAATCCGTTGCTGACATTTGCGCCACCGCCATCCAGAACGCGCACTATGTCGAGCGCGTAAAGCAGCTCGCTTATCTCGATGGTCTTACGGGTATTTTCAACCGCCGCTTCTTCGAGCTGCGCATCATGGAAGAAATTGAACGCGCCCGGCGCTACGGTACAGGCATGGCCGTCATCATGGCTGACATCGATCAGTTCAAGCGGCTGAATGACGAGTTCGGGCACGTGCTGGGCGATGAAGTGCTGCGCCAGGTTTCCAGCCTTTTCCATCAGCAGTTGCGGAAAATCGACGTCGTCTGCCGCTACGGAGGCGAGGAATTCGGGATTCTTCTGACTCAAACCAATGCCAAGCAAGCCATGAAAATCGCCGAAAAGCTGCGCAAGATGGTGGAAGGCTGGCTGTTCCCCGGAGTGCCCAGGACCGTCACCATCAGCGCTGGCGCTGCCGCCTTCCCCGAACAAGGCACCACCCGCGACGAGTTGGTGAGGGCTGCAGACTCGGCTCTGTATGCGGCCAAGCAGGCGGGACGAAACAAGGTTTGTCTAGGAACGCTAGCGCGCGTCCACGGGGCAGGGTCGTAAAGCAGTAGGCAGTGGGCAGTGATCAGTGGCCAGTAAATCATTCTGGAGTTGGATTTTGCCGGCCACTGGCCACTGGTCACTGACCAGTGGCCACTTGCTTCTAGATGTCGAGCGAGCCGGCAGTCATCTGACGATGAAGCTGTTCCATTTGCTCCCGCAGTTTCTCCCGGCTCTTCTGTAGTTCTTCCTGAAGCTTGGGCCGGAGTTCCTGCCTTAGCTTCTCGGCCTGCTCCCTGAGTTGTTTCTGCTGATCGCACAGAGCCTTGCGCATTTCCTCAGACGCCTTGCGGCTTTGCTCTCGGGCCAGCTCCATCTGAGGCCCGAGCTTGGCAACCTCGTTCCGCACTTCACTCAACTCCGCCTGAGTTTCCGCACTCAATTCGGGACCCTCCCAGCTTTGCTCAATCATCTCGCCGGAGTCCCTACGTTCGGGCAATGTGATGGTAAGGGTTTGCTCCTTCTTGTCGCGGATCACGCCTACGTTTACCGAACCAGCGCTGTGGGAGTGCAATACGTGGCTGAAGTCGCTGGTGTCATGAACCGGCTGGTCGCCGACGCGAGTGATTACATCGCCGGCACGCAGCCCGGCTTTATCGGCACGGCTGCCCTTTTCCACTGAACGCACCAGAACTCCGTTTCCGTTCTTCGCGCCGAAAAACTCGCCCAGTTGCGGCGTAAGGTTCTCCACCATCAGGCCGCTGCGCATCGAGGATTGCACCACGACAACTCCGATATTCGGAACATCGAAGTCCGGCAGGTTGGGAATCGGAGGAATCTCGATGTGCACATTCTTGTCCCAGTCCTTGTCTTTCCCGGACATGTGCCCAAACTCATTGCGGCGGTCGGCCAGTTGCACCTTGATGGTCAAAGGCTGTCCATCGCGGCTGATCCCGAACGTAACCACGCGTCCCGCCGGAGTTTCACGGATCATTCGCTGCAATTGCGTCTTGCTGGCGATGCTCATTCCGTTCATGGTCAAAAGAACGTCGTGTTCCTTGAATCCAGCTTTTCCCGCGGGAGCGTCCTGGTCAACCATTGTGACTTCGACGCCTTGTTCTTCCTTCAGCTTCAGGGCGCCGAGCCGGTCGGTCGTAATATCCGCAATGTCCACGCCCAGGTAAGCGCTCCCTCCGGAATCTTCGCTGGGAATGCCCATGGGTTGCAGGGGATCAACAGTCCATCGTTGGGACGCATGCGACAGATTGAGCAGCAAAGGCAGCACGGCGATCGTCGTCAAAATGTGTTTACGCATAGCCAGCCTCCTGAATATTCCTGACATTCCTGACATTTCTGCGTTGTCATCCTGAGGCGGGCGCTTTTTGCCCGCCGGAAGCCTGCCCTAAGCGAAGTCGAAGGGGACCCGGGCGAGCCGCACCATGCGGCGCGTTCGGCTCGCTTCCTTACTGATTCGCCCTCCGGAAGCAGATATCCCCCGTCGTCGTCCTCACCTTCAGCACGGGACCGCCTCCGTTCAACTTGCCTTCCGCTGTAAGAGTTTTCGGACTCCACTGGTCGCCTTGGCTGGCCACGTGGATGTCCGGAAAGTCAGAAGTAATGCGGTGCCCATTGCCCAAGTCCACGCTGGCGCGTACTGAGATCGCTACATCCGGCGCGATGTAAACCGTAATGTCGCCCGCGGAAGTTTCAAGCATAGAATCGCTGGGTGGAGCTCCAGTTTTTACCAGCTTCACGACGATGCCACCCGCTCCCGTCTCAACCCGCGCCGACGGAACCCCATAGAGCTCTATCCCTCCGCCACCGGTGTGAGCCTCTACGTGGCCTTTAGCAGATGCGAGATGGATGCTGCCTCCGCCAGTCTCAATCTCCGCCGGACCGCCAATGTCCCCCAGATCGATGCTGCCCCCGCCGGTTTCCGCCTTCACTTTGCCCGTGCACTGCTTCACCTGAATTCCGCCGCCGCCGGTCTCGATGCTCGCACCCTCCGTGGCCGAAATAATCTCGACGCTGCCCCCGCCGGTTTCCGCGATGATCTTCCCATTCGCATGATGCACCTCGATCGAGCCACCGCCCGTATGCAGCCCAATATCGCCGGTGATGGTTCCTACATCGATCGAGCCGCCGCCCGTCTCTGCGTGCGCGCCGCCGCCAATATCATCGAGGTGCATACTGCCGCCGCCGCTCTGTGCCTCCACGCGTCCGGCGACGCCAGTGGTGTCAATGTTGCCACCCTCGGTTTCGATCTTCACCAGGCTGATCTCGCGCGGCACGTTAATGGCGAACTCTCCCGAGAAATGGCGCGGCCGCCCGCCCTGCCATTCGCCCACGATCCAACCGGTATCCCCGCGCACGTAGGCCGTAAGCTTGTAGGACTCGAACTGGCGTTTGGCTTCCTGCTCGGAAGAAGTATAAGAACGAGTATGAATGACGTAGTTGATGTCCCGCTGCGAACCGCCCTTGACGATCACTGAACCAACATCTACTTTCACCCGCAAAGTTTTTACCGCGGCCAGCGAACCGTTGACTTCCTGACCCCAGGCGCCGCCCTCGCGCGAAATGTGCGTTTCCTGCGCCCACGTCAAGGGCGCAATTAGAACCAGCATGCCAAGCAAGCCGGCGAATTGTGGCGAACGTTTCAAAATGACCCACCTCAGTTTCTATATCCCGCTGTCGTCAGCGGCATTCCACTTCACTCAATTGTTCCTTCAACCAATCCAAAAGCTGATTCCATTTCAGTTCGGGAAGGGTACGGCTTCAGCCGTACCGTCCAGAGCCAATAAAATCCCCGCGCTCAATCAATCTCCGGTAACTGCGCCAGCATCGTCCGCGCTTGCGACTTGATGTATTGGCTTTGATCCTTCGCCGCCAGCGTCATCAACACTCCGCGCACACTGCCATCGGCTTTCACCGGCTCAATCAGCCGTAACGCTTCGGTGCGCACGCCGGGGTTTCCATCACTCACCAGGGCTTCGAGCACCGCGTCGCGCACCCGCACATCATCTTTCACGAAGCTGCCTAGACCATCGAGGGCCTTCAGCCGCACTCCCGGATTCGTGTCGTACTGCAGCGCATAAATGAGCGCATCGCGCACTTGCGAAACATCGGGCTTCTGGGTCAGCAGATCCACGGAATCCATGCGCACGCCCGAATTGTAGTTATTCCGGGCCGCGAACAGCAGCAATTGCTGGATGCGCTGATCATTCATCGATCCCTGCGTCTCGAGTGTGGAAACCGTGTCGTACTTGATGTCGATTTTATTTGTACCCGGCTCCTGCGTGATGGAACGGATGCCGGTGATCGAAGCCTCGGCGGGAGTGGAAACGGGAGCTGCGGTGGTGGGTGAACTTGCGAGGGGATGATCGAATACCCGGTAAGAAGTCCCGACTCCACCCGCAAACCCGAGAATCAGAATCACAGACGCCAGAGCGGGAGAAAAACTCACCTGCCGCAGCCAGTTCGCCGGATCGAACGGCAGACGATGCCAGAAGGGCCCCTGCTCCGCCGTCTCCAGCGCCTCCTGCAGCCGCATACGCGAGGCAGTCAACAAATTCGGCGTCGGGTTCACCGCCCGGTCCTGCGACAACACCGCGTGAAACTCCTGCTCCGCCTTCAGTTCCGCAGCGCAATCGGCGCAGCGCGCCACATGCTGCTCCAGTTCGTGGCGCGCATCATCAGCCAGTTCCCCGTAGACATGCAGCGTGATATTTTCTCGAACCCATTCGCACTTCATAAAGTTCCACCTTTTGGTCTCAGGTTTAGGTCTTGGGCGTTGGGCCTAAGACATGACACCTAAGACCTGGGACCTCACCTCATATCTGCCAGCGCCCCGCGCAACTTCTGCGTGGCCCGGAAGAGCGTGTTCTTCGCGGTCTCTTCCGTCGTATGCAAAATCTCGCCCACGGTACGCAATTTCAATCCGTGGTAATGCTTCAACTCAAACACCATGCGCTCCCGCGGGGTCAGCTTCTCCAGCGCACCGGAGATCCGCGCCCCCAGCTGCCGGCGCATCAGATCGCGCTCCGGATTCGCTCCCGCCCGCCCGTCCGGTACCTGATCGAGCAGATCGTACTCCCCACCGTCACCGTCCTTCACCACCGGCGCATCTTCCTTGCGCACATTCTTCTTGCGCAAGTGATCCAGGCAAAGGTTGGTCACGATGCGGTAAATCCAGGTATAGAAAGAACATTCAAATCGAAAGCTTCCGATGTTCTTATAAGCCTTGAGGAAGGCGTCCTGATAAACATCCTGCGCGTCGTGTTCGGTTCCGGTGAGATGCAGCGCCAGCCGCAACACCGCCTGATCGTAGTGACGCACCAGTTCCTCGAAGGCGGCGCGGTTCCCGCTTTGCGCCTCGCGGATGAGGATCGTATCGTCGATGCGGCGTTCTTGACCAGCCATGCGGCCCCGCGTGGGGTCCTGGTTTCCGCTGACTTTTTCGGCCCTCGTTTTCAGCGAGGGAATCCGTTCACCAACCGCAAGTGTTACTGCCCAAACATCGGCCGGCATGTTTCGTCGTGTCCTCTACTGCCCGGTGTCAATGCCGTACCCGGGCTTGCACAGGAATAGACGGTCAGTCAGTGGAACCGTGAGCAGAAATTATAGGCTGCCGGAGAATTTTATGCCGCCTAGGTGTTTCTTTCGTAATGGTTTAGCGGGAAACAGAACAGCCAGCGACGGTGAGGAGGGCTGATTTGGCAAGGCAAATGCCCTGAAGTTGATGCAGTTGAAGCGACGCCATTCCTCGGTCCCGCACGTAAGTGCGGCGTGAGTGGGCGAAGACGGAATCGAGTCCCGTCGGGGACGGCACCCCTAGGCGACCAGACTCATCCGCGGCCCCTTCCTTCGAGCACAACCTTCAATGCGCGGCCACATCCTTGGTTCGCGTCGAGGACGCCAAGACGCTCAGTGCGCCGTACGCATCAGGGCAGCCCCAATCAGGATGGTAAGCCCGCAAACAATATTTACCGCAGACCAGAAAGCACGCCTGGCCTGCATCCCGCGAAGCGCGTCGGATGGAAGAGCAAGCAGAAAGGTAATGGAGAACAATCCGAGAGCGCCCATCATCTTGATCATGAAATAGAAGAGGTAGAGCCGCTGTTGGCTGACATGCGGATAGACTTGCGTCCATTGAATCACGCCGGTGACGGCAACTACCGTGACGCCAGTCCATTTGATGTAGGCAAATCTCCGGATCACCTGCGCTAGAAATACTCCGCGCTCGGGCTCAGCCAGCACCTGCAGAGACGGCAGCAGCACCATCCGGGCATAGAACAGACCTCCCAGAGAAGTGCAGGTGGCGGCAATATGCAGAACCCGATTAATGAGCAGTAAATTCATAGCGCCGCAAGCGGGATTAAGCGTGGGCCTCGCGTTTCGCCAGGCTTCGTCCGCGCAGGAACGTGCTCAAGTATGTAAGAAACCCGGCGATGGCCCCCAGCACCCAGTAACGTCCCCAGAACTCGCCGGCGAACTCACGAAACAAGAGGCTGCTCACTGCACCCAGCAGCGAGCCCACAGCAAGGATCAGCAGCAACATCAGCTTTGAGCCTTTCCACCGATCGGGAGAGAAGTGGCTGGAGCCCGCGGCGAAGACACCACTGAACGCACCGACCACGAAGACATAGACCCCAAGCCCCGGCGATCGAGGCAGGAAGGCGATCAGATAAGCCAAAGCTCCAAAGGCAAACGGTTCCAGCCAGTGCGCGTCGCGGCCGTATTGCGGCGTAATTCCCCGTTCCTTGGCGCTGAGTTCGATCTCGCGGTCATCGCGATAGAAGTAAGAGAGGAAGGCTCCGACGGCCAATCCGATGTAGACGCCGTTGGCCAGCCACATGAGGGGCCGATCGCGCAGCAGAGGAAAGAACGGCCCTCCAATCCAGATCAACAGGGCGCCACTTACGCCGCCCCACACAACGCCGAACCATAATCCGCGATCCATGTGTAGAGGAAAAAAGGCAGACCGCAGAATCAACACCTGCAGGATGGCCATCACGACCGCGATCGTCAGCAACGGCCAAGGCGGCCCAGAGTAGCCCACTGCGAGGGGAACGATAAGAGAAAAGCTGATCCAACCTACCAGGCTGGTAACAAAACTGGAGGCCCAGGAACTCCGTCGTCCTAACGCGCCGGGCGTCATGCTCCAGATTTACTCCGTAGAAAGGCGAGATCGATTATGCCCAGATCATAAGCGCCCGGGAGACATTGACCAGTATCTGGGTTGATTCGGATCTCGAACCGATAGCCGGGCAAGGCGCCCAAGCCGCGGCGAGCCTACTCCGCGACCGCTTCCTTCTCAATCACAACTTTCAAATGCGCGGTGACATCCTTGTGCAGCTTCACCGGAACGGTGAATTCGCCAAGAGTCTTCAATGGCTCGTGGAGCTGAATCTGCTTGCGGTCCAGGTTGATTCCCTTTTTCACGATGGCGTCGGCAATGTCGCCCGAAGTGACTGAGCCGAACAACTGATCGTGCTCGCCCGCCCGCTTCTGGAACGTAGCCGAAAGTCCTTCAAACTGCTTCGCCAGTTCCTCAGCCTGCGATTTCTCCTTGGCCGAGCGCCGCACCGAAGCAGCCTTCATCTGTACGATGACGGCTTTGTTCCCGGCAGTGGCCTCGATCGCCAGCTTGCGCGGCAGGAGAAAATTGCGCCCATATCCTTCGGCAACCTTCACCACGTCGCCGCGCGTTCCCAGCTTGCTTACATCTTCTTTGAGAATGACTTCCATGATTGGACTCCGATTCGGAATTCTTTGCCACGCATCCACACAGATCTCCACGGATAAATCAAAAATACTCTTAAAGCCTTATCCGTGAGAATCCGTGCAAATCCCTGGCTGTTCTTTACGATGCCCGCCCGGCAAACGGCAGCAAGGCGATGTTGCGCGCCTGCTTGATGGCCGAGGCCAGCCGGTGCTGATGCGGCGAACACACACCCGTCAAACGGCGGGGCACGATCTTGCCGCTCTCCGCTACGAACTGCCCCAGCAGACGGTAATCTTTGTAGTTGATGTCGGCGATCTTCTCCGTGCAGAACTTGCAAACCTTCTTGCGCCGGAAAAACTTGCGTCCACCTTCACGCGGCGGACCGCCGGGCCCGGATCGCCCACCACCCCCGCCGAAACGCGGCCGGTCTCCAGAAGGCCGGAACTCACGCGGTCCATCGCCAGCAGGCCGCTCCGGCCTCTCGCTTGGTGCTTTAGTCTCGTCAGTCATAATGCTCCTTAATCAGTGGCCAGTGGTCGGTGACCAGTGGCCAGTCAAAACTGTTTCGCACTAGAACTGGTCACTGACCACTGGCCACTGACCACTGTTCTTAAGCCGTTGCCGGAGTTTCCGCTGCCGGCGCCGCCGGCGCTTCCTCCGCCACGGCTGCGGGTTGCGCGCTCACCTTCTTCTTCGCGTCGCGCAGCTTCTTGATCTTCTCCAGCCGTTTCTGCTCTTCATCGATGCGGACAGTCAGGAACTTGATCACCGGCTCAGTGACCCGCAACCGGCGCTCCAGTTCATGGACCACCGAACCCGCCCCTTCGATCGTCAGCAAAATGTAGATGCCTTCGCGGAACTTGCGCACCACATACGCCAGCCGGCGCTTGCCCATGCGGTCCACGCTCTTGATCGAACCAGCCGCCGCAGTGACGGTCGACTCCAGGTTCGAAATCAGTTTTTCAAGATCCTCATCCGCCATATCCGGCCGGACAATAAACATCAGCTCATAAGTACGATTCATTTGTATCTCCAAATCTTTAGAAGGGGCTAGGGATCAGGGGCAGGGGGTCAGAAATGCATCGTGGACCATCCATTCCTGGCCCCTGAACCCTAGTCCCTGTCTTCCTTCCTGTTAAATCTATTCATCGCCGCCGCTGCGCCGTCGGTCAGAATCGCCATCGCCGCTTCAGCGGCAGTGTCGAGCATCCCATCCACTACCGCCAGTTCAGCCTTGCGAAACGGCGACAACAAATAACTCTGACCGTCTTCCACCTTGCGTTCCGGGGCCACGCCAATCCGGATGCGCAAGAAATCCTGCGTGCCCAGCGCTCCGATGATCGACTCGATCCCGTTATGCCCCGCCGAACTCCGCCGCGTGTGAATCCGCAGCGTGCCCAACGGAAAATCCAATTCGTCCTGGATCACAATCAGGTCCGCTTCCGGTTTCGCTTCGTATTCCGCCACCAGTTCCCGTACGGACACGCCGCTCAAATTCATGTAGGTCTCAGGCTTGGCCAGCAGCACCGGCTCGTCCCCAACCTGTATCCGAGCCGTCAACGCCCGGCACTGCCGGTTCCTGATGTCAACCCGGCGCTCGCTGGCGATCCGGTCCACCGCCAGAAACCCAACGTTATGCGGTGTGAACTGATACTCGATACCAGGATTGCCCAGCCCAACGATCAGTTTCACGCCTTATGAGTTCCTCGTGATGGAAAGCAAATGTCATTCCGAGCAAGCGCTTTTTGCGCAGCGAGGAATCTGGGCGAGCCGCGCGATTTCCACGGAGCCTGCCCTGAGAGAGCGCAAGCGACCGAAGGGCGTGTTAGGCTCGCTTCCTTATTTCTTCTCCTTCTTCTCAGCTTTCTTCTCGGCCTTCTCAGGCTTCTCGGCCGCAGCCGCCTCACCCTCTTCCTCGGTCTCCGCCTTGCCCTTCTTGATGACTTCCGGCTCGGCTGGTGCCGCTCCAGCTTCCGCCGCCACCACTTCCGGCGCAGCCACAACCTCTTCCTTCACACTGGTCACGTGAGCGACAGGCTGGTTCGCGTCCGAAAGGAATTTCAGCTTCGGATTGTGCGGTAAATCCGATACGCGCAGCACCTTGCCGAAAGTAAGCTCGCTCACGTCCACATCGATGTGGCTCGGAATATCTGCCGGCAGGCACTCAATCTCCACTTCGCGCAGTATCTGTTCGAGAATCCCGCCCTCAGTCTTCACGCCCAGCGGCACACCCCGCAGCACGATCGGAACATTGACCCGCAAAGCCTTATCCATCGCGATGCGCTTCAAATCGATGTGGAGCAGATGGCCCTTGATCGGCTCATACTGCCAGTCCACGATCATGGCCTTGGTGCGCTCGCCGCCATGCAGGGCCAGATCGAAAATTGTGTTGTGTCCGCTGTCGGAGCGCAGAATGCGCAGCACATGCCGCGGATCCACGCTCACCGGCACGGCATCCTTGCTCGCGCCATAAACTACTGCAGGAATTTTGCCTTCGCGCCGCACGCGCCGGGCGTGGTTCTTGGTCCCAGCCTCCCGCGGCTGCGCTTCCAGAATGTTCTGTTCCAATGTAGTTGCCATAATCTCGATTCCTTCTAAAAGTGTTCCATCAAATGGCCGCGATCGAAGCGCCGCCGCTAAATGAATAACTTACTAACCGACGTCTCTTCGTGATTGGCCTGAATCGCCCGCCCAATCAATCCCGCAATCGAAAGCACCCGGATCTTCGGCTCCCGCTTAGCCTCTTCATTCAGCGGGATAGTATTCGTGACCACCACTTCCCGGATCACCGACTTCGCAATGTTCTCCACCGCCGGGCCCGACAATACCGCGTGCGAAGAACAGGCATAAACCTCGGTAGCGCCATTCTCCATCAAGGCTGTCGCAGTTTTCACCAGCGTCCCCGCCGTATCGATCAGGTCGTCGATGATCAAGCAGGTCCGCCCATGTACATCGCCGATCACGTGCATTACTTCGGCCACGTTCATCTCGACGCGCCGTTTGTCGACGATGGCCAGCGCCGCGTCCACCTTCTTCGCGAAAAACCGTGCCCGCTCCACGCCGCCCGCGTCCGGTGAAACCACCGTCAGGTTCGGGAGGTTCAGCTTCCGGAAGTGATCCACCAGCACCGGCGAAGCGAACAGGTGATCCACCGGGATATTGAAAAATCCCTGCAACTGCGGCGTATGCAAATCTACAATCAGCGCCCGGTGCGCTCCCGCCGTCGTAAGCAAATCCGCCACCAGCTTCGACGAGATCGGACTGCGCGGCTTGTCTTTCCGGTCCTGCCGCGCGTAACCGAAATACGGCATCACCGCCGTGATCCGTCGTGCCGACGCGCGCTTCAGCGCATCGATCATCAGCAGCAATTCCATCAGATGCTCATCCACGCTCGTGCTCCGGCCATCGGGGTGCACCACCCGGCACGTGGGCTGCATCACGAACACATCGCCGCCGCGAACGTTTTCCTGGATCTGCACATACGCCTCGCCATCGGCAAAGCGCGTCACCTGCGCCTGCCCGCGCTGCATCCCCAGAAACTGGCAAACCTCGTCAGCCAGCGGCTCGTTCGCCGTCCCGCTGAAAATCTTGAACTTCTCGTCCAGCCGCGCGCGCTGCTTGCGATCCGGCTTTTCCTCGGGCGTGGGTGGGACGTTCTTTTCCATCTTCTCCGCTTTTTCGGTCGGCGTCACCAAAGTAGCCATAGAAGTTTCTCAGTCCCGTCTCTCAGCCCGGCTCTTACTGAGAACCGGGAACTGAGAACTGTTTTCTGGCTGGGCCGCTAGGATTCGAACCTAGACAAAGTGCTCCAAAGGCACTTGACCTACCATTAGTCGACG
>Ga0209380_10002640_pt1 | contig 11387 bp, 11 predicted proteins | sample HubBroMetageWFT6_FD_188347 | JGI IMG/M metagenome (GOLD analysis project Ga0209380, IMG submission 188347) | Warmed and freeze-thawed soil microbial communities from the Hubbard Brook experimental Forest, New Hampshire - Hubbard Brook CCASE Soil... | ecosystem: Environmental > Terrestrial >...
GATTTTGTTGCAGATACTGATCATGGCAGTCGCGACACATCGCCCCAAGCACCGAGTCAGACCGCGAGGTGACCTTCGTCACAATATGCTGTGAAGAGAAACTAATTCCGCCAAGTATCTCCTGTCAAGCAAATTTTTAATAGATTGTCAATAATAAAAATGAACTAATAAAAATGAACTACGGGTTGATTTTTTTGTACTAGTCGAGGTAGCACTGCCAAAGGTGCCGCAAAGGCATTCTCAACCCCGCTGTAGCGACTCCGTCGAGGATCCCGGTGTAACTTCAGCGACTCAATGCCATCGGAAATTGTAGGACCACCGCTTTCGTGGTGTACGCGTCGGATGGAACAGGCGGGAACTCGATTTGGAGCGAGTTTTGCGACAACTCCGCGCCGCTGACCGTCACTCCTGTGAGATCACCGACCGGTGGGACCCGATATTTTGCTCCGCCCGTGCCTGCAACTTGCACCTCAAGTCTGTCATGCGCAGTGTTCCAGTGCTCGGAGACGAACTTAAGGTTCGAGCTGACGGCACCCATTACCGGTGCGACGTATGGATAGGCTATTCCGAAATCACTTCGCAGCCCTATGCAAATCACTGTGCGGTCGGTACTTATCGGCACGAGGACTGCAACGTGCTGGTCAACTTCGTTGGCGGGCTCGACTGCATGGAAACTGGCCGGCTTGCCTTCGATTTCCGCGCTCAGAACGCGGTTTCCATTCGGCTCTTGAGCGCGGGCAGGTCCTGCAAAAGCGACTGCGCTTCCGGTTTGTGCAGCAGGCCCGCCAGGTCAGCCAACGATTGCTGTGCCTGAATCGCCACGCCCACCTGGTACAACTCTGAGGAAACCGGCCGCAGTGGCCCGCCCTCGATCCATCCGTGACCAATGCCCTGGTTCTTGGCGAAACCATTCGTCTCATAGGTGGAACGTAGCCATTGATAAGCCCGCCAGAGGCTGTCCCACTTCGCTCCAGCGAACGCCAAGTCGCCGCTGGCGCGAACGTAGTCGGCGGTGCCAATGATGTACAGCGGCGTGGCATCGGCCGAAGCCAATCCGCAGGGGTACAGTTTGAACCACGGGACCAGACTCACGGTCTGCGGTACTTCGTGAGGGATGCGCCCGTTCTCTCCCTGATATTTCGCCAGAAATTCCAGCGCCGTGCGCGTGTTTTGGAAATCGCCAACGGAGTCCAGCGCCAGCGCGGTCCACATGGAATCGCGCCCGAAGAACCAACTGAATCCTGGCCGGTGATTGACGCCCGACAAGTCATAGCCGGCGATCAACCCGGTGCCCACGAACGAATCATCCACAAGTCCTTGTACTTCGCTGATGCGCGACCAGTCGTAGGCCGTCTGCAAGTCGCGGTCGGGCAGGGAGACCGAGACCGTAGTGTCGAGATAGTGCTTGTCATACTCCCGCGCCTCCTGCTGGAGTTGCGGATATTGCGACAGGAGCTTCTGGTAGAGGTCATTCGCCCCTTTTTTTTCTTTGAACGACGCTGCCAGAACAAAGTGATAGGTCGCCGGGCCCTTCACTGCCGGCCCAAACTGAAAGCCATCGGTCGTTGCGGACGAATAGTTCGTGGAGTAGGCCTGGTGAATATCGCTAGCTTCGGGTGATCCGGCAACTGCGTAGAAGCGATGCTCTTCCTCGCCGAAGTTGAAGACCCGAAGCGTGGAATCCCACTCCACGTAACCCGCTCCCAAGCCGGCGGGCCACATCCATGCCACGTCGGGCGTGAAAGATGCCTCAATCGCCACCGGTTCAGAGCTTTCAAGTTGCAGCGTCACGACGGCCCCGTGTCGTGGAGCGCTGCGAACCACGTCTCGCACACACAGAAGGAGTCGTACACGTAGCGGATGGAAGTTGATTCCGGCCGCACGGTGATCGTCCGTGGCAAGGTCTCGCCAGGGATTACATGGCCGCCAAGATGGAAGGTAAGGTGGAAATCGCGCAATAGCTTGAGTGGATAGATCCAGGCCTCGAAATTACCATCTTCACGTCCGAGCAGTGCCGAGGGCGGTCCAACCGCGTCGAGAAACTGCCAGTTCTGCGCGTTTCGCGACAGGGTCAGCTCCCCTTGCGAAGCTTGGCAATCCTTGAACTGCGCGTGGCCGATCGCCAGGGGGGCGAGTCTAGCGAGGCAAAGCACCAGCACCGCGACCCGCGATATCGACAGAGTACGTCTTTGCAAGATCTTCCGCATCGCACCGGGGTTCCCTTCGTAACAGGCCACGCCAAGTATAGGTCCCTAGAATCCGCAATCTGAATTGTCATCACGAACGGCCTTCAGGCCGTGAGGCTAACAGTGTCAGCTAAGATACAAAGGATCTGTTGTTTCCCCAGGCCAACGCCGAGGCACGCAACAGCAGATTCCTCGCTTCGCTCGTAATGACAATTCCAGAGGTTTGCTAGGGCGTAGACGGTTTCAAACGGGGGTCGAGCTCTGAAGCCTTCTTGAATTCCTGGTCGGCTTCCTTGGTCTCTCCTTTGCGCGATAACGCGATCGCCAGTTGCTGATGCGCCGGTGCATAGCTGGGAGCTTGTTGAATTGCGTTGCGATATTGCGAGATGGCTCCGTCAATATCTCCCGCGTTAAGCAAGCGATTACCGGAATTCGTTGCGAAGGTCGCGGCCTGCAGACCGTTCTTTTGTTTGCTCAGCTGTTCGCCCGCGCGGCTTTCGGCCTCTGCCCCGGCGGTGTCGCCCATTTGCCGCAACACTGCGGCTAGGTTGGTGTGCGCGCCCAATAAATCGGGTTGCAGCCGTATGGCCTCACGCAATGCTTGCGCCGCTTCCGGCAATTTGTTCAGTTGCTTCAGCACGGTGCCCAGCATGTAGTGCGCTTCAGCATAGTCCGGCTTGACCTGGACTGCGTGTTGCAACTGCTCGGCGGCCGCCGGAAAATCGCCTTTCTGCCAGAGCGTCACTCCGAGGGTGTAGTAAGTGTCCACAAGCTGAGGATCCAACGCAATGGCTTGTTGGAATTCGGCAATTGCACCCGGCAAATTGTCTTTGAACTTCAACGCCAGCCCCAGGTTGTAGTGCAGCGACGCATTGCCGGGAGCCAACTTCAGCGCTTCTTGTAACTGCTCGGCCGCGGCGTCGAATTCGGACTGCTGCAACAATGTGACAGCGAGATTCTCCCGGAAGCCAGCGTCATCCGGACGCAGCGTCAGGGCATGCTGAAATTCCTTCACCGCGGCTGGACCTTGGCCGTGCTGCATCAACGCCAGCCCAAGATTGTTGTAGGCCTCGGGATCGTTGGGCGTGAGTGCAACTACTTTTCTAAAAGCGACAGCCGCACCGTCCGGATCGCCAGAGCGCTGCAACAGCAGGCCCAGCCGCGTCTGCAGAGGTACCATGTTGGGCACAAGCTGCGCTGCTTGTTGATAAGCCTGCAGCGCTCCCGCCGTGTCGTGCTTCGCTTCGAGGGCGGTTCCGAGATAGTAGAAAGCAATTCCGTCCTTCGGATTCGCTTGTGTCGCCCGCGTGAGTAGCGGAACGGCGTCATCGAGATCGCCCGCTCGCAACAGCGTTACCCCAAGGTGAAACATTGCCTGTTGAAAGTGCGCGTCCAAGGACAGAGCAGCGCGAAACTCTTTTTCCGCGTCGTCGAATTGCGATTTCTGGGCCAGCAATACTCCCAGATCGTCGTGCAATTCCGGTCGACCGGCAGCGTGGGTGAGCCCTTCTTTGATCTCCGCCATGGCGTCGTCGGTCTTTCCCTGCAAACTCAAGACGCGCGCCATCTGTCGATGCACCTCGGGTTCTTGCGGGGCGAGTTTAACCGCCTGGGTAAGTTCGGTGGCTGCTTCATCAAGCGAGCCCTTGGCCTCCAAAGCCTTCCCCAACTCTATGTGTGGCAGCGCCGCATCGGGCGCTAAACGTGTCACGGCCCGGAAGTGTGCGATTGCACCGTCAACGTCGCCCTGCCGCAGCATCACTTCTGCCAGCGCATTTTGATACTCGGCATTCTTTGGACTTAGCTTGACCGCCTGCTCGAAGGCGGAACGTGCCGTCGTCAGGTCGTCGTCCTGCAAGGCGGTTATGCCGCGCCTGTATGTGTTTGCCGCGAGGATGCTGCCGGAAGTGGCTTTTGCTTGCGGTGATGCGTTGCATGCAATTCCGAGAGAGGCAAGGAGCAGGACACCATTGAGGACAACTTTGCCCAAACGTTTTGCCGCACCCGGTAAGAACACGGTTAACCAAGTTAGTATGCGTAAATAAATAAGGGTATCAAGCACCCATATCCATTCGACGATGTCGGGGCTAATGAGGTCTGATGACATAGTTCCATTCGCCATGAAACCTATCAGGTTGAAGATTGATGCCCTTCATCTCTTCTTTAGTGACTTTGCGGCCGGTTGGATATTTGCAGCGGTCCAATCGGCATGTCACTTTTAGTCCTTTCGCAGTCGTCGTCTTAGCAATGAGATGGACGACGGTTTCGTAATCTCGCAGTGGTTCGCCACGCCAATTCGACGAGATGAAGGAAAAAAGGCGGTGCTCGATCTTGTTCCATTTGCTCGTCCCTGGGGGCAAATGACAAACCGAGATGGGCAGGCCAGTTTTATCCGCGAAGGTCTGCAACTCCAGTTTCCACAGGCGCAACCGCCAGCCATTGCTCCCCCCGCCGTCGGCTGTAATCAGGATCTTAGTTGCCGCCGGATAGAGCCGTTTGCCTTCCTGGCGCCACCATCCCCGGATGGATGCCACCGCAAACGCTCCCGTCTCGTGATCGGTCCCGACATTGACAAACCCTGAGTCGCGCCCGATGTCGTAGATGCCATAGGGATAGGCACGCGGCACGTCGGGTGTAGGAAAATCGTGCCTGCGAACCTTCCTCGGCCGTTTTGCTGGAAGCCATTGCTGGCCGGCGTTATCGTAGTTGCCGATGAGTTCTTTCTTCTTGGTATCCACCGAGATCACGGGGCTGCCCTGCGCCAGGCATCTTTTCACCGCGGCATTGATATACCGAAACTGCGCGTCGCGGTCCGGATGGTCTCGCCCCTCCTCCGTCTTGCGGTTGCTCTGGAGACTGTAGTTGAGACCGTGCAGAAGCTGAGCGACCTTGGCATGGCTGACCGGATGTTTGTTCCGATCCAACTCTTTCGCAATCGCCCGCGTGCTCTTACAAATCCATCGCAGCGCCGATTCCGGGTCGCCCCGTGTCTGCTGATCGATCATCTCTTCCAAGGTATCCACGAGCCGCGGGTCCGACACCGTAATGAGTTTGCGTCCGGCTCCGGGGCGGCGGATGCGGCCTTCCACCAACGCGGCGCCCTCTTCGATATCACGGATGCCTTTGGAAATCGCCTTGCGCGACAGTCCGCACGCACGGCGGACCAAACTCACTCCCCCATAGCCCAAGGTCTTTGCTTCGCTAGCCGCCATGAGGCGCCGCGTCCGTTCGTCCAACAAAGGCCACACAGAATGGAACTTAGCCGTCAGTTCGGCAAGACTGTCCATGCTCAGACAGCATAACAACCTTGAACCCCATGGTGCTACCTTTATTTATTTACGGTGCCTTACTTCGTTCACGCGCATTAGTTCAAGGCCGCGCGGCTGTTGACATTGGGCTCAGCTTCGCTTCCGAGTGGTCCGTGATCCAGGAATCTGGGGAGTGAATCCAAAGCTCAAATCGTCTGTCTACCTCCAGACCAAGAACTTCAACCAGCCTGACCAAACTTCGGCCCACGCATCCGTATCGTCAAGCATCATTCCCTTGAGGGCGTGAGCCCTGGGTAAGGCGCGAAGAACGAAGAAGTCCCTTCAGGGACGGCACAGTGCTCTAACACGCTCTTTCGCCCTTGAGCTTCGCCGCTGGGACTGCTCCGGACATGTGAGATGGGAGAGCCTTTAGCAACTCCCCCCATTATTGGCACGGGCAGCGCCTGCCGTGTTTGTGCTCTAATCCCTTCCAGCGATCTCCGAGAGTTTCCCATGTCACACCTTAGGTTGGTTCTCATTTTCCTGTTCGCAGTCGCACTCACCGTCGGTACCGTCCGATTGCACGCCCAGGCCGCACCAGGCCCCACGCTCGTGGACAACACGGCGCAATCCAATAAATCGGCATCGCCTGAGGCCATCTTCGCCGAAGCCCGCCGCTTCACCGAACAAGGCAAATACGATGACGCCATCGCGCAATTGCAAGAGCTTGCGCTTCGCAATCCGCAGCCCCCCGGGCTTTCACACGAGCTGGGAGCGGCTTACTACAAGAAGAGCGATTACCCGAAGGCGGCTGAGTATCTGAAACAGGCCCTGGCGGAGAATCCGAAGGACGACGAAGCGGTTCAGTTGCTCGGTCTGTCGTACTATCTCGCAGGGCGACCAAGCGAAGCAATTCCCTACCTGGAGAAGGTGCAGACGTGGTATCCGCGCGCCAATGTGGACGCGTCGTACATTCTCGGCATTTGCTACATCCAATCCAAGAACTATCCGCAGGCGCGTATCGCCTTTGCCAAAATGTTCGACGTCAAGCCGGACTCGGCGGCGAGCTATTTGTTCACGGCGCGCATGCTCTTCCGCCAGGAGTTCGATCCGGTCGCGGAGGAGTACGCGCAAAAGGCGGTCGCGCTCGATCCCAAATTGCCGATGGCGCATTTCCTGCTTGGCGAGCTTCATCTGTACAAGTCGAAAATTCCGGAGGCGATCACTGATTTGCAGCAGGAGCTCGCCATCAACCCGGGCTACGCCGCCGCCTATTACAAGCTCGCGGATGCCTACTCGCGAGTGCAGAAGTACGATGAGGCCGAGCGCCTCTTGCAACGTTCGATCTGGCTGGATGCCACTTCGACCGGGCCGTACATCCTGATGGGCAAGGTCCTCGAGAAGAAAGGAGAGGCGGCCCTCGCGGTGCGAACCTTGCAACGCGCGGTGGCCATGGAGCCGAACAATCCAATCTCGCACCATCTGCTGGGGCAGAGCTATCGCGACCTGGGCAAAACGGATGACGCGGAACGTGAGCTGAAGCTGGCCGAACAGCTCCAGCAAAAGCAGGACGCGAGTCAGTGAAGGCGGTCCCTCGAAGATTCTCATCACGGAGATCCTGGAGCACACGAGACTGAACGCAGGCGTTTCTGATGAAAGGAGGTTACGGCTGACGTCCGGCCAGCATATGCTCGACGAGCTGCAAATTTTCCTGCGCCAGCGCATGGCCGGGTTTCAGTTGCAGCGCACGTTCGAAGTGCGACTTTGCTTCCTTCAGTTCGCCCATCTGTGCTAACGCGCTGCCCAGGTTCGCCTCGGCATCGGCGTCCTGCGGGTTCAGGCGGACCGCATCGCGAAACTGCTCCGCCGCTCCGCTGAAGTTGCCCTGCGAGGCCATCGCGCTGCCAAGGTTGTAGTGCGCGTCGAAGTAATCGGGACGTGCTTTCAGCGAAGCCGAGAGATGAGCGACGGCTTCTTCCGAATCACCCGAGGCCAGCAGCGCTGCGCCCAGCGCATTGTTCACCACCGCATCGCCCGGACGAAGCTGCAATGCCGCCTGATATTGCGCCTCCGCTCCCTCCACATCGCCCGCCGCCTGCAACATGGCGCCGAGGTTGTAGTGCGACTCGAAGTCGGAGGGATCGCGTTCGACATGGTGCCGCGCCAACGCTTCCTGCAACACCATGCGCGGATCGCGGTTCGAGTCGGGCAAGTTCTTCGGCAAAACCTGCAACCAGAGGTGCGCCATCTCATCGCTGGAACGGTTGCCACCCTTCACGCGCTTGGGCGGATGGTTCGGGTTGGCCACATTCCGGTCAGAGTTGTCGTACACATAACGCATCGAGATCGTCGTGCCCTTGGGCAGCGGCACCGGCTGCTCGTAGCGGTACACCGCCTGCCAGTTTAGGTCCCAGTGCTTAATGTCGATCAGCGTCTCGCGCGTGCCATCGGGCAGCGTCGCGATCGCTTCCAACTCTTTGCCGAGATAGTGCGCGTGGGGATAAATCGCGAGTAGATCGGCGTCCAGAGGCAGCGTGAATTCATCGTGCACCACGAAGTTGCTGTCGCCGGGCGGGATGTCGAGCTGTGAGTCGCACTCCAGTTGCAGCAGCATGGGATGCTCGGTGGCCGGCTTGTCGGTGAAGTAGATCCCGACGCTCGGCTCGATCAGCTCTGCTTTCCCCGACGGTTGGAGATGAGTATTGAGCACCAGGTCGGTGCCCTTATCGAGGCGCAGCGCCATGCCGTCCGGCTCGACGTAAGGCACGGTGCCGGGCTTCCAGAAGAGGAAATGGCTGTCGGGATCGAACAGCTCCGACTCAATCCTGATTTCCATGCCGCCAAAACCCGCGCCGGGCTCAGTCTCTATTTTGCGTGAAAGCTGAAGCCGATCGACCAGAATGTTGGCGTGATGCACCAGGCGCTTGTCGCCCGGACGTATTTCGACCGCCTTCACCCAGCGGCTTTCGTTGATCGGGATGGGCAGGATGAAATTCCAGTACGTGTCGATCCCGCTGGCGGGCAACTGAAACGGCTTTGCCGCTTTCACAATCAGGTCAGGCTTGCCCAGTTGCCATCCCTTCACAAATTGCGGTTGAGGCGGCAAGTCCGCCGAGCCGCCTTGCAACATCCCTTGATCAACCCACTTTTGAATGAGCGCGATCTGTTCAACGCTGAGACGGCGCTCGTCGGCAAACTTTAGGGTCTGCGGTTCCGGTAGCCATGGCGGCATGAAGCGCGTTTGCGTGACGGCTTCGATCTGGCGCCCATGCTTCTTGACCTCGTCGTAGGTCAGCAGTGGAAACGGGCCAGCCTCGCCCGGCCGATGACACGACGCGCAATAGTGAAAGACGATGGGAGCGATATCGCGATTGAAGGTGACCTTTTGGCCAACGGCGGCTATTTGTGAGTTGTCATCACGAACGGCCTTTAGAGACTGTGTCGCAACCTCTGCCGTCCCTACGGGACTCGTTTCTATCTCCGACTGCACCCAGCGCTGAAGCGCTGGGCTAAGATCTATCGCCCCATTTGGGGCTGGTTTTGCGTGCTTCGTTCTATCATTGCAAACCGATATTTGCTCGCAACACTGGATCTTCGGGCCCTGTTCTCTCGCGATCATTCCGGCAGACAAACCACCGACTAGAAACGACAATGCGACAGCAACCGTCAAGATGAAACCGGCCAATGACTTTGTTAATTCGCGCGAGCCGCTCATTCGAGGTCCGAGATGTAGCAGCCTACTCCACTTGCCGTCGCCACCTGAGGTTTGCTGCCTTTCAGAACGGCCTGCAAGGCGTCGTCAAGCTCGTGGATCGTAGGCTCAGGGCGAGCATGGCCAAAGGTCAGGTACCAGTTGTCGATGCGTCCGTGATACGCGAGCTGACCGCCGGCATCGAAGACCGCGACCTCAGGCGTGACTTGTGCCTGGCCCAACTTAACCAGCGCATGCTGTGGATCGTGCAGAGCAGGAAGCTTGTATCCGTAGGCGTGCAGATGCTGCTCGATCGCCGCGCTGGACTCCGACTTGTCCGGATACACCAGCCAGAATGCAACCCTGCCCGCATACTCCGTACTGAGCCGCTGAATTGTGGGAGCGTAGCGATTGGAGATGGGACAATCGGTTCGCACGAATATCAGAACTACCGGCTTGCCGGCATCAGCGCGCAGCGGGTCCACCGGCTTGCCTGCAAGATCAACTCCGGTTGGTGGCTGATTTGCGCGAACGCCTGCAGCGCCGATCCATCCCACCATCACGATTATGAGCGCGAAATTAAGCATCAGCACCAGGATTGCGGAAACGCGTTGCCGATCGCGGTACACAGGCCCTCACCTCTCGCGTGCTCAGATTTTAAATAGGATGCAGGCCAAAGTACATCGCGGTGCGTCGACCGTTTTGGCAGCTGTTCCAAAGTACAAGGTCGGTGTGGTCCCCAGCGTTTTTCTGAACATGGAAATGAATGCGCTTGGTGTACTGTAACCCGCCTCCAGAGCGGCGTGCGTGACCTTCGCTCCCTCCCCCAAGAACCGCAACGCGTGCATGAGACGAAGTTGCTGCCGCCACCTCCCGAACGACATCCCCACGTCTTCCTGAAAGAGTCGCTCTACGGTTCTCTTGCTGGCGCCGCCAACTTTGCAGAGTTGCGCCAGCGTTCGCGAGTTGCTTGGATCACCAATGAGTTCCCATGGGTCTGTGACCCACCCATAGGGATGAAAGTCCATTTCTAAGGTCCATTGATTCCAAACAGGTTACGCGCGACTTTCGACGGAGTTCAGATTGGCCTGCGGCCCACCCATGGGAATGAAAAACCCGCTGCTGAGGCTCACTGATTCTAAATGAGTTAGGCGCGTCTTTCGAGGGAGTTTCTATGGGCCTGTGGCCCACCCATAGAGATGAAAGTGCCTTGCTACGGTTCATTGATTCAAACAGGTCACCCGCAACTTTCAAGGGAGTACTTCGGCGATCCGGAGTGCCCTGGGATCGGACGGATTTGGAAGCTGCAAAGGAAGCACGAGGATCGCCTGCAGCTGGTCGAGGATTACGTCTATCAAATGACGTTGCGCCCCAACCCTGGGAGGCATAGACAAGTTGGTCGCGATCATGAAAATGCAACGGGAACCACGTGTCTCGCGGGATAGTCGTGCGTGAGGGTGGCAATCTGGGAGTGACCGTCGGCCAGAGGTTCGAAAATTGCACTTTGGCGCTTCTGCGACATTCATTGTCACAATGTCGGAAGTACGAACTCCCCGCAATCGTTAAGCTGGGCCTATCTAAAGTCAGTTGTGGGGAACGCGTGAATCTCTTGCACCATTGGTTATGTCGCTCCGCTCGATGGCGAAAGACCGTCCAGCAGCGAGTGCCGTGGGTCATCTCGCAGGCTGACCTGGGACAGAATGTCCTCGAGCTCGGACCCGGACCTGGCCTCACAACGGGGCTGTTGCGGCTAGGCGTAGAGCGCCTCACGGCTCTCGAGATCGACGCCAAAGCGGCGGAGTCGCTGGGTTCTCGTTTGCGTGGCAGCAATGTTGAGGTAGTCGGCGGCGATGCGACTGCGATGCCGTTCGGGGATACAAGGTTTTCAGGAGGGGCTTCGTTCACCATGCTGCATCATGTGCCCACTGCTCATTTGCAGGACAAACTGCTGCGCGAGGTGTGGCGAGTGTTGAAGCCGGGAGGAGTGTTCGTGGGAAGTGACAGCCTGCAAAGCTGGCTCATGAGATTGATTCACATCGGTGACACGCTTGTGCCGGTTGATCCGGACGCGATCGGTCGGCGGCTTGAGGCGGCAGGGTTCGAGGTTCTGGAAGTCGAAAGGAACGCTGACGCATTTCGGTTCCACGCGCGACGGCCGCCCTTAAGAGGTTGAAGATGAAATTCGTGGGACAACCGTGTTGGGGGTGCCGTATGCATTTACGTTTGCATTGGCTTATAGCATGCCTTCTGATTTGCGTTATT
>Ga0209380_10002641_pt1 | contig 11380 bp, 9 predicted proteins | sample HubBroMetageWFT6_FD_188347 | JGI IMG/M metagenome (GOLD analysis project Ga0209380, IMG submission 188347) | Warmed and freeze-thawed soil microbial communities from the Hubbard Brook experimental Forest, New Hampshire - Hubbard Brook CCASE Soil... | ecosystem: Environmental > Terrestrial > Soil...
CCAAGAGCGTCATGGCCCAAACAGGTGTCTGCCCCTCCCGTCGTTAAGCCCGCGCGAGCGCTAGGAACTACGCGGGAACGACTAGAGTGGCGAAGCCTGCTGAGCAAATTCCTTCGGCCCTCTCCCGTTGGCAAAAGACCCGAGCCTGGAACGTAGCGTGTCGCGCGCGCGATCGTGCTTCGCCAATGAATGCTTTTTAAGTGACTGACTCATCAAGGGAGGATTGATGTGGCTAAGCTTCTTTGTGTTCTCTACGATGATCCGGTCGACGGACATCCGAAATCCTACCCGCGCGACGATCTGCCGACGGTCGAAAGGCAGGTAGCGTCTCGAAGGCGGCGGCGGAGCTGAATGTGACCCCCTCCGCTGTGACCCAGCAAATTCAGCTCCTGGAGGTGCAGCTCGGGACCTCTTTGATGGTCAAGGTCGGGCGCCGTGTCGCGCTCACGGAAGCTGGAGAGCGCTACTTCACTTCGATCCGCGATCAAGTTGAGCGGATCACAGAAGCGACAGACCAAATTCGCGGATTCCGCTCGCTGATGGCGTTAAACGTGCGCGCAACGCCGACCCTTTCGAATAAGTGGCTGCTGCCACGCCTCGGCTCTCTGATTGATCTCCACCCCGACCTGGAGGTGCGCCTGGATGGAACGAACGAGCCGACAGACTTCGACCGGGAGTCGGTGGACGTCGAGATACGGCACGGGGACGGACGATGGCCCGGGCTGTTTGTGGAGGGTCTGGCGGAAGAAGAATTCTGGCCTGTGTGCGCCCCCACCTACGCCAGTGCGGGGAGTCTCACCCCAGCCGATCTTCCGAGTCGCCGTTTAATCCACTCGGTGAAATCGCAGGCGCAGTGGCCCCGCTGGTTCGCCTTGGCCGGCATCGAACCGTCTACGCGATGGCGCAAAGTGCTCTTCGACCGTAGCCATATGGCGATCGACGCGGCGGCTGGTGGCCTCGGAATCGCGCTTGAAAGTACGCTTATGACGGAACGCGAGCTCGCGCAGGGAGTGCTAATCCGACCTGTTCGAGATGCGCCGGAGATTCGTATCGTGACGCAATGGATCGTCTGCCCTCGCGATCATCTTCGAAGGCGAAAGGTGCAGTTGTTTCTCGACTGGCTGCGCCAGGAACGAGATGTGTGGGCGGCCCAAAACGGCCGGAAATGACGACCGACTTTTAAGTCGGTAACTCGTGCACGTCTTCCCACCGCATCAGTCGCGCCCATTTCGGCGCGAATTCTCGGCGCTCGACCAGCATCGCCCTTTGGTCGAGCCCTCCCATCCCGTGAGATTAGCAAAGCGAATGGCCGGTCTACTCATGGCCCTGCGCACGAGGCGCAGCGCTCCTGCCGCCTACTGCGCTGCAACGCTGGCGAGAGGTTTGAAGTGATCCTCCATCTCGCGGCGGACGGCGGCGACATCGCGATCATTCACGAGATCGACGTCGGCGTAGCTCACGACCTGGTCCTTTTTGATTGGCCGCTTGAGGCGGACATTATGCGCAAGGCCCATCGGCAGTGCGCCTAGCTCGAGACTGCGCGCCGCGGGAATTGCTTTCGCCCAAACAGCGAACCCGCCTTCGCCATCGAGCATTTCGCCGGACTGCATGTCCTTCTTGGCGGTAGCGACGGCGTCTCCCCTGAACTCCTTCGAGGAACCGGTCGCCTCGCCTCGTAGAACCGCTGACAGGACGCTGACGGATGCTTCCAGGCCGATGAGGTGGAAAGGACGCCAGAGGGATGCGTACCAACCCGACGGGTCCGTTAGCAGGCCATATTGCTTGAAGCATGCTCGCGCGTATTCGCTATGCGCTTTGAACGTGACGAATACGCCGTACCGAACGTTGTTGAAGACTTCGCGCCCGTCAGGCTCCTGGCTCGCGGCAATATCGACGAGACCGGAGCGCGCCATTCGACCACCGTCAACCGCCGGGCGGAAGACTCTCGCGAGGTCGTGGACACCCGCAGGAGGAAAGGCGAGTCCGTCATCCGGACAATCGAGACCCGTTCCATTCGCAACGGCGGCCATTTCGATGGCGGCTTTCGTGCCATCGGTAAAGGAATTGTAGAGCTTCGGATTAAGCCTGTCTTTCTTGACCATCTCCTCGCTCCAGCCAAACAGGCCCCACACAGTGTCCGGGGTTGAGTAGCGATAGCGAGGCTCGAAGTTCATGCCTTTGCCGGCTGCCGTGATCTCGAAGCCGCAGGAGTGCGCCCAATCCACGAGCTCGCAGATCAGGGCGGGCTGGTCCCCGTAGGCCATCGAATAGATGAGGCCTTTCGCTCGCGCCTTCTCCGCAAGGATCGGCCCGACCATGACATCGGCCTCGACATTCACCATGACGACGTGCTTTCCATGCTCGATACAAGCGAGCGCGTGACGCGTGCCTGCCAGCGGATGACCGGTGGCCTCGATGACACACTCGATCTCTTGACAAGCCAGCATCGCCTGGAGGTCGTCGGTGACGAAAGTCGTCCCGTTTTTGATCGCTTCGCCTGCGCTGCGGGCGTCGTAGCGGCCGTCCGCCCAGCCGACGCGCTTGAAAGATTGACGAGCTAGACCGACGTCGAGATCGACGACCACAGCCATATGCAGGCCTTCGATCCGCGGAATCTGCGACAGGATCATGGACCCGAATTTGCCGGCTCCGATCAGCGCCGCGCGCACGGGACGCCCCTTGGACGCGCGGCTCGAAAGCAATGTGGAAAGATTCATGGTCTCGTATTCCTCGCGCGCGGCGGACTTGCCGGCATGGGTAAAACTTGGTCGTAGAAGGGAGGGAAGGCGCCGCTGACGGACGAGAGACGCCTGCCTCGTTTCCTCCTGTGCGCTTTTTCGAGCGCAACCTGAACGTTCACGGACGTAAAAATACGACGGCGATCAATTAGAGCAAGTTAGAATTTTGGGACGGATTGTTAGAGTTCCTAAAGCGCCAGGATCTTCTAGTGCGAAGAGGCTCCGTCGGCTTCATGGGCCTTCGGTAGCGCCGAGCGCCTCCGGGCCCTGAGCCCGCTCGACGTCAAGTCTAAGTCTCACCGTGGTCAACACGAAGCCCTCGCCTGAGGAGGGAAGCACAGGGGTTGCGGACGATCGCAGTCGGCCGAGGGACCCTGTCGGAAGGTGCGTTGACGTTTGTGATGAGCGCGCCCATCGCGGCAAGGAAAGCGATCTGACATCCGTCCGGCAATCTCCACTCTATGTCGACACCAGACGGCCGGAATGCGCAAATGCCGGCCGTTCACTGGGGGCTCGGCGAACGGATCATGTCGGACCCTAAGCGGAAGTTCCCGGTGTGCGAATGGGATGGGCGACGTCCGACGCAAAGCGGACATTTGCTACGCCTGAGTCCTCCTACGCTTAAACGGCTGCTTCGTGGCCGATCAGCATGAGAAAAATCAAAAGCTCGTGCTTTCCTTTCAGGCGTTATCCGCAAAGTTTCGCGACCAAACCTCCGCAATTTGAGGGGCCACCTGCGCCGCCAAGGCAATGGCGTGCAGGCGCGGCGCGTGCGTCTTGAACCACGCGCGTGTCGGCCGCCATTTCGTCATGACCGCAATGAACAGGTCGAGCGCCGTGAAGTGCGCACCGAGAAACCAAGGCGCGCTGGCCTGCGCCTCCATTATCTCCCAAAGCCGCCGCGCGTAGGCGTTGACGTTGGCCTCGAAAGCTCTCTGCGCCTCCTCGCCCGCCACAAACCGTCCGGGAACGTCGGCATAGGTGTGCGTCGGGTAGATGTTGGCAATTAGGAACACCAGCCAGCGCAGGAACTGCGGCCGGGGCGGCGGGGGAACGAGATCGCTCCGCCCCGTGGCCTCCGCCAAATAGAGCGTGATCGCCGCGCTCTCGGTCATGATCTGCCCGTCGGGCAGCACTAGCGTCGGGAGCTGCATCAGAGGATTGACCGGGCGCAGCTTCTCGCCGGCCGCTTCTTCCTTAAAGAGATCGCCGATGCCCTCCAGCCGGTAGGGCAGCCCATACCAGGCGAGCTGCGTTTCGATCAGCGCCGAGCCCCACCCGGCGCGTGCATAGAGCGTGTACATCTCGTACTTCCCTTGCAGAGTCCGCGCTGTCGCCTTTCGCCACGCCGATCGACTTCGTCGGGACCTCTGGCCGCTCGCACTACCCAAGTTGCTCAGCGGGATGGCAGTTCGTACAGCTTTCCCGCGGCTGGAACCACATCCTCGATCCCAGCAAGTCGCAGACAATGCCACGCCATCGCGTGGTTGCTGGAGGTGATGGGCACGCAAGTGCGTTCCTCAAGACGCCCGGCGGCCTCCGCGACGCGCAGGCTGGTGCAGGAGACGAAAATCCCGTCGATCGCGGGCGCTGCGGCAAGGCTCTCTGCCGCGGCTTCTATCGAGGCGACCGAGATGCGAGCCGCGTCGCGGTCGTCGCGCCTGTCGAAAGTGGCGACGGCACCAATGTTGAGACCACGGTCGCCGAAACATCGGACCAGGCTTGAGTTGATCTCCGGCGAATAAGGGGTGAGCAAGCCGATCTTCCTTGAGCCAAGCGCCCGAAACGCGGCAAGCGCGGCCGTGACCGGGGTTGTGCAAGCGACATGCGGCCGAGCTTTATGAATTTCAGCGAAGACCGCGTCCTCGCCCAAGGTCATGGTCGCCGACGTGCAGCCGAACGCCACGACGTCGAGCTCGATGCTCGGGAGGATAAGATCCACGCTCGGCGCGATCCTCGCGCCTATGGCGCGCAACGTTTCGGGAGTGATGTCATGGTCGTTGAAGACACGGGACTCGTAGAATGCAACGCCGGGCTGGCGCACGAGGATGCGAAACTCGTGCTCCATGGTCTGGTCGGTCGCCAGAACAACAAGGCCGATCGCGGCGCGCGCCGCGACGCCGCCGTCAAGTTCGGACGGCACGACGCCGAGGTCCATCGGTCCGGACTCCGCGGGTGCGGCGGCGGTTTCGATGAGCGACATGGATGCTGCTCCCTGGTTACCCGGTCAGAAGACCGTCCATGGATATTGCCGGGTTGCGCCCGGCGATCAGGTCCGCCGTGATTCTCGCCGAGCCGTGCGACATCGTCCACCCGATGTGACCATGTCCTGTGTTGAGGAAAAGGTTCCGGAAGCGCCGCCGCCCGAAGAACGGAAGATTGTTGGGCGTCATCGGTCTCAGGCCCGCCCACATCTCCGCGCGGTCGTAGTCCGCGCCGTCGGGGTAAAGGTCCTGGGTGACAGCCTTCATGAAAGCGAAATCGGACGGCTTGTGGCTCGTGTCGTAACCGGCGAACTCGGCGGTCGCAGTGACGCGAATTCGATCCCCGAAGCGGGAGACGGCGACGAGATTGTGCTCGTCGACGGAAGCAATCGTCGGCGGCGACAGCCGGTTGCCGATAGGTATCGTAAGCGAATAGCCCTTGATCGGATAGATCGGCAGCTGAATACCGAGCTTGCGCGCGAGAATCGGACTCTCGGCTCCAAGGGCGAGAACAAAGGCGTCGGCCTTGAAAGGGCCTCTGTGAGTCAGGGCCTGCGCGATGCTGTCGCCGTCCGTCTCGAGCCCGATGACCGTCGCACCCGTGTGGACTTCGCCCCCGCGGACAACGATCTTGGCCGCCAACGCTCGAGCGAATTTGGCGGATTCGCCAGTCTCGTCGGTTGGGCAATAGATCCCGCCGGCAATCTTGCTCTTTGCCGACGCAAGAGACGGTTCGAGCGCAACAACGGCGTCGCGATCGAGCACCTTGATCACCTGGCCGTCGGACTCGAGCAGCTTCATGTGCTCGACGCCGCGGTCGAGCGCCTGCTGGTCGCGGTGGAAGTAGAGGATGCCGCGTTCGCTGCGATTGTAGTCGATCGTCTCGTCGGCCACGACCTCCTTGAGGACGGTCTGCGAATAGGCGGCGAGACGATGCTTGAGCAGGGTATTGCGGCGCGCCTTTTCCTGCGTGCACTCCATCAGGAATAGCCAGGACCAGGAATAGAGCCGCGGATCAGCGGAGAACTTGAAGCGCAGCGCCTGATGTTCGAGAAACAGCGATTTCAAGAGAATCATCGGCGCCTTGGGCGATGACCAGACGAAGGAATGACCGGGCGCGATCATGCCGGCGTTGCCCCAACTCGCCTCGGCTGCGACCTCGCTGTTGCGCTCGAGGACGACGACGTCATGACCGTCTTTCTGCAGCTGATAGGCGGTCGTGACGCCGACCACGCCTCCGCCGAGAACGACTATCCGCATGATCTCACGTCTTGCGATTGGGGCGCGATGGTCCAACCATCCCGCCGAATTCAGCCAAGATACGCCCGCTGCACCTTCTCGTCATCGAGTAAATCCTTGCCGCGGCCGGCGAGTACGACCCGGCCGCTTTCCATCACATAGGCGTCGTCGGCGATGTCGAGCGCCATCACGGCGTTCTGCTCGACCAGCAGGATGGTGACCCCCTGTTCGTTGATCGCCTTTATGGTTTCGAACACTCTTTCGACCATGACCGGCGAGAGACCCATGCTGGGCTCGTCCATGAGAAGTACGCGCGGACGCCCCATCAGCGCGCGCGCGGTCGCGACCATCTGCTGTTCGCCGCCGGACAACGTTCCCGCGATCTGGCCGAGGCGCTGCCGCAAAACCGGAAAGAGCGTCAGCATGCGCTCCCGGTCCTCGGCGACCTCTCGGCGACCCCGCCGGGAAAAGGCTCCCATCGCCAGGTTTTCGGCGACCGTAAGGCGCGCAAAAATGCGCCGCCCCTCTGGCACATGCCGCACGCCCATAGTGGCGATCTCGTGGGGCGGGACATCGCGTAGGCTCGCTCCGGCGAAGCGGATGTCTCCAACGCGTGGATGAAGGAGCCCGCTAACCGCCCTCAAAGTGGTCGTCTTGCCGGCGCCGTTCGCTCCGACGAGCGTTACGATCTGCCCCTTCTCGACCTTGATCGAGACGCCCTTGAGAGCCTCGATGTTGTCGTAAGAGACATGAATGTCGTCGATCTCGAGAAGAGCCATGCCGCCTCGCTACCCACCTTGGTTGGGGGGTATGGGAGATTGGCTGCGTCCCGCGATCGCCCGCCGTCGAGCAGCCTTGGGGCTGCCGAGATAGGCCTCGATCACCGTCGCGTCGCTCTGGACCTCGGCAGGCGGCCCCTCGGCGATCTTAACCCCATGATCCAGCACCGTCACCACATCCGACATCCCCATCACGACTCGCATTTGATGCTCGATCAGAAGGATGGTGACGTCGAAGGCTTCCCGGGCCTCCCGGATGAACGCCATCATCTCGGAGGTTTCGCGAGGATTCATCCCTGCCGTCGGCTCATCGAGTAAGAGCAGTTTCGGCCGCGTCGCGAGAGCCCGTCCCATTTCCAGCCGCCGCTGCTCGCCGTAGGCGAGATTCCGGGCGAGAACGTCGCCGCGGCCCTTCAGCCCGACGAAGCGCAGGAGTTTGAGCGCCTCATCGTGGGCCTCCTTCTCGCTTCGCCGCGTATGGGGCGAATTGATCAGCGCCCCCCACCAATGGGAGCGAAGATGGAGATGCATTCCGACCAGGAGGTTTTCCATTGCCGTGACGTTCCGGAACAGCCGGATGTTCTGGTAGGTGCGGCTCACCCCGGCCGCGGCGACGAGGTCGGGCGTAAGGCCGTCGATCCGTTCGCCTCGAAACCAGATCCTGCCCGCTGAGATCTGCAGGTTCTGCATGATGCAGTTAAAGACTGTCGTCTTGCCGGCGCCGTTCGGGCCGATGATGCTGTGGATCGCGCCCTGACGGACGTTTAGGTCGAGTTCGTTGACCGCGAAAAGACCGCCGAAGCGCATCATCAGCCGCTCGGTCGCCAAGATTGTTTCCGGCGCAGGCGCCATTTACAGTTCTGTCTTCTGCACGTCGGACACGCGGCGCCTGGCGAGAGCCGCAGCCTCTTCGGGTTCGTCGAGCACGCTTTCGCCTGCCTCGTCGCGCAGCTCCCGGCGGCGCGTCGCCGAAGGCCATAGGCCCTCGGGTCTGACGCGCATCATGATGATGAGCGCGGCGCCGTAGAGGAGAAAGCGGAATTCGCCGAATTCACGCAGCAGTTCCGGCAGGCCAACCAACGCCATGGCGCCGACCATGACCCCAGGAAGGCTGCCCATCCCGCCCACGATGATCAGCGCGAGCACGTTGATCGAGACCAGCAGCTGGAAGCTACTCGGATAGACCGACGTCAACATGACGGCGAAGATCGACCCGGCCAGTCCTGCAAAAGCAGCACCGAGGCCGTAGGCGAGCAGCTTGACCTTTACAAGGTTGATACCGAGCGCCTGCGCTACGTCCTCGTCGTCGCGAACCGCCATCCAGGCGCGACCTAGGCGCGAATTCTCGAGACGCCAGGCAAAATAGGCGGCGATGGCCGACGCCGCGAGGGTCAGATAGAAGAGTTGCACAGGATCGGCGAGCTCGTAGCCGCCGATCCTGGGCTTCGGGATTTGCAGAATCCCCTGAGCGCCCCCGAGCAGCGGTGCGGCCATGTCGGATTGCACGACGACGCGCACGATCTCGCCAAGGCCCATCGTCGCGACTGCAAGGTAGTCACCGCGCACACCGAGCACGGGAATGCCGAACAAAACCCCGACGACGATCGACGCCAGGACAGCGATAGGCATGGCAGCCCAATATGAAAGACTTGGGATCGCGGTATAGCTGGCGAGCGCGTGAGGGCTGTCGGCAGTCAGTATGGCGGTGGTGTAGGCGCCGACCGCGAAGAAGGCGACAAAACCGAGATCGAGAAGTCCTGCGAGTCCGACCTCGAGATTGAGCCCCATCCCCATCAGGATGTAGAGCCCGACAAGCATCATGACCTGCCCGATATAGGAGCCAGCGACAACAGGGAGCAGGACGAGCACGAGAATGAACAGAGCGACCCGCACCGCCTTAGCGTAGCGCCTTTGGGCGGGCGAAAGATGGATGAGGCGCTCGCGCGCCGGCCCGCGCAGCCATGCCGTCCAGACGAAAGTGGCGCCGGAAGCAAGTACGAAAATCATCAGGGCGCCTTCGAGCGTAAGGCCTTCCCAGGTGTAGATCGACTGACGCAGCGCATCGATCGCCCCGCCGGACTGCATCATGATCTGGATAAGTTCCTGAAAGACGCCGAACACAATGACGAAGGCGAGGCCGACGGTCACCGGCTTGCGAAGGCCTTCGGGCGCCCGGGTCAGCGCGGCGCCTAGCACAGCGAGCAATGCCCCCACGACAATCAGAACCGCGCCGCCGAGCGGCGCCCCCAGGCCAAAGGTCAGCGACTTGAGCAAACTAGGCGACAGGGCGATGAAAATCTGGCGCAAAGGAAAGGCCTGCATGGCCAACGCAAGGAGCGCGAGAAGGCCCCCAGCGACACCTCCCGCAACAAGACTAGGCGGCACGAGTGGCCAGAATTCCGAAGAGCGCGTGCGCGCCGCGACCATGGCGCCCGCGCCAAGTCCAATCGCGATCAGGGCAGTGTCGCCGAGCGAGACGACGTTGACGATAATCCAGCGGGCATCCATCAGCGGCAGGATCCCGACCGTCGCGCCATAGACGGCGACCACGCCGAGGATGAGGCCGATGCCGAGCGCCCGACGAAATGGCGAATGCTTCCCGGAAGAAGCGCGGTCGGCGAGATCGACTGTCGCGACGCTCATGCGCGTTTCTTCGCCATGCGCTCGCCCAGGATGCCATAGGGCCGGAAGATCAGGACCATGATCAGGAGGGTGAAGGCGATGAGGTCGCGCAGTTGATAGGGCGCGGTGACGCCAATGCCGTCGAGGAAAAGGGCTGGGCCGACGGATTCGACCACGCCGAGAAACAGGCCGCCGAGCATCGCGCCTGGAACGCTGCCGATGCCGCCGAGCACCGCCGCGCCGAACGCTTTGATGCCGGGCGTGAAGCCCATGTAGAAATAGACCTGCTTGAACACGAAGGCGTAGCAGACGCCGGCGATCCCGGCCATGGCGCCGCCCAGAGCGAAAGTGAACACTACGACTCTGTCGACGTCGATCCCCATCAGAGCGGCCGCGTCGGCGTCCTCCGAGACCGCGCGCATCGCCGTTCCCATCCGCGTGCGTTGCACTATCAGGTAGAGGATTGCCATCGAAACGAGCGCGGCGGCCACGACCATGATCTGCAGGATTGGAACGCCGAAGCCGAAGAATGAGATCGCTCCCTTCTGCCATTTTGGGTCCGGATAGGCTCGGACTCCCGCGCCAAACGCTCCGCGGAACGTCTGTTCGAGGAAGAACGATACGCCGATCGCGCAGATTAGCGGCGCCAAGCCCCGCGCCTTGCGGAAGGGACGATAGGCCAGCCGTTCAGTGAGCAGCGCGATGATGGTCGACGTCGCGACGGCGACCGCGAAGATGGCGAGCATCGCCGAAACGGGGCTGCGGTCGAGAAATCCGGTTTCGGCGAGCGGGGCGGCCACGAAATATCCGGCGAAAGCGCCGGTCATCATGATGTCGCCATGCGCGAAATTGATCAGGCGCAGGACGCCGTAGACCATGGTGTAGCCGAGCGCCACCAAGGCGTAGACGCTGCCGATGGTGACGCCGAAGACCAGGAACTCGAACCATTGGACGGCCCCGTATCGGCCCTGGATCAAGGTTCCAACGCTGCCGCCGACCACCACCATAACGACGCCGATGCGCAAGGCCCACAAAACGACGTCGACGAAAGTGAAGCGGGCGAGCGAACTCAGTTTCGGAAACAGGGTCCGCCCTGTCGCAACCTCGCTCATCTCGCTTCACTACGCCCAACGCCCGATCGGCGCCGCGCCGTCTCCATCGCGTGAACCATGGGACGGTCATCCATGAAACGTCAGGGCCAGATCTTCTTCGGGTTCTCGCCGATCTTGAACGTCTTGGGATCGCCGTTGGTGAACTCATAGACGGCAGGCTTGAACTGGGCGCACTGGCCATACTCGTCGCAGGCAATCGGACCGCTGACGCCCTCGAACTTGGTTGCAAGTACGGCGTCGCGTAAGGCCTTGCGGCCGATATAGGTGGCGCCGTTCGCGTCCGTCTTCGCGACCTTCCCGACCGCCTTGAAGGCGAGTTCGGCCGCGTCATAGGCATTGGCGTGATAGCCCGAGATCGGCGCTTCGCCATAGGCAGATTTATAGGCCTCAACGAATTTCGGATAGCCCGAGCCCATCGCCTCCGGCGAGACGTCCGGATAGGTGATCCGATATCCGACAACGGCGTCGCCAGCCGCCTCGATGAGATCCGGCGCCATCTGGCCCGAGCTGCCGATCAGCGGAACCTTCTCGAGACCCGGCGTCTCTTTTTCCTGCCGCAGAAGTTGCGCTCCCGCGGCGACGAAAATCGGGGCATAGATGACGTCGGGCTTCTCGGTGGCGATGCGCGTCAAAACCGGATGCATGTCCACGTCGGTCGGCGCCACCGCCTCCTGTGAGAGGACCGT
>Ga0209380_10002643_pt1 | contig 11377 bp, 9 predicted proteins | sample HubBroMetageWFT6_FD_188347 | JGI IMG/M metagenome (GOLD analysis project Ga0209380, IMG submission 188347) | Warmed and freeze-thawed soil microbial communities from the Hubbard Brook experimental Forest, New Hampshire - Hubbard Brook CCASE Soil... | ecosystem: Environmental > Terrestrial > Soil...
GCACATCCCACAGGCTAAGTACTAAGGACTGCGCCCCGGCGTGTAAAAGCCCACGCGCCAGGCCGATGAGCTCATCGCCGGCGGCAACCACGTTGAGGCCGGTGGAGCATCCGCTGAGCGTGATTAACTCCACGGGAAGGCGGAGCTGGTAGAGATCGAACAGGCTGAGGAACGAATCTCCCATGCGGATCGCGGAAAACATGGGATTGTCCTGGCGGAAACGGCCGTGGGTCGCGATGTGAATGAGGCGACTTGCGGGACCTTTTTCGCGCAGGACATTTACGGTTGCGTTCTGGCCGAGGAACAATTCCGCCTGATCGAGCACACCGGTGAGCGCCTGGACCTCGTCGAGAATCGCAGGGGCTTGCGGGTCCGGGATGCCGAATACCAGAGACGGACCCGAGGAGTTGGCCGTCCGGCTCTGGCAGAGCGCGTAGATGCTGGCGCTGGGCGAATAAGAGACGGTATAGCTGTCGATCAAATGCTGGGCGCCATCGAAGAGTGCGTGGAAGGGCACATAGTGGAGCAGACCGTGCGGGACGAAAATCAGATGCTTTGCTTGTAACTTCGGAGCCACGGGGGCGATCAGTTCGTCGTAAAGTTCTTTGAGATGCGCTTGCGTAGTCTGGAGCAGGGAATCGTGTACGGTTTCGAGATACTGTGGTCCTAGCCGGAACTTTGAGAGTTGGAACTGAAGTAGTCGCAGCAACCCGGCGATTCTAGGTTCCAGGGTTACGGGAACAATTTCGAGAGTCTCTCGTCCCAGCAAGCATAGGAGTATGCGGTCACGGACCTGGAAGTACTCAATCAGCAACGTATCTTCGGGGATTGCGGCGCGAATGGTAGCGATGGGCACGTGGCTGGGCATTTGCAAGCCAGCCTGCGCAGCGTCGGCGCCGGTGGCGTCGTGCAGAATGCGCACCAATTCCTTCTCGTGACGTTGGGCCTTTTTTTCGAGGGCGGCGATGCGATCCGGGGACTGCTGCTCCGGTTGAAGCTGCTCGCGTTCAATCAGGTTGTAATACCAGTTGAGTTCTTCACGCAGATCCTGAATCGAACGCACCAGTTCGCTCTGCCCAGGCGTTTTTTCGGTGAAAGCCGGCGCCGGTCTGGCGAACAGGTCCATGAGGCTGCGCGATTTTGCCTGTTCCACATAAGTGAAGGCTTCTTCCGCGGCGCTCGGGTCGTTTGATCGAGCCAGGCAGAGTTCGACCAGATTTTCGTACACCTCCAACCGATTCTTGATGAAAGAGACCTTCAGCTCTTCGCCGCGCAAGTTTCCCCGGAGCGTCTCCAGCGCATGCCGGGCGCTCTGGTAGGAGGCGTAGGCCTGTTCGCGATCGGCTCTCGCCGAGTAGAGATTCCCGAGCAGCAGATGGGTCTCATAAGTGAGGACCGGCGACTCCAGTTCCAGAACCTTGTCAAGGGCAGCGGTGGCGTGCTGGAATGCCTGATCGGCTTCGCCCGTCCGCATTGCAGTTCTTGCCAGCAAAAGCTGAGCCACCACCGCTTTATTCTTCCAATTCAGGGAAAGGAACGATTCCAGGGCCTGCGCGCAATAGCGCCGCGCCTCGAAGTATCTTCCTTCCTCGAAAAACGCCAAAGCTCGATACAGATCAATCAAGGAAGGCCACGCCCGGTTCTTTTCCTTGACGAAGATTTCCCGCGATTCGGAGTAGAGCTTGAGCCCTTCAAAGGCATGCCCCTGCTGGGCTGCCGCCATCGCCGAAAAGGCCAGAGACTTCGCAGCCTCGTATCCCATGCCGAGTTTGCGGAATCCTTCGTATCCCTGCTGCGACAATTCCGCCGCCTCCGCGCTTAAATTCAATTCGAGATAGAGCTCGGATAAATCGAGGTTGCACAAAGCCTGGTGATAGGCATCGCCGATTTTGTTGGCGTTGACGCGGGTTGCCCGCAGCATTTCGATGGCGCGACTGTATTCACCGCGCAGGTAATGAAGGTAGGCAATGTTGTAGTCCGCCTGGGTCACGAGCAACGGCATGCCATGCTCTTCGCAGAACTGGCGGGCTCGCGCGTAGGATGCAAGAGCGTTGGGAAACTTGTTCAGGCTGATGTAGCAGGTGGCCATGTTGCTGAGGACCGCGGCAATTCCCTCGGGATCTTTTTCCGCGGGCAGTCCTTGGTAGGCACGCTCATAGGAGGCGAGCGCCTCCTCGAAACGATCTTGTCGGTAGTAAACGTTTCCAAGATTGATGTCGAGGCGAGCCAGTCGCCATGAATCACCCTCGGCGGTGAAGATCCTGCGGGCCCGCTCCGCCGCCGCCAAGGCGCGATTGTATTCACCCATGAGGAGCAGCGGCTGCATGGAACTGCTCAGGGTTCGCGCGACCTGGTTGGCTTCTCCAGCGGCCTCGAAAAGGACTGCGGCCTGTTGGTGATGGTCGGCCGCAGCGGCGTGTTCGCCCTTTACGTACAGGACATTGGCTTTTGCCCGCAGAGCCGTGGCTTTGGATTCCTTGTTTTTCAGTTTCTGCGAAATAGCGATGGCAGCATCGGCGAGGTGAAGCGCCCGAGGCACATCCACTCGGACTTGCTCTCTCACTTTTTCGGCGAGTTCAGAGACGACTTCGGGTAGCAACAGAGAACGGTGCTGCTGGAGAAACTTTTGCCTGCGAGCATCGTTGGTAACACCCGCCAGTTCCCGCAACAGTTGCTCGCGATTAGCCTTGTTTCGAACCTTGCTTCGAGCCGGAGTCACTGGAATCCCTTTTCTTCCAGCAGTTGCCGCATTTTCTTCAGGCAGCGGCCGCGAATGAAGCCGATCGATCCGGAGGCGATACCAAGCTCTTTCGCGACTTCCTGGTAAGGACGAGGTGGATCATCGAAAAAAAGCATGCTCACCATTCGACCGCAGCGGGGCGGCAGCGCCGCCATGACCTCGCGAACGCTCTGTTCCCGCTGTAGTTGATAGAGCATCGCCTCGGGCAGTTCGTCAGTATTGGCGTTGCATCCGCTGTCGAGGGCTTCCAGGTCGTCCACCGGATTGAGGCGGTCTTTTTTCCAGCGCAGGCATTTATGAAAACTGGTCTGCATCAGCCACTTGGCGATCGCTTTCGGCTCACGCAATTTTGGCAGGCTGGAAAGCAGGTCGACGCACACCGCCTGAAAAATATCGGCGGCATCTTCCCGCGGCAGGCCGAACTTGATGGGGATGGAGAAAATCAGGTTCTTGTATTTCTCGATCAGCGCCGACCATGCGACCTGATTGCCCTTGCGACATTCGCGAACCAGGCGCTCATCGGACCACGCCACCTCGCGGGCCGCGGGGGCTGTGTTCACTGTTTTGCACCGGATGGCGAGCCACTGTTGCTGAGGAAGTAAAGTTCTTCAACGTTCCATAGCGTGGTTGGCTCGAGAATTGCAGGTTTGAAATTCGCCAGATTCTTTTTTGCACCAACCAGGATGTTGGGCGTGGCGAGAAACACATACGGGAGGTTCGCGGTGATGATTTCCTGCACCTGGTCGTACAGTTTTTTTCGTTCTTTGTGGTTGAGCTGCACCATCTGCTGCTGCATTAATCGATCGATTTGCGATTCCCATTCGGTCGCGGGTTTGGTCTCGCCCAGGTGCCAGAGGTGCGTGCCACCGCTCGACAACCACACGTTCATCTCGGGATTCGGATCGGCGTCGCCGCCGCCCAGGGCCATGATGCTGGCTTCATAGTCGTAGGTTTGAAAAACGCGGTCGATCACGGCGCGAAACTCCAGTGGAACGATGTGAACGTTCATTCCCAGCTTGCTCAGATCGTCCTGAATGATGGTTGCCATTTTCGTGCGTTGAGCGTTTGAGGTGCTGGTGATGATGGAGAATTCCACCGGACGGCCTTGAGGATCGGCCAGCTGATTTTCGTCCTTCCAGGAAAACCCTGCTGACTTCAACAAGTCCCGCGCGTGGTCGATGGAGCGTGAGGGATGAGGCAGAGTTTGATCCACCCACAGCCTGTTCGACGGGCTCACATTTCCCCACAAGGCCGCGCCGCGGCCCGCGTATACCAGTTTGACGATGCCATCGCGGTCGATGGCGGAGGAGATCGCTTGGCGAAATTTTAGGTTCCCAAACCATGCCTGCCGGGCCGCAATCTCCCCGAGATTTTTTGAGGCGAGATCGTTGAGGTTGAAAACCAGGAAGTTGTATTCGAGGCTGGGCCCCAGATCGAAAAGCTCGATGCCCCGGTTCGCCGCGTCCTTGGACAACGCGGCGTAGTTCTCGGCGCTGAGACGGCTGATGATGTCGGTATCGCTGGCCTGGAAGCGCAGGACCTGCGCGTCTTCATTTCCAACGAACAAGAAGACGAGTTCGTCGAGATAGGGAAGACGATTCTTGTTGCGGTCGGCTTTCCAGAAGTAGGGATTCCGCTCGAGCACGATTTTCTGGCCGGGAACATATTCCTTCAAGCGAAACGGCCCCAGGCCTGCGATTTCACCGGGAGGAGTATTGAGGGTCCACGTTTGCGCGAACTTGCCGTCCTGGTAGGTTTTCTCCAGCAAGTGACGCGGCATCATGGCCAGGCTGTCGAAGATGCGCTCGGCGGCGGCGTAGGGTTCCGCAAGAGTGAAACGAACGGTGTACTGATTGATTTTCTGGACGGCAATCGGCTTGCCACCTACGACGAGGAGATCGCGCTGTGGCGAATGCAGTTTCTCGTCGAGATACACCTCGAAGGAGAACACAACATCATCGGCGTCGAAAGGCTGGCCGTCGGAAAAGCGCAGGCCGCGGCGCAGGTTCACGGTGAATACTCGGCCATCCTTGGAGACGGTCCACGACTTGGCTAAGGCGGGCTCGGTCTGCTGCGATGCGCGGTTGATATGGATCAAATCGGCCGTCAGGCGGCCGATCACTTCACGCGAAGGCGCGTCTGCGGCGGTTGCCGGATTCAGCGTTTTGGGCTCACTGCGCTGGCCGACCGTCAGAACGCCGCCATAGTGTCCAACTTCATTGCCGGTGATTTGTAGTTCCTCGCCGTGTTGGGGAGGCTGCGGCGCTGCGGAAAACGCCAGGGAATGAACACCGGCGAGCAAGACAAGGGCGAGACCACCCAAACGGGGCATATGTAGGATCCGCAGCCTGGTTATTAGATTGAGCCAGATTGTAACTGCTGGTGAAAAGCATTCGCTACTGTTAGGTAACCAAGAGAGACAAGTACCAGAGCGAGTGCGGGAGCAAACATCCACCAGTAGGACACCAACACGTTGTATTGTTCGAAGTTCGCCAGCAGGTTTCCCCAGCTGGGCTTAGGCTCGCTGAGGCCGAGCCCGAAGAATGACAGGGTGACTTCCGCGATCACGTATTGCGGAACCAGCAGAGCGGCCTGGGTCAGCAGAGTTCCGTATGTGTGCGGCAAAACGTGGCGGCGGAGAATGTAGGCGTCCGACGCGCCGAAGCCGCGGCTGGCAGTGACATATTTCCGAGACCGGGCGCTGAGCACGATTCCTCGGACCAGCCGGGCAGGGCGCGCCCACCCGATGGTGCCAATGACTGCAACCAACAAGAGAAACGTTTGTGACGGGCTGATGTGCAACGGTAGAAATGCACGGACGGCCAACAGCACGTAGAGCCACGGCAGGACGAGAAACAGCTCGGCCAGGCGCATGGCAGATTCGTCAATCCAACCGGCGTAGAAGCCGGAAACGCAGCCCAGGCATAAGCCGAGCAGCAACGAAACCGTCGTGGCGAGCAAGCCGGCGGCGAGAGAAATCTGCCCACCGTAGAGGATTCTTGAAAACTGGTCGCGCCCGTAGTTGTCAGTGCCGGCGAGAAAGACCTGGGCGGGAGCGTTGACGCCAAACAAATGCGTGTGGGATGGCAGCCAGCCGGCAATTTTATATTTGCTGCCGGAGACGAAGAAGCGCACGGGAAATTCCTGGTCGCGCGCCTCGGTGTATTCGTAGAGGCTGTCCGCACGGGCCACGGCTTGATAAATAAAGGGACGAAAGTGCAGGTGTCCGCGTGCATCTACAAAATGGATGCGAGTTGGCGGGACGTAGGGGAAATCTCGGTTCTGCATGGCGGGTTGGTAGGGCGCGACGAATCCGGCGAGCAATATTGCCAGATGCAGCGCCAGAAGAAAGATTGCGGCGGCGATGAGTCTTTTCTGGCTGTTCCTTTTGCTGGTTTTCATGCGTGATCCGTTCGGACGCGCGGGTCCGCGACCACCAGCATCACGTCGGCAAGCAGGCTGCCCAAGATCATGAACATGGTCGACGCCATCACCACGCCGATTACCACATATATGTCACGGGAGAAGCATGCCTCGAGCAAGAGCGGCCCCAGCCCCGGCCAGCCGGTAATAACCTCTACCAATAACGACCCGCTCAGTAATCCTGCGACGGACAATCCGAATAAAGAAATCAGCGGGTTGGCAGCGGCGGGCAGCGCATAACAGAAGAGCAGCCTCGAACGGCTGATTCCGTGTCCGCGGGCGGCCTGGATGAATGGTGCCTGCAGCACTTCAATCATGCTGGCGCGCACGTGCCGGATGAGGATCGGGAGACTCGCCAGCACCAGCGTGGTCACGGGAACAATCAGGTGTGCAGCCAAATCACGGACCTGTTCCCAAGAGCCGAGGCGGTCGAATCCGGTGGAAACCATTCCGCCCACGGGCAACGCGTGCGTCCGGATGACAAGATAAAGAAGGCCCAGGGCCAGAACGAGTTCCGGTACGGAGAGAAGTAAAGAGGTGCTCGCCGAGGCGAGTTGATCGTCCCATCGGCCGCGGCGGCTGGCGATCCAGACTCCGATAGGGACAGCAATCAGCCAGGCCAGCGCCATGGCCAGCGTGGTGAGAAGCAGAGTATTCCGCGCTCGCACCATGAGCAGACTTCGGACTGGCTGATTGTAGGCAAAGGAATAGCCCCATTCTCCGCGGAAAACCGATTTGACCCAGCGGACATATCGCACCGGCAAGGGTTGATCGAGTCCGTATTGCGATCGCAAGGCGGCGACGGTTTCCGGGGAAATCTGAGGATTCAACTTCATCTCATCGAAGAAACTGCCGGGGGCGAGGCTGCTGAACAGGAAAGACAGCAGGGAGGCGCCAATCACCAGCAGGACGGCATGAATCGCGCGTCGCTCGAGATATCGAATCGGCGACTTTGCGCCGGAGGTCCTACTGGGCATCATCCTCGACCTCCAGCCCGGGCGGTCTGAAAAGCCGCTTCCAGCACCCGGACGGATGCCAGCAATTTGCAAGTCTGCGGATGTTGCGCACTTGCCAACACCTGCCGGGTTGATCCGCTTTCGACGATTCGTCCTTGATGCATCACAGCCACGAAGTCGGCGACTTGCCCCACGAGGCTTAGATCGTGCGAAATCAACAGAACCGTCAGGGAACGGGCCGCTTTGAGGTCAAGAAGAAGATTCAAAATTTGGGCCTGCGTGGACAGATCCAACCCGGAGAGCGATTCATCGAGTATCAACAAAGATGGTTTCAGTGCGATCGCCCGGGCGATGGCCAGGCGCTGGCGCTGGCCGCCGCTCAGCTGCAAAGGCGAGCGGTTTGCCCAATCCGGCGACAAACCAACCTCTTCCATCAACTCGCGGGCGCGCGCACGCAAGGTTTGCCGGCTTTCACGGCGCTGGATTTCCAATGGTTCTTCGATGATTTGAGCCGCGGAGAAGCGCGGATCGAGCGCTCCTGCCGAATCCTGGAATACCAATTGAATTTTGGGGCGAAGTGGCGCAAGTTTCCGTTTGCTCCAGTGCGATATTTCGTTTCCCTCAAACCAGATCTCGCCGCTGTCGGGCTTTTCGATCATTGCCAGACAACTCGCCAGCGTGGACTTTCCGGACCCGGATTCGCCGACCAGCGCGGTGAGGCAGCCGGGAACGATTTCAAAATCGACATTCACCAGCGCTTCAATCGCAAAACTTTGCTGCGAAAACGGGGCGCGCTGTACGTAGCGCTTGCCCAACCCGCGAGCTCTCATCAGCGCGGGTTGAAGCGCACGCGTGGCTCCTGCTTCAGTTCCCATAGTTGAAACAACTCACTCGCCGATCCGGTTCCGGCGCGATTTCCTCTGGCGATTCGATCTGGCAATTCGCGGTTCTTGCAGAACATCGGGGCTCGAAGGCACATCCCCGGGCTAGCGGATCGAACCGAGTTAGGCTTCCCGGAATTGCGGCCAGACGTTCCCGCCGCGCGAAACCTGAAATGTGACCGGAATGCATTACTGGCTCGGGAACCAACTGCAGCAAACCTCTGGTGTAAGGATGAAGCGGCCGACGGTACATCTGAGCGACTGGGCCTGCTTCGACGATACGGCCGGCATACATTACGAGGACTCGATCGGCAAACCCGGCCAGCAGGGCTGGATTGTGTGTAATAAACAGGAGCGCCGATCCGTACTTGCGATTGATATCCAGCAGAGCGTTCTGAATCTCGGACTGCATGGTCACGTCGAGAGATCGTGTGGGTTCGTCCGCGATTACCAGAGCGGGCCGACAGACCAGAGCTTGCGCGATGGCAACACGATGAAGTTCACCTCCACTGAGTTGATGCGGATATGCCCGGTAAATTCGCTCCACATCGGCGATCCCGGCATCCTTGAGCGCAGATTGGACTTCCTGCTTGCGCTGCTTGCTTCCCCCCATGCGGTGTGCCCGGATGACCTCGCCAATCTGATCTCCGGCGCGCATCACGGGGCTTAGCGAGAGCCCGGGCTCCTGGAAGATCATCGCGATCCTTGCGCCGCGAACGGCCGCCCAGCGCGATTCAGCCATGCTGGACAAGTTTTCACCCTCGAGAAAAATCGATCCTTCAACTTCCGCACTCTCCGGCAGCAGCCCAAGAAGGGAAAGAGCGAGCGTGCTTTTGCCTGATCCGGATTCTCCCAGAATGCCGACGATTTCTCCGGGAGCAATCTCCAAGTCGACCTGGCGCAGGGCCGGAACGGGCTGCTGATTGCGTGCGTCGTAATTCACGGTCAGGCCGCGGACGCGGAGCAGCGCTGAGGCACACGTAGACGGCATCGAATTAGGCGTCGACACGACGACAGCAATCTCCCTACCTGACTTCAGATAGAACAAATTGTGACGGATGCGGTGGGAATTGCTTAATTACCGAGGTAATGGACGTTCGCAGAAACCGAGGAGGTGAGGGACGTTGCGATCAGACAGCTAGATGCAGGTGATCATGTTCTGCGTAACGCCTTGCAGACTGATGATTGCGTTGGCCGCCAGAGGAAAACTCCATAACTTCCGACCGTGTTTGCGGAGATACCAGGCCTCGGCAATCGCCCCGGCGCTTTTCACGGATTCGACGGCGTAAGTGCGAACCACCGTGGGATGTGTTCCGTAAAGATTAGGTAGACTCAACTTCGATATGGCAGACGCCTTTTTTCCCAGCGAGCCAATTCTGGCGCGCGAAGTGTGTGGTGTAAGAATCCGCAAACGCGCCACTGGTAGAAATTATCGCGAGGCTGAAGAACTTGTGTCGGCCACCCTGGTCTCGGGCGGCCTCGGGGCCGTGACCAATGCTGAGGCGGAGACCGCGGAGCTTTTCACTGCGACGGCGCTGCTGGGTGCGGCGGGGAGTTCCTTCGCTGGCGAGACCGCGCTGAACATGTGTCGGGCCATCAGCACGGCGATGGCGGAAATCACAACTGGCTTTAGTCGTGAGCGAGGGTGTGCTCGCTGCTTTACTCGGGCTGCAAACTTGTGACCGGGAATTTGGGCGATGGAGCAGCTCGTGATCGAGAGTTTTGTGATGAAGAAAGACGAGCCGCCCGCAAAAGAGTTAGTGACAAACGTGATAATCCACAATTTGCTCATAGATGACTAAATAGTAATCAGTTCGGTCACCGGTTGGCGGTTACCTGGACGGCGTTGAGTGCACTAAGTTTTTTCGTCCGCCAGATGAATACTGGCAGAACCCGCCGTGCGGAGAAAACGTTTTGGGCCGATGCTATGATTTCTGCCGACATGATGTGCAAAACCTAAGGGGACCAATCGATATGCCGGCGAGTTTTCTTGCACAGAATAAGCGCCAGTTTCGTTCAAGCTTAAGGTGGGTTCAACGGACCAGGCTTGCGGGGGCGACCTCATTCTTGGCCCGCGCGTGTCTTGCTTTCATTCTTTTGAGCTTCATCGTGCGAAGTGTTTCAGCGTCGGCGCAATCCGCTCCGGCGATCGTTCACGTAGACGCGACGCCGAGTCACATCATCAATTCTTTCGATCCCGACAGCGCTCTGGGCAGCTCGATCGATGTGCTCTCTCGCATGGACATCGACAGAGTCTACACACCGCACATTATTCAAGAGTCCCTGTCAGCGGGCTGGGGACCAATCACTTACCGCAACAACACCGAGCTGCGCATGGCCGCATGGCACTGGAACGAAAACGGTACATGGAGCGACGCAGACCATCGTAGTGGATACTTCACGGGCAGCACGGAACTTAAAGATCCGATCCGCTACATACTGGCTTACGCTTTGCCGCACCGCGGCTTTGCCACCAGCGGAGATCGTCCAGTGCAGGGTCCGAACCTGACCTACTGGAAAAGCAATCCATACCTCACCAGCAAATTTACTGGCGAGAGCGACGCCCTGCATCCGCAGTGGGTGGTGGTTGACCTGAGGGCGGAAAAGCCAGTCAGCACTGTGCGCATCGACTGGGAGAGCCCCTACGCTACTACGTATCAGGTGGAATACTGGACGGGTGCGGACGCGCTTGATTTCGACGCAGGGCCGAAAGGCGAATGGAAAATCTTTCCGTCCGGCGCATTGAAGAATGCGCAAGGCGGCACGGTGACTCTCAAACTCGCAGACACACCCGTCTCCACACGGTTTCTGCGCATCCTGATGACGGAGTCTTCGAACACTTGCGATGAGCACGGATCGAGCGACGTCCGCAACTGCGTGGGCTATGCCATTCAGCACATTGCGGCGGGCACCATTGACGGCAAGGGGCTGTTCGTCGAGGTCACGAAGGAACCACATGAGAGGCTGACGACATTCTGCGCCTCGTCAATCGATCCCTGGCATTCCGCTGCTGACGTCAATGACGGCGGAGGCAACCAGCACAGCGGCTTCGATATTTTCTTTAGCAGCGGCCTCACCAACAACCTGCCGGCGATGATTCCGGTGACGCTGCTTTACGGCACCCCTGACGACGCAGCGGCCGAGATTGCCTACATCGAACGGCGAGGCTACCTCATCGGGTACGTCGAAATGGGCGAGGAGCCGGATGGGAAACACGCCATGCCCGAAGACTATGCTGCTCTTTACCTGCAGTGGGCTATCGCCATTCATCGGGTGGACCCCAAACTTAGATTGGGTGGGCCAGTTTTTGAGGGCGTGAACGAAGACATTCACGTATGGCCTGACGCGCAAGGCCGCACTTCGTGGATGGGGCGCTT
>Ga0209380_10002648_pt1 | contig 11370 bp, 7 predicted proteins | sample HubBroMetageWFT6_FD_188347 | JGI IMG/M metagenome (GOLD analysis project Ga0209380, IMG submission 188347) | Warmed and freeze-thawed soil microbial communities from the Hubbard Brook experimental Forest, New Hampshire - Hubbard Brook CCASE Soil... | ecosystem: Environmental > Terrestrial > Soil...
CGGTAATAAAACGTGTACACGGAATCGCTGCGCGCCGTGATCGCGTTCGTAAACGCCTCGCGCGCTTTCGCAAATTGCTTCTGGTCCTTATAGAGCTCGCCCAGCTCTTCGTAGTTTGCAGCAGATGGATTGTCCAGAATCTGCGTTTCGACGATCTGAATGCGTGACCTTCGGCCAAACCCCTGAAACACGCCGCGCAAAAGGCCGAGATCGGGCAGCACTTCCACAACGATGTACACGCCTGCCCCGAGAAAGCCGCCAAAGAAAATAACGTAGAACCAGTAATTCTCCGGTCGCCGCCGCACGAAGTGCACGATCGCGAGACCTTGCACGATAAACCCCCAAGGGTAGAAAAGGTGAGTCAAGCCAACCATGGACGACCGTCCTTTGGACAGCATCGCTGTCCCGCGCCAAATCGTCAAACGGAACGTCTCGGCAGTATGAGCAGAAGTAACTGTCCACTGAGCCTATGTTGCTTGCTATGATGAACGGAATGAATCCCATGGAAACACTGGGGCTCGCCCTCGGCGCCGGATTTTCCTCGGGTCTGAATCTTTACGCGACCATCGCGACCCTGGGGCTTCTGGAGCGTTTCGGAGTCATCCATCTTCCGCCTTCGCTGCACGGACTTTCGCATTCCGCGGTTCTTGGTATCGCCGTTGTCCTGTATGTGCTCGAGTTCTTCGCGGACAAAATCCCCTACATCGATACCGCTTGGGACGTGATCCACACTTTCATTCGCCCCCCGGCTGCCGCCTTTCTTGCCTTCAGCGCCGCCGGCGCCGCGCCTGCAGAGTGGCGCTGGGGTGCTGCGCTGCTCGCCGGTGGCGTCGCGCTTACCTCCCACGGCACTAAGGCCAGCGCTCGCGCGGCGGTTAACACCACGCCGGAGCCGTTCAGCAATTGGATATTGAGTTTCGGAGAAGACGCTTTGGCAGTCTGGCTGACCTGGATGGCCACGGTGCATCCGGTGGCAACGACGGTAATCGTTGTCGCGCTTCTCGCGCTCTCGGCTTACCTGTTGTTTCATCTCTTCCGGTTCGCACGCCGCGCTTGCCAGAAATTGTTTGCAGTCTGAATCGTCGGCTATTTCAAATACGTCGCCAGCCAATCCAGAAACGCTTTGTACCAGAACCGGCTGTTCTGTGGCTTCAGTATCCAATGGCCCTCATCTGGAAAAATGACCAGCTTGGACGGTACGCCTTCCCTTTGCAAAGTGTTGAAGAACTCAAGCGATTGTGTGTACGGGACTCGATAATCTCGCTCGCCGGCAATCACCAGCGTAGGCGTCTTGAATTTCGCCAACTCGCTCGCGTACGTCAGCGGCGCCCACTTGCGGTAATTCTCAGGACTCGTCCACGGCATGCCTTGCATGTCGTGCTCTTCGAACCACAACTCTTCCGTGGCGTACATCGCGTTTTTATCATAAATGCCGGCGTGGCTGATGATCGCCTTGAACCGCCCCGTATGTGTCGCAATCCAGTTGGCCATGTATCCGCCGTACGATCCTCCCACGGCTGCCATGCGCGTACTGTCCGTGTACGGATATTTTTTCAACACAAAGTCGACGCCGTCCATCACGTCGACGTACGCTTTGCCGCCCCAGTCGTTGGTGATCTCATCGGTGAATTTCTGGCCATAGCCGGTCGAGCCGCGCCGGTTGATCATCAGTGACACGTAGCCAGCCGCGGAGAACACCTGGGCGTTCCACCGATAGCCCCAGGCATTCGAAAACATCGTCTGCGGCCCACCGTGCAGCACGACCAGCAGCGGATACTTCTTCGTAGCGTCAAAATCAGGTGGCCGGATCATCATGGCTTGAATTTTGGTCCCTCCGGCGCCCTCGAACCAAAACGTTTCTGGCTCGTTCATTTTGAGCGACGCAAGAATAGAGTCGTTTTGATGAGTAAGTTGCCGCACGCCGCTTCCATCGCTCCCAGCCGCAAAAATCTCGGCCGGCATCGTCAGGCTCGTGCGCTCGAACACCAAAGTTTTGCCGTCGCTGCTCCACGAGACTCCCAGATTGTAGCTGTTGGCAATCAATTTTTTCGGTTCGGCTCCCGCACGCGGGGCCATCCCATAAATTGGCTGGAGAGTTTCGTCTTCCGCAGTGAAATAAATAGTTTTGCTGTCCGGTGACCAAGAAAGTTCGTTCGCGCTACGGTCGAATCCTTCGGATAAATTCTCGTTCTTATGCTTCGCCCGGTCGTACAGCATCACTCGCCAACGGTCAGACTCGTATTCCGGTGTCAATTGCGCGTGATACGCAATGTAGTTTCCATCCGGCGAATACGCTGGCCCGCCATCAAATCCCGGCTGCGTCGTGATTCGCTTTACTTCACCGCCTGCCACTGGCACCACGAACAGGTCGCCGTTCGTGCTGATCGCTTCGACGGGATCGGTCACGGCCGTAAAGCAAATCTCCTTTGAGTCTGGCGAAAAATTCAGATCACCAGGTCCGCCGCGTTCATCCGGAGGCACATCGTAATTCGCTCCAGCCGTCAGATCGCGGGGCGTGGCACTTTCATCAACCGGAACGACAAACAAGTGGCCACGCTTGCCGTCGTTCCAGTGCGTCCAGTGCCGGTACAAGAGACGCTCGGCCACGTGCGCCTTCACTTTGTTCTTTTCTCTTTCCGTGTCCCGCGTGCTGTTGCAAGCATCGTCTTTGCAGTCCGGATAAACTCCCGACGTGAACGCAATCGTTTTCCCATCCGGCGACCATTTCACGATGTCCGCGCCGGTCGAAAGATGGGTCAACGGTTTCGCCTCTCCTCCATCCATCGACAGCAAATACACCTGCGAATCCCCGCTTCGCGAGGACAAAAATGCAATCATCTTTCCGTCCGGTGACCACACCGGCGACGAGTCGTGCCCGCTCTGCGTCAGCTGCAATGATGTTCCGCCCGTCGTCGGCACCATCCAGATATTGCCCGCGCCGCGATTCGCCTCCAAATCCGGCGTCGACACGGTATACGCCACCCACTTGCCATCCGGCGATACTTGCGCTTCGCCTACGCGATGCATCTGGATCATGTCGTCAAACGTGATGGCATGCTTCGCAGCTTCTTGCGCTGTCACGCGGAACTGTCCAGCTAACGGCACCACAATGAACAAACTGCACCACAGAATGGCCCCCTTCATCGCGTTTCCTCCTGCATTTCCTTCCAATGACGTGCGGTGGGTTGCATCTCCCCTGCGCGGAACTTTGCATGATGTCACGATTGCAATGCGATTCCAAGCGCGCTCCCGCGTCGCTAGTTTTTCGCGCTGGCAACCGGGGGCGCTTTCATTTTCGCGATTTCGCCGAGCAGGTCAGGTTTTGCGGCGATTCGTTCCAAATGCGGATATCGTTCGCCACCGTGGTAATCAACCTGGTAAGTCCGAAAGAAATCTTCATTCTCAATAAGTAGCTCGATCGGCTCGCGCCCGCGATTCGCTTGCCTGATCGCCGCGTGGAGATCGTCCGGATTCCACTTCCGCCCATTCACCGCTAACAGTTTCATCCCTGGAGCGATTCCCGCCTGCGCCGCCGGCGATCCTGGAAGCACATCGATCACTTCATCACCGTTTTCGCCGCCCGAGTCGCGCACCAAAAAGCCCAGTGAAAACTGCACATCTGTTAAATGCAATGCGGATTCACCCGCTGCCCGGCTGTCGTTCGGTGTTTCGCTGTAAACCAGTTTCCATCCGCTATTCTCCAGTCCTCCCAGCGGTGCGCCCGGTCCATGCGACTTCACACGCTGCACGAAAAATCCTCGCCAATCGTAGGGCGCGATTTCCTGCATCGCAGCGGCGACGTCATCAAAGGTGTATGGCACAGTCTTCGGGCCGGTATTTTCTCCGCCTTCAAATCTCCGGCAAAAATCATCCAGCGATTTCTTGCCCTTCGTTTGCAGCCGGATAATTGTGTCCGCCTCCAGCCAGAGCAGGGTGCCCTCATCGTAGTAATCCGTATCGCGCCGCCATGTCCGGTATTCTTCCGGAGATCCATACAACAATTGCGCCGCAACTGCGGTGTCTTCGAGATCGCGCCACGTTCGCCCGCGGCGCTGATCCAAATACGCCGCGACCCACGCGAGAGTTTCCCGCAATCTCTCCGGCGTCCAGCTACCGATACGTGCCGAGAGCATCGTTCCGTAATACTGCGTCATGCCCTCATAGACCCAAAGCAATCCACCTTTCATCGGCTCCTGATAGTTCGGAGTGGCCAGCCCCGCGGGCCTCCGATATTTTCCGTTCCACGAATGCGTAAATTCGTGCGGCAAGAGATCCGTCATCGCATCGGAAATATTGGGGTCTTGAAACGTGCGTCCCGGTACTCGGTTGTCACTCGATTCGTGGTGTTCAACGCCGTCTGTTTCCACGTTGTCGCTTTCCGTCAGCAAGAAATCGTACTGCCGGTAGTGACGCGCTCCGAAAAGCGCTCCGGTTTCCGCCACCAACTGCCGCCACTGTTGCACGGTTTCCGGCGCGATCTCCAGCCCGCCTTCGCTTTCCGCGGCGATGTGGATGTGGTGCTCGGGTTTCTGTCCTGGAGACAAATCGATCACGCGCATGTGCGCGCCCATCAACACCGGCGAATCTACCAGCGTTGTCAAGCTTGCTGGTCGAAACTCAATCGCTGCGCCGGTCTCGTTTGCCACCGGCAGCGCGGTTCCGTATTTCCATCCTGCGGGTGTTTGCAAACTGGCTGTGTATGTCAGATCGTCGCTCTTGGCGTCTTGCGGGTAAAGCAGCACGGTGTACCAGTTCAGAATTGCCAGTTGCGCAGTCGCCGAAGGATTCTCTCGGCCGGCGCTTGGCCCTGAGGGTGAGACGTAATCGAGCGAAACTTCGAGTTCGCTCACGCCTGCGGGCACTTGGCAATGAAAAGCGAACATGTCCACGTCGTCGCGCCGCCATTCGATTTCTTTGCCGTCCGCACGAAAGAGCAGGCCGGTTAGGTTGACAATTGGTCCTACGGGAGAATGTTCTCCGGGAATCCATTTTGGATACACGAGCGTGAGGGGACCTGCCGTCACCGGGAACAACAGCTTCGCGTGGAAAATGTGTTTCGCGGCCTCGCGCAAATCCGCGCTGAGTTGCACCGGCTTTCGCGCATCCTGCGCATTCACCGCGCCGGCGACACTGAGGAGTAGAACAACCAACGGCAAAATCAAACGTGGAACGCGCTTCAGCATGGATCAGTTCTCCCTGAAACCGGCGCCAGACTAGCATAATTGTCGCACACGCACCCTACATCACAGGCCGGGCGCGCGTGTGCTGCTGCGGCTTGCCGTCTTCAGGCCGTCTCGGTCACTCTGCTACAATCGCTCACTGAGCACGCATGTCAAACGACGACGCTGTCTTTCCGCGCAATTTTAAAAAAGTTCTTCCCGTGGCCGTTCGTGGTGAGGGCTCGTGGCTTTTTTCCGCGGATGGGCGGAAATTCCTTGATGCGGCGGGACAGGCCTCCGTCGTTAGCATCGGCCACGGGGTTCCCGAAATCGGGCGCGCGATGGCCGAGCAATCTTCACAACTAGCCTTCGCGCACACTTCGCAATTTCATTCTGTGCCGGCGGAAAAACTCGGGGCCCGGCTCCTGGCTCTCGCGCCGCCAAATTTTCGAAAGGGCGGCCGCGTTTACTTTACGTCTGGCGGTTCGGAAGCAACGGAAACGGCCATCAAGCTTGTCCGCCAATACCATCTTGAAAAAGGGCAGCCCGCTCGTTACCGCATTCTTTCCAGGCGCCAGAGTTATCACGGCAGTACGCTGGGCGCGATGACCGTTAGCGGAAATTTCGCTCGCCGCGCGCCGTACCAGCCCTTGCTCGCAGAATGGGGCCACATCGCTCCCTGCTTTTGCTATCACTGCCCGTTTGAAAAAATATTTCCACAATGCCGACTTGCCTGCGCCGATGATTTGGACGTTTTTCTCGGAGGGAAGGAAGCAGATTCAGCCGCGGCTTTCATCTTCGAGCCGGTGGTCGGCGCCACTCTCGGCGCCGCCGTTCCCCCGGAAGGCTACCCCACTCGCATCGCCGAGATCTGCCGCCAGCGCGGTATCCTGGTTATCGCCGATGAAGTTATGACTGGCATGGGCCGCACCGGCAAACCATTCGCTGTCGAGCACTGGGGCGTCGAGCCGGACATTATTCTCACCGGGAAGGGGATTGCCAGCGGCTACGCTCCGCTCGGTGCAGTTCTCGTCTCACCAAGTGTGGTCGAAGCTTTTGAAAACGGCACGGGAAGCTTCCAGCATGGATTTACGTACCAGGCTCATCCGGTCGCGACCGCTGCAGGCAATGCTGTACTCGATTACATTGAAACGCATAATCTTTTTGCGCGCGTTGTTACCGCCGCTCAGGCGCTGCGCACCTCTCTCGCCCCGCTCCATTCGCATCGCCACGTTGGCGAAATCCGCGGACTTGGCCTTCTCCTGGGCATCGAGTTCCTCAGCGACAAGTCAACGCGTCGGCCGTTCGATCCTTCTCAGGCCGTTGCTGAAAACATTCACTCGGCCGCGATGCAGGAAGGGATTCTAACCTACCCAACGCAAGGTTGTGTTGACGGAACGCGCGGGGATCACATTCTTCTGGCGCCGCCCTTTATCATTACGCCCGAGGAATCGGCGTTTATCGCCACGGCGCTCGCTTCGGCGCTGGCGAAAGTGTTTCCGAATTAACGTGTCGCTGTTTTTTTTGTTTCTAACGTAGGCTGTTCGTTCATTCCGTAGAGGAGACAGTTCGAAAATGCGTCAACTTTCCCTCAAGTTTGTACTCTTTCTTTACGCAAGCATGCTGAGTGCGTCGCTGCTTCTGGCGCAGGACCAGCCTCCCGGAAAGCCCCGGGCACGCGATCTCGGCGTCCCGTTCGACGGCACTCCTGGCCCACTCAATGCCATCACCGACGTTTCCGGCGTAACGGTCGGTCACACCACGCTCGTTTCTGGCGAAGGGAAACTCCAGGTTGGCAAAGGTCCGGTGCGCACGGGAGTTACCGCAATTCTTCCGCGCGGAAAAGACACCATGTCGAATCCAGTTTTCGCGGGCTGGTGGTCGCTCAACGGTAACGGCGAAATGACCGGTACGACTTGGATTGAAGAGTCCGGTTTCCTCGAAGGCCCCGTTATGATCACCAACACCCACAGCGTTGGCGTCGTTCGCGACGCCGTGATTCAATGGCGCGTCAATCATGGCCAACCCGATCCCACCGGGTATTGGTGGTCGCTGCCGGTGGTCGCGGAGACTTGGGATGGGTGGCTCAACGACATCAACGGTTTTCATGTCAAGCCGGAAGACGTGTTTCACGCGATTGACTCGGCGCACAGCGGCCCCATTGAGGAAGGAAGCGTCGGTGGCGGCACTGGAATGATTTGCAACGAGTTCAAGGGTGGCATCGGAACTTCTTCGCGCAAGTTCGAAATCAAAGGCGCCAACTATACCGTCGGCGTTCTGGTTCAGTGTAATTACGGGGTGCGGCCGAATCTGCGCATCGCCGGTGTTCCCGTCGGCAGAGAAATTCCTGAGAGCGCTGCCTACACCTCCGCCTCCTTTGGCGAAGTCGATCGCGGTTCAATTATTGTCGTTGTCGCTACCGACGCACCGCTGGTCTCGCATCAACTCAAGCGCCTCGCTCGCCGCGTTTCGCTCGGCCTCGGCCGCAACGGCAGTATCTCTGGAAATGGCTCTGGCGATATATTCGTCGCCTTCTCGACGGCCAACTCCGGTGCTGCCGCGGCGGATCACGTCGTCGACGTCAAAATGCTTCCCAACGATCTGATCGAGCCCGTGTTCGCCTCGACCGTCCAGGCGACTGAAGAATCCGTAATAAATGCCATGGTCGCCGCCGAAACCATGACCGGCATTGAAAATCACAAAGTGATTGCCCTTCCCCACGAAAAGCTGCGTGAAGTTCTCAAAAAATACAATCGCCTTGTGCAATGAATCACCGTCTCCACCTCTTGCGGTCTGACGCATATGGTGAGTCGACCGCCACGAATCGTCGGCCAAGCCCAGCTAGGCTCGGCTTTCTTGCTGTTTTCGTTCTATTTCTGACTTGCTCGTGCTCCTCGCATCCTCGGCCGTCTCTCGCCATTACCCATGTAACGCTCATTGATGCTACCGGCGCGGCTCCACAAACGGACATGACGATTTTCCTCGTCGACGAGCAAGTCGCCGCTATCGGCCCGTCAAAATCCGTATTCATCCCTCGCAAAACAAAGACTCTCGACGGCACCGGAAAATTCCTAGTCCCCGGCCTGGTTGACATGCACGTCCATCTGACCGGCGCCGGCGAACCAACCGGCAGCCGCGATTTTATTCTTCCGCTGCTTCTCGCGAACGGGATCACGACTGTGCGTGACATGGGTGGCGATCTCGAATCGCTTATAAAGCTTCGCCATGAAATCGAGCGCGGCCAGCTGGAGGCTCCGCGAATTTTTTTTGCCGGCCCTTATCTCGACGGGAACCCGCCGTTTTTCCAGCCTTCACTAGTCGTAACAGATTCCGCCGAAGCCACGGAAGATGTCCGTTCTTTGATTTCCCGCGGAGCTGATTTCATCAAAGTGCAATCCAATCTAAGCCGTGACGCCTATTTCGCCATCGCGGGCGTCTGTAGCCGTGAGCACATCACATTTGTTGGGCACGTTCCCGATCACGTCACTGCCTCTGAAGCCTCCGACGCTGGCCAAAAAAGCATAGAGCATCTCACTGGCGTCCTCCGTGCTTGTTCGAGCGATGAGCCTCTCCTTATCCGCAAACAGTTCGCCGTCGGTCCCAAGAAGGCCACGACTGGACAATCGCTGGACCGTGAACTCTTGTGGCAGCGCGAACTGTTGCAAAGCTATTCGGATCAGCAAGCCACAGAGCTGATTAGAAAATTCCTGCGCAATCAAACCTGGCAGGTTCCGACGCTTATTCTTCTCCGGAACGATGCATTTCCCACGCCGGAGGCCGATCCGTCGCGCGATCCTCGCCAAAAGTACATCCCACGGCAGGTCCTCGCGAATTGGCAAAAGGGCGTGAAGGACCGTGACAAGGGTGCAACGACGCAAGAATTCTCTTTGCGTTCCAGCTTAATGCGAGCGTCGCTTGGCATCGTAGGAAAAATGAACACCGCGGGCGTTCCTATCCTGGCCGGTACGGACACGACAGCCCCATTTGTCTTCCCCGGTTCCAGTTTGCATGAGGAACTGGCGCTGCTGGTCCAGGCAGGTCTCACGCCGATGCAGGCGCTGGAAGCCGCGACGAAACTCCCTGCAGAATTCTTAGGCAAGCAGAAAACGCAAGGCACGATCGAACAAGACAAGATCGCTGATCTCCTGCTTCTCGATGGCAACCCGCTCGATGACATCCATAACACACAGAAAATCCGCGCCGTAATTCTTCGCGGCAAACTCTTGGACAGAAGTTTTCTGGATGAACTCTTAGTTAAGGAAGAGAACTTTGCCAAGGCTCACTGAACGGCAGAAGATTCTGAATTTCTTAGGGAGCCTCTGCTGAGGTCGAATGTATATGTCTAATACAACGGAAGTGCTCTATATCACTGGGACCGCCGTCTTTCTCGCCGGTTTATAAAACGGCAGCGCCACTACTTTTGCCGAAGCTGTGTGTCGCACCGCTTCGACGGTCATTTCAATGTTCAACGCCGCCCCCACTGACGATTGGTCGCGATTCACCGAAGCTAGCGCGATCATTTTCTTCAGGGTCGGCGACCACGTCGTCGACGTGGCCTTTCCCACTTGCTTGCCGGCACGATAAACGGGCACCGCCACGCGTGACGGTATGCTTGGTACCTGCGGCGCCATTCCCATTTTGTCGTACAGCGCCTCCACTTCGTTCCAGTTGATTTCCAGCCCCACCAGCGCGCGCTCCGCGCCGCCTTTCTTTTTCTCCCGCACTAGAGCATCGCGTCCGACGAAACTGTCTTTCTGCAAATCAACAAGCTTCTCGAGGCCGATCTCCGAGGGCGAAAACCTTTGCGATTCGATCAGGGCCTTCTTGCTGGATGTGTAGTCAACCTCAATCAAAATGAGACCGGCTTCAATCCTTGCGATATCCAGCGCGATCATGCCTGCTGGATGAATGTCGAACGCCTTTCCTTTTTTGATTAGCTCATCCCACACTTTTCCGGCGTTTTTCCACGGCATCCAGATTTCAAATCCCAGATCGCCGGTATATCCCGTCCGCGAAATGTCAACTGGCACTCCAGCGATTTGCCCGCGGGTCACGCGAAAATATTTCAAGTTCGCTACGCCCGCGTTTGTGACTGCGTGCAGCAGCTTTCCGGAAGTAGGCCCTTGCAGAGCGAGCGCCGCGACTTGCTCGGAGATGTCGTCGATTTTGACGTCCAGCGCGAGCGCGTTTTGCTGAAACCAACGTAAGCTGGGGTCTGCTGCGGTCCAGCGGTACTCGTTTTCACCGAGCCGAGTGATGGTGCCGTCGTCGATGACTTTTCCTTCCGGGTCGCACCAACAGCAGTAAATCACCTGATCGATCGCCACTTTGTTGATGTCGCGCGAAATCACACGGTTCACGAAACGTGTCGCGTCGCCTCCCGTGATGTGGTACTTGAAGAGCGGCGAGATATCGATCAGCGCGGCCGAATTGCGGATGGCGTTGTACTCGTGCTCATGATGCATCTCGTAGACGCTGACGGTGTAATAGCCCGACCATTCGCGATAGTTCAGGCTCTCGCACAGCGCGAGCGTCCTTTCATGAAATGCGGTTCCGACGGGCACGATTCCTCCGCGTTTCTTCCGCGGCATGAGCCGCAGGAGCGAGACCGGATTATAGGTGCGAACTTCGCGCCCTAGCAAGCGGTTGCGTACAGCGACCGTCGATCTGGGCAACGGAAGGTTTCGCCGTATCACCCTGGCGTGTGCGAAACGACCCAGTTAGAATGAGGAACAGAAACGGCGACAAAGGCGGAAGTCAAATGTCAGGGAACGGATCAACTCAGGCAAGAGTTCTAAGGCTCGATGAGAAGGACAACGTGCTTGTCGCGTTGGCCGATTTGCATAAAGGCGAGATCGTAGGCTACTTGGGCAACGACTACCCCCTGTTGTCCGATGTGCCTTCGAAACATAAGTTCCTGACGCAGGACGTGAACGCCGGCGGGGAGATTATTATGTACGGCGTTTTGGTGGGCCATGCGGTTCTGAATCTTCGGCGCGGGGATTTGCTTTCCACTCGCAATATCCGTCACGCCGCTGCGACTTTTCACGAAACGGAAACGGTTAGCCCTCGTTGGACCCCACCTGATGTCTCGAGGTGGGCGGACAAAACCTTTCTTGGGTATCACAGAGACGATCGACAGGTTGGTTCGCGAAATTACTGGCTTGTGCTTCCCCTGGTTTTTTGCGAAAACCGCAATCTCGCGGTCTTG
>Ga0209380_10002650_pt1 | contig 11369 bp, 6 predicted proteins | sample HubBroMetageWFT6_FD_188347 | JGI IMG/M metagenome (GOLD analysis project Ga0209380, IMG submission 188347) | Warmed and freeze-thawed soil microbial communities from the Hubbard Brook experimental Forest, New Hampshire - Hubbard Brook CCASE Soil... | ecosystem: Environmental > Terrestrial > Soil...
AGCGCAGGCGCTGCCGCCCGATCAGCCGCAATCTACAACGCCCGAGTTCAGCATGCCCGTGCAACTCGGAAAAGTTGCCGGCACGGAGCATCGCGATCCCGCTCCAGCCGCGCCGCATGTGCGCCGTCTGGCGCGCGAAATCGGCATCGACATTTACAGCGTGCAGGGCAGCGGCCCCGGCGGACGCATCAGCGAAGACGACGTAAAACTTTGTGCGAAGAATGCTCTATCGGCCGCAACCGCCGCTGCGCAATCTCCCCGCGGAGGCTTCGTCGAACCCGAACTTCCCGACTTCGCCAAGTGGGGCAAAATCGAACGCGTCTCGATCCGCGGAGTTCGCCGCAAAACCGCCGAGCATCTTCGCCAAGCCTGGAACACGATTCCGCACGTCACCCAGCAAGACCGCGCCGACATTACCGAACTCGAACAGCTCCGCGCAAAGTTCGCGCCGCGAGCCGAAGAAGCCGGCGGCAAGATGACCGTCACCGCCATCGCGCTCAAAGTCTGCGCCTCGGCCCTGAAAGTTTTCCCGCAATTCAACGCCTCGATCGACATGGCGAAAGAAGAGATCGTCTACAAGCAATACATCAATATCGGAGTCGCAGTCGACACCGATCGCGGTTTGCTGGTGCCAGTGATTCGCGACGTAGACAAGAGAAATATCGTCGAACTGGCGGCCGAGCTGACGCAGCTCTCGAAAAAAGCTAAAGATCGCAAGCTCACGCCCGACGAGATGGTAGGCGGCAGTTTCACCATCACGAACCTGGGAGGAATCGGCGGCACCGGCTTCTCGCCCATCGTGAATCATCCCGAGGTAGCGATTCTCGGCCTCTCGCGTTCGCGCATGGAGCCGGAGTGGGTGAACAACAAATTCGAGCCGCGCTTGATTCTGCCGCTCTCCCTCTCGTACGATCACCGGTTGATCGACGGAGCCGACGCCGCCCGCTTCCTGCGCTGGATAGCCGAAGCCTTCGAGCAGCCGTTCTTGCTGTCAGTGCAGGGATAGGAACCATTCACCGCGGAGGACGCAGGGTTCGCGGAGAAAATAAAAAATACTGTCATCCTGAGCGGAAGCGAAGGACCTATGCATTGCCGCCGGTGCGGCCGAAATACGGAGGTCCTTCGCTTCCGCTCAGGATGACAAGACATCTAATCAAGAGGACCCATATCCAAATGTCGAACTCATCCGATCTTCATGTGGCAGTAATCGGCGGCGGTCCCGGCGGATACGCCGCCGCATTCCTAGCCGCCGACCTGGGCATGAAAGTTACGCTGATCGATCCGGAAATTAATCCCGGCGGCGTCTGCCTCTATCGCGGCTGCATCCCGTCGAAAGCCCTGCTGCACGTGGCCAAACTTCTCGAAGAAGCTGAGCAGGCCAAGAACTGGGGCATCGAATTCGCCGAACCCAAAGTCAACCTCGACAAACTCCGCGGCTGGAAAGAAACGGTAGTCAACAAGCTCACCGGCGGACTAGGTCAGCTCTCGAAACAGCGCAAAGTCGAGTTCGTGCGAGGCAAAGCGGCATTCGTAAACTCGACAACATTGGAAGTTGCAAAAACAGGTGGCGCGAAACAAAATCTCACCTTCGACCGCATCATCATCGCCACCGGATCGCGACCCACCGTCGTTCCCAGTCTCAAACTCGACAGCCCGCGCCTCATGGATTCAACCGGCGCCCTCGATCTCCCCGATATTCCAAAGACGCTGCTAGTCATCGGCGGCGGCTACATCGGCCTCGAACTAGGCTCCGTCTACGCCACACTCGGCACCAAAGTGACCTGCGTAGAAATGCTTTCCGGCCTGCTCCCCGGAGCCGACCGCGATCTGGTCCTTCCCCTGCATAAGCGCCTCGAAAAGCTTTTTGCCGCGATCCTCCTCAACACCACCGTCAAATCTCTCAAAGAAGAAAAGACCGGCATCCGCGTCTCTCTCGAAGGTCCCTCCATAAAAGAAAACGACCAGGTCTTCGACCGTGTGCTCATGTCCGTCGGACGCCGCCCGAATTCCGAAATCCCAGGCCTCGACAAAACAAAAGTCCGAGTCAATCAAAAGGGATTCATCGAAATCAACGCCCAGCGTCAAACCGCCGACCCCGCCATCTACGCCATCGGCGACGTCGCCGGCGAACCAATGCTCGCCCACAAAGCCATGCATGAAGGCCGCACCGCCGTCGAAGCTATCGCCGGCCACAAAGTTGCCTTCGAGCCAAACGCGATTCCGGCTGTCGTCTTCACCGACCCCGAAATTGCCTGGGCCGGCTTGACCGAGACGCAGGCTAAAGAACAAGGACGCGAAGTCACCGTCGCCAAATTTCCCTGGGCCGCATCCGGCCGCGCCGTCACTCTCGACCGCCCCGAAGGCCTAACCAAGTTGCTCATCGATCCGAAGACCGAGCGTGTACTCGGCGTAGGCATCGTCGGCGCAGGCGCCGGCGAGCTGATCGCCGAGGGCGTGCTCGCCATCGAAATGTGCGCGCTGGCGGCCGATGTGGGTATGACCATCCATCCGCACCCCACGCTGTCGGAGACGATGATGGAGTCGGCGGAAGTTTTTTACGGTCAGGCCACCGACATTTATCGTCCAAAAAGATAGCCGTGTAGCCCCGCAGTCCCGGCAGCTGTCCGGCGGGCGTCCTCGCCCGCCGCCCGGAAGGCAAGAAGCTTTCCCGACAGCCAGCACGATTGGCTTAGCACACAAAGTTTGCAATGAGAAAACTGGCGCTGTTCATTCTCGTCGCTTCACTCTCCGTCCAAAACCTGGCGGCCCAGACGCTGGCCGCTCAGCTGAACAACCTGCTGAAGCCCACCGCGCCGTCCACGTCGGCGTCTTCGTCGTCCGATCCGCTCGGCCGCACCACCCCCTCCGGCACCGTCCTCGGATTCCTCGAAGTCGCGCAAGACGGAAACGAAAGGGTCGCCGCCGATTACCTGCAAATGAGCGCCGCCCGCCGCCAGTCCCAAGGCCCTGAGATGGCGGGCAAACTAAAAGTTCTGATGGATCGCGCCTTTGTCGGCAGCATCCGCCGCATCAGCACGCGGCCCGATGGCGATCCCGAAGCCGGCACTACCGATCAGCAAACCGTGGGAGTTTTTTCCACTCACGACGCCGACGTACCCATCGTCCTGGTTCGCGTCAGTGATCCGAACGCGGGCAAAATCTGGCTCTTTTCCGCCGACACGCTCAGCAAAGTTCCCGAGCTCTACGACAACGTCGAAGCTCATCAGGTCGAGAACAAACTCCCGCAAATCCTGGTGCGCACCGTATTTCTCGGCATGCAGCTGTGGCAGTGGCTGGCGCTTTTCGCCGCCATACCGATAGCCATCGCGATCGGCTGGGCGATGGTCTTGCTGCTGGCAATTCCGCGCCGGATTTTGCTCAAACTCAGAAACCGCCCAAACCTTGATTCTTACAGCCGCATCTCGAGGCCACTCCTGCTCTCTTTCAGCGCGCTCGCTCATCGCGCCATGGCCGGCTACTTCGGATTGCCCTTGCTGCCGCGTGTTTATTACTACCGCTCCATCGGCGCTCTGATCAGCCTCGGCTTCTTCTGGTTTCTACAGCGCGTCGCCAGCCTCACCTTGCAGCGGTTGCGTATCCACGCCATCAGCGCCGGCCGCGTTGGCACCGGAACGCTCATGGTCCTGGCGGACCGCCTGCTCCGGGCGCTCGTCGTCATCACCGCGCTCCTGTCCATACTCGCCATCATGGGCTTCAACCTGACGACGGTGCTCGCCGGCCTGGGCATTGGCGGCATCGCCATAGCGTTTGCCGCGCAGAAGACGCTCGAAAATCTTTTTGGCGGAATCTCCGTGCTCGCCGATGACGTCATCCGCGTCGGCGACTATTGCCGCTTCGCTGACCGCACCGGAAGCGTCGAAGACATCGGCCTGCGCTCCACCCAAGTTCGTACCGACGCTCGCACCCAGCTCTCCATTCCGAACGGCGCGCTTGCCACCATGAGCATCGAGAACTTCACCCGCCGCGACAAAATCCAGTTCGCTCCCGTGCTCGCGATCCGTTGTGAAACCTCAGCCGACCAACTGCGTTATCTCTTGGCCGAGATCCGCCGCATGTTATACGCCCACCCGAAAGTTGAAAGCGGGAGTGCCACCATCCGCTTCGCCAATTTCGATGCCAGCTCTCTGCGGATTGAAATTTCCAGTTACATTCTGACGCGCGACTCCAACGAATTCATCGCCATCCGCGAAGACCTCTTGCTGCGCATCATGGAGATCGTCGAAAACTCCGGCACCGGCTTCGCCTTCCCCTCGCAGACCCTCTATTTCTCCCGCGATTCCGGCCTCGACAAAGAGAAAGCCGCCGCCGCCGAACAGCAGGTCCAGCACTGGCGCGATCAGCATCAGTTGCCCTTCCCCGACTTCGCTCCTGCCGATATGTCCACCTTCCGCGACACAATTGCCTATCCTCCACCCGACTCCGCGATCGCCGACAACCGCCGTCCCTAAAACTATAGGGACCGCCCCCGCTTACTCCGGTAACTTGCGGCTTCTGACCGCGGTTCCTAGCATGAGAGAGTTATGCCTCTCGCTCTGCTCTTGTCGCCGGATGATCAGGCGGTCAGCGCCATTACCGGCGTGCTCGAAGAAATGTCCGTCACCTGCGAGCGTCCGCTCGATGGAGTCTCCGCTGCGCAACTGCTGAATTCCCACACCTTCGATCTGGTGCTCGTCGATTGCGAAAATCTTCCAGCAGCGAAGTTAATTTTTGATGTTTGCCGCCGCGGAAAAAACGGCAACAACCCTGTGCCCATCGCCATCGTCGATGGCCGCGCCGGCCTGCCCACCGCTTTTCGTCTCGGCGCGGAACTGATTCTGACCAAGCCGGTCGCGAAAGATCAAGCGCGAAGTACCATCCGCACCGCTGTCAGCCGCGTGCGAAAGGATGTCCCCGCGAGCGCGAATGCTCCCGCGCAGGCGGCAGCCGCCGCCGCAGCAGCGGCCGGTTCTTCGCAGACGACTGAATTTGCCGACCCCGCTTCGAATTTCCTAGCCAGCTCAGCTGTCAGCGCTGACTTACCTGTCGCCGCGACAGAAATGAGTTCCGCCATCGATACAGCCGTCGATGCCAATGAAATTGACGCGGACGCTGCCGAAATCGCCGCTCCCGTCCATTCGAAACCCGTGATACCACTCATACCTTCCGACGACCCGGTTCTCGCCGAACTCGAAAGAACCGAAATGGAAGAGTCGGAGAGTGCGAAATCAGCGGCACTGGAAGAGCAGAAACCGTCAGCGCAGAAGCCCGATTCGCAAAAAACTGATTCGCAAAATAAAAGCTCGGATCGCCTCGAGGTCCTCCTGGACGAAGCCTCCGCGAAATCATCCGCCGCGCCGCTTTTGTCGGCCCCGGCACGCCCCCAGAAAAAGCACGGCCCGATCGTGGCGCTGATGATGCTCGTGATCGCCGGTGGCGGCCTCTATGGCGCATGGATGTATGAGCCTGGATTCCGCGCTATCGCGCAACCGCAGATCGATCGAGTGCTGACGCTCGCGGGCGCAGCGATGTCTGCAGCTCACTCACCGAATCCCGCGAAACCTTCGGCCCAACCAGTTCCGGGCGCAGCCCCAATCGCTGCGCCCACGCCGGCGCCAGTATCGGCAAACGATTCGACCGCCGCGCAATCAGCGTCGTCTGATTCGACGACGGATTCGACCGCCGCGCCGCCAGCTGCCTCACCCGTATCATCGCCCACTGCCGCCGTTCCCGTTCCACCGTCACCGTCTTCAGCCGCCGTAACCGCTCCTAAGGCTTCGGGTGCCGTCAACCCTGCCCCGGCCATCAGCGAACCGGCCGATGCAAGAGCCGATTCAAAGAAAGACGCGGCCGCGATAACTTCGAATTCGTCTCCATCCAGCACCCCATTGCCGGGCGAGAACACCGCGATCATTCTCTCTTCGCAGGGAGCGCAGAAACGTCTGGTCACCAGCGTCGCGCCAAAATATCCCGCCGATGCGCGCTCTGCAGCAGCCGAAGGAACCCTCGTCCTTAAAGCCGTAATCGATGAGACAGGAAAAGTCGACGGTCTCCGCCTGGTCGAAGGAAACGCGGCCCTCGCACCCGCCGCCATGCAAGCCGTAAAACAATGGCGCTATCGCCCCTACGTGCGTGACGGAAAATCGCGGCCCTTCCAGACCATCGTGATCGTAGACTTTCAGCGGCAGTAAGAAAGCGGTCGTTGGTCGCTGGGATTCATCGCCGTCGGTCAAGCGCGAACTGACGATCGACTAACGACCTTTCTTCCCCAATTACCGCCGTAACTTGCTGGTACCCACCGCATTACCTACGATGAGTTTATTATGGGTTACCAAGCTCTTCTTTTTTGCCCGGATGAAAAACTGGCTAACATCGTAAGTCAGGTGTTCAGCGAACTCGATTTCTCCATCGACGCGGTCCACGAGCCCTTTGCCGCCGTCAAGAAGTTAATGTCGCAACGTTACGACGCCATCGTCGTCGACAGCGAAAACGAGCAAAACGCTTCCTTGCTTTTCAAGAGCGCCCGAAATTCCGGCTCCAATCAAAGCTCTCTGGCCATCGCCTTGGTCGAGGGGCAAATGGGTGTGGCTAAGGCCTACCGCATCGGCGCCAACCTCGTCCTCACCAAGCCAATCAATGTCGAGCAAGCCAAGGGGACACTCCGGGTTGCGCGCGGACTGTTACGGAAAAATTCCGATGCGGCAGCCGCTAGCGCCACCAGCGCGGCGACTCCCGCGATGCCGCCGAGAACAAGCGGCGCGCCCACCAACTCATTCCAACCCCCAAGTCAAGATGCAGCCGCAACCGCTCCTCCATCGCAACCAGAGATACCCGAAGTCGAAGCAGCTCTGCCGGCGATGGTTGCTGAAGACAAACCGGAAATTGTTCCGGCGTCCGCAGCACCGCTGCCGATTAGGATCGCGGAGAAGCCGGCGGTCGAAGCGATAACCACAGCGCCCGCGACTGTCCCCCCGGCGCAAAATCCAAATCGTCGTTTCGCGACAGCCTACGGATCCGCCGCAGCGCCCGCACCCGCGAAGGAGGTCACTGCCGCGCCCTCGAAAATAAACAGGATTGTTGAATCGAATGTCGCGGAATCAAAGGTCGTGGAAACCAAGCCCGTCGAAACGAAGACAGTTGAAGTGCCCGCCACCCCGTGGCATGCAACCGATAACGACGCAAACGAGGTCGCCACAACCGCGGCCTTCAGCTCAGCGAGCATCTCCGACGCCCCAACCTTCGCCGCCCTGGGCGCTGAAGATTCAACTGAATCGGGCGGCAGAAAGAAGGTTATGATCGCCGCCGTGGTTGTTCTTGCCCTGGCCGCGTTCGGCTACGTCGGTTACGAAACCTTCAACAAGCCCACTCCCGCAACTCGGCAGCCGGAAAGCACGCCGCAAGACTCCGCGCAGCCTGCTCTTCGCCCCATGTCTGCTCCGGCTCAGCCCGAGCCTCCATCCTCGCCTTCGACCACAACGCCCGCGCGGGCAAATGCAACCAGCCCAACCTCAGCTCTCAAAATCGCAACCGCGGCGCCGCGCGAAAAGCCTTCTGCCGGAGCCGCCAATTCTCCGCTGATTCGGATCGCATCCGACGCCAGCGCGAATTCCTCGGCTGATTCCGAACTCGCGCCCAAGAAAACCGACTCGGCGCCCTTGCTCGTCAAATCAACCCCAGTCCGAAAACCATCCGCGATCGACGAATCAGCCCCACAGCTTCCGAGTGAACTCGCCTCAGCCTCCACCACCGAAAGGAACTTGACCGGCCTGATGTCTTCCTCAGCGCCGGCTTTGCCCAAGGCCCCGGTAACAACCTTACGAGTTTCGCAAGGAGTCTCTCAAGGGCTTCTCATCAAGCGCGTAAAACCGATATATCCTCAAGCCGCGCTCGCCATTCATGCGCAGGGCGCTGTGCAGATCGAAGCCACGGTCAACAAAGAAGGCATGGTCGTCAATCCCAAGGTCCTGAGCGGTGATGCCGTCCTCGCCCAAGCCGCGCTCGAGGCCGTTCGTCAGTGGAGATACAAGCCCTACTACCTCGATGGCGAGCCCGTAGAAATCAAGACGCAAATCACGGTCAACTTCAAAACAAACTGAGAGAAGCAGGTCTCAGGTAACAGGTCCCAGGAAAAGCAAAAGCAGAACCTGTCCCACTCCAGAAAACCGCGCCGCGGAATAAAGGCCGCGGAAGTTTGATCGCCCGCCTCTGCGGTCACCTTATAATTTTCTCCACTGATACTCTCGTTCAGCCCAAGTATCGTTCCCGGCCCGGCAACCTCCAGCAGTTGGTTTTGCCTATTGCCTGTAGGCAGGAGGATGCGAACCTCGCCGCTCTCCACCAGGTAAATACCCGTCACCGGAAAACCTTGCTCAAACAAGAGCGCGCCCTTCGGGAACTGCCGCACCGCTTTGATCCCCCGCAACGCCTCCAATAATTCAAGATTCAACTTGCCCGGTCTAGGCTTCCGGCCGCATGACACGCTCCTGGTATTGACACCATCTTGCACAAATCCCAGGCAGAAGCGATGTGGCTCCCCATCACCGAATCAAATGTCCGAAAATCCAGCTCCGAGGGGGGCGTCGAAGCTTAGCCCAGTGCTCAGCGCTGCCGCAGCCGCGATGGGAAAATGGCTAACGCGGCCATGATTTGATTGTGAGGAGCGTCTCCAGCTTTTCCCGCGCGGTAGGTCAGAGGCGCTATTTCGGGGCGATTGCTTTTCGCGGAACCGCCACAATCCGAAAGCCGACGCTGAGCGAGGAATGGTCCTCAAGGTCGCGGTTTCTTCTGGCGGCACGCTCATGGATGGCGTCACAGTAATAGCAACCGCCGCGGGTGGGATGCGTGTCGCCACTCGGTGCTCCCTGCGGGTCGGTCACAGGATCCGTGGGATAGGGACCAAACCAACTCTGGCACCACTGCCAGACGTTTCCGAGCATGTCATAAAGGCCGAGGTCGTTCGGCTTCTTTTGTCCAACGCGATGGGTTGTACCGCCGGCGTTGCCCTTATACCAGGCAACGGCATCCAGCGACCCATAGGTCTCGCCAGTGCTGCCAGCCCTAGCCGCATATTCCCACTCCGCTTCTGTCGGTAGGCGAAGCGTCCAACGGTTTTGCATGGCGTTTGCCTTCGCCAAGAAGGACTGGACATCCTTCCAACTGAGCTGCTCAACTGGAGCATCGGGACCGGTTGCCCGGTTGCCGGATGGGTTGTTGCCCATCACCTCCTGCCATTGTTTCTGAGTGACATCGAACTGACCCATCCAGAAATCCTTGCTGATGGTGACTTGGTGCACGGGGTGCTCCACCTCATTGTGCGGAGCGCAGGCCGGGCAGGGCTTCCAGGCATCGTCAGCACGGATGACTTGATCGGAACCCATGCCAAACATACCGGCGGGGATCTTGACGATGATGACACGAGAGTTGCCGACACCAATGAAGTCGGACTGAGCCGAAGAGCCAGTGAGAATCTGCGCAGTAAAAGCTAGGATAGTCGAGCGACATGCAGCCATCGCACGCTCCTGGGCTGGTTTTCCCCTGCTATTTTGGCGGAGTTTCAGCCCAAGATTATAGTGGCCGAAGATCGTTTCGAAGCAAGCACCGAATGGGGCTCCGTAAGTTAGGGCAACCACGAAGGTCGGTCCTAACTATTGAAAACCGTGCCCTAGCAGCAGTATTCGGGTGATGCGGCAATGCGAGGGGAACAACCCACCGGACTGGGCCCAACGCACTGTTTATTCTCTTTCCATAACTTCGTCGATCACGGCCTTGCCGCTTTTTTCGAGGCTGATCACTTTGTGGATTGGCTTGAAACCGGTCATCGTTATATCCACGATATAGTTGCCCGGTTCCACCACCACGCCCGCGGGCGACGTCTTATCCAGTATGCGCTGGTTGATGGCCACCTGCGCGCCCTTCGGCTGGGTGCGAATGACAATCGAGCCCATGCCAGCCGCGCCCTCTCCGCCGTGCCCAAACAGCTTGTTGAACTTGCCGAGCGTTTTCATGTCTTCCGTATTGCCGAGCGCTCTAAGCACCGGCGCATACTGGAAGTTCTGAGCCGGCCCAAGATCGGCGACTGTCGTCTCGTCGAGATACCCCTGCTTGCGCAGGAAGATCGTATGCGATCCCTTTTCAACCGCGAATTGCGCCGGCGTCACTTTTCCCGTCGGTTTGCCGTCGATGATGACCTCAGCGCCCGGTGGCGTGCTATTCACCACTACCAGCGCATTGACCGCCGACAAACGCAGCAGCACAGACGACTTGCCGCCGGCGGCGATGTCGACCGACCGTATGTCCGAGGAATAACCGGCCTTGCTGACCGAGATGATGTGTCTGCCCGGCGCCAGGTTGATCACGTTAAACGGCGTAACCCACGACGGATCGCTTTTCCCGTCGACCTGAAATTGCGCGCCCTGCGGGCTCGAGTCAACCAGCGCTTGTCCCGGGACAACGACCGGTACCGGCTTTGGAGCGGGAGCACGTCGTACAACCTTTGCGGCACGCTTTTCGACCTGGCGCAGGTTCAAATCCGGTTGCGGTTCTGCAATCGGCGGAACCGGCGTCTCCGCTTGCGGAGTCACCGGAGCCTGGGCAAGAGGTTGCGCCGGTTTTGCTTCCGCGATCTTGGTCGGCCGCGGCGCCGCCGTCGAACCATCGTCTTCCGATCGCACATGAAAAAATAGCGCGACCACCACGACCAAGATCAGTCCCACCGCGCCCAGAATCGAATAGATCATCAGACGAGGCGGAATGGTGGAGATTTCCTGCATCGCCTTTTGCGCGACTTCGCGAACCTCAACCTTTGGCTTTTCTTCTTTTTTCTTCGATGGGATGAGCAACTCCGGCGGCAACGTCGCCTCGGGTTCGGCAAACGACGACGAGATGACCTTTTCTTTCAGCGGAGGCAACTCTTCGAGGTCAGAAAAGCTCACGCTCGATGACGAAGTCGCTGGCGCAGCCATCATCGGATCCGCTGCCACTCGTGGCGTCTCCTGCACCGGCTCCGGTTCCACCACTGCAGCCGACATAGCGGCGCTGTGCGCGCCCTCGGATGCGGACCCACTCACCTCAAAGTCGCTGATGAGTCGCGCGCCCGAACCAGAATTCTTTGAGCTGGCATCACTCGGCTTCGCGTTGGCATTAACCTGCGATACGCTGTAGGCGCTTCCGGTCGTTGCCCCCGCGCCCGCCGCAACAGCCTTGGTTGCAATCGCGGGCCGGGCCGGCGTAGGCGCCACCGGTCTAGGCGCAACTTGAGCAACCGGCTTCGGCGAAGCAGTTGGGGCTGCCGGCGCCGCTCCTGCGTTGGCCGAAACAAACTTGCTGGCCGCAGCCGCTCGCGCTGCCGGATCCACCGCAACCTTCGGAGCCGC
>Ga0209380_10002651_pt1 | contig 11368 bp, 10 predicted proteins | sample HubBroMetageWFT6_FD_188347 | JGI IMG/M metagenome (GOLD analysis project Ga0209380, IMG submission 188347) | Warmed and freeze-thawed soil microbial communities from the Hubbard Brook experimental Forest, New Hampshire - Hubbard Brook CCASE Soil... | ecosystem: Environmental > Terrestrial >...
GCGGCCCCGTGCCCAGGAAGTCGATGGCCCACGGGTGCCGCAGCAGCGCTGCGCGCATGATGCTGGCGTATCCGCGCAGGTCCGCCCGCCAGTCCCCGGACGGTTCCGGCGCCAGCGCCTCGGCCTGCACCCGCTCGAGCATCAGCCGGTGCAGTTCCTCCTTTGAGCTGACGTACCAGTAGAGCGACATCGTGCCCACGTCGAGTTCGCGGGCGATCCGCCGCATGCTGACCGCTTCGGGGCCCTCGTCGTCGGCGATGGCGATCGCCGCGGCGACGATGTCCGCCACCTCAAGGCCGCGCGCCCGGCGCCCCGGCTGCCGCCCGTGTTCCCTGTGCCTGGTCACGTGGTCGGCGATCTGCCGCTCGCGGCGAAGTTCATGCCGGTCGCGGCGGTCGCGGAGGACATCGCCGAAAACCGGCCGCAGCGGCACGAAGAGGTCTTCTTCCGCGTCATCGTCCACGGTTCGCTCCTTGCCGCCGGCGGTAAAAGCAGTTGCTTCTCGTACACCGTACTGCTAGCGTACGGTGTACGAGAATAGTACACCGTACGATCCACGGGGAAGCGAATCGGAGAAACGATGAGTGAGACTCCCGCCATCGAGGCGGAAGGACTGGTCAAGCACTACGGGACGACGAAGGCGCTCGACGGCCTGGACCTGACGGTGGGCCAGCAAACCGTCTACGGCCTGCTCGGACCTAATGGCGCGGGGAAGACCACCGCGGTACGCGTGCTCGCCACGCTGCTGCGCCCGGACGGCGGCCGCGCCAGGGTCGACGGCCACGACGTGGTGGCGGAGGCCGCCGTGGTGCGCCGGACCATCGGGCTGACCGGCCAGTACGCGGCGCTCGACGAATACCTCACCGGGCGGTCCAACCTGGTCATGATCGGCCGGCTGAGCAGGCTGACCACGCGGGCCGCCACGCGCCGCGCCGACGAGCTGCTCGAGCGGTTCGGCCTGGCGGAGGCCGCGACGAGGGCGGTCAAGACGTACTCAGGCGGCATGCGGCGGCGTCTCGACCTGGCGGCGAGCCTGATCGGGAACCCGAGCGTGCTGTTCCTTGACGAGCCGACCACCGGCCTCGACCCGACCGCCCGCGCGCTCATGTGGGACATCGTCAGGGAGCTCGTCGCGGACGGCACGACGCTGCTGCTGACCACGCAGTACCTGGACGAGGCCGACCAGCTGGCCGACAGGATCGCGGTCATCGACGGCGGCAGGGTCATCGCGGAGGGCACGCCGGCCGAGCTCAAGGCGTCCGTCGGCGGCCAGCGGGTGCAGCTCACGCTGGCCGAGGCGGGCGACGCCGCGGTCGCGGTCAAGGCGCTGCAGGCGTTCGCCACCGGCTCCATCGTCCCGAACGGCCGTGTTTCCGACCACGGGGACCGGCTCCTGGAGGTTCCCGTCATCGCCACGGACGGGCTAGCCACCGAGGTGCTCCGCGCGCTCGACGCCTCCGGCGTCGGGGTGAGCGACATCGCGGTGCGCAGCGCATCGCTCGACGACGTCTTCCGCACGCTCACCGGCCGCGCGGCGGAGGCGGCGGCCGAAGACGAAGACGAAGACGAAGACAAGGCCGAACTAGCCGAGGAGGCCGCGGTATGACCGCAACGACGATATCGGCCGCGGACCTGACCACGGGGCGCGGCTCGCCCGCCCAGTTCCTGAACGACGTCTGGGTGCTGACCAAGCGCAGCATCGCGCGGATCCGGCGGGAGCCGGAGACGCTGTCCGAGGTGACGATCCAGCCGGTCATGTTCGTGCTGATGTTCGCCTACGTGTTCGGCGGCGCCATCGCCCTCCCCGGCGGCGGGAACTACCACGAGTACCTGATCGGCGGCATGCTCGGCATGAGCCTGGCGCAGACCGCGCCGGGGACCGCGGTCGCGGTCGTCTCCGACATGTCCACCGGGCTGATCGACAGGTTCAGGTCGCTGCCCATGTCCCGTGCGGCGGTGCTGACCGCGCGCACGATCGCGGACCTGCTGACCCAGATGATCGGCGCCGCGGTGGTGGCCGGCGTCGGGCTCGCCATCGGCTGGCGGGTGCACACCGGCCCCGGCGACGTCATCGAGGCGTTCGCGCTCGCCCTGCTGTTCGGGTACGCGTTCACCTGGGCCGGCGTCTGCCTCGGCATGGTGCTGCGCAGCCCGGAGGCCGCGCAGCAGACCGGATTCATTATTTTCCTGCCGCTGACGTTCATCTCCAGCGCTTTCGTGCCGATCCAGGGCATGCCGGGCTGGCTCCAGCCGATAGCGGAATGGAACCCGATGTCCTCGCTCGCCGCCGCGTGCCGCCAGTTGTTCGGCAATCCGAACCCGGCGGCCCTCGTGGACGCGTGGCCGGCGCAGCACGCCGAACTGGCCGTGGTCTGCTGGTCGCTGGCGATGCTCGCGGTGTTCGCCCCGCTCGCCGTGCACCTCTACAGGAACAAGGGCCGGTAGCGGTGCTCAGTCGGGTGTGGCGCCCGACTGCGGGAGCTTGACGGTGCCGCGCGGCGCGGGGCGGGCCGATGGCGGCGGGACGACCGGGCCGATGTCGCCATCCGGCGCCTCGTCCAGGTCGGCGATGACCGGCGCGTGGTCGCTTGGCGCGGTGCCCTTGCGCGCCTTGCGGTCCACCCACGCCGCCTTGACCCGGGCGGCCACCGGGGCGCTGGCCAGGATCAGGTCGATGCGCATCCCGAAGTCCTGGTGGAACATGCCGGCCCGGTAGTCCCAGTACGTGAACACCCGGCTCTCCGGCCACCGGTCCCGGACAACGTCGTCCAGGCCGAGCGCCTCAAGATCGGCAAGCGCGGCGCGCTCCGGCGGTGTCACGTGCGTCTGCCCCACGTAGGCGGCCGGGTCGAACACGTCCGCGTCGGCCGGCGCGATGTTCATGTCGCCGCAGACCAGTGCCGCTGTCGGACCGGCAGCCACGGCGTCCCTGAGCGCGGCGAGCCAGGCGAGCTTGTAGCGGTAGTGATCGGAATCCGGCGTCCTGCCGTTCGGCACGTAGACGGAATGCACGCGGATGCCGGCGCACGACGCGGAGACCGCTCTCGCCTCGGGCGCGGGGAAGCCGGGCTCGTCAGGCAGGCCGGTGCGCACATCGTCGAGCCCGGCCCTGGACAGGATCGCGACCCCGTTCCACTGGGGCTGCCCGTGCACGGCGAACTCATAGCCCCTGGTCGTGAGCTCGGTGCCGAGCAACTCGGTGAAAGCCTCGCGAGTGAGCTTGATCTCCTGCAGGCACACCACATCGGGCTGTCGTTCGTCGAGCCACGGCAACAGCCGCGAGACTCGCTGCTTGACCGAGTTGACGTTCCAGGTCGCTACCCGCACCCGTCCACAATAGCCAGCGCGTCACACTGACGCGTGTGTCGGCGATCTTGAGCGGCTCCGTGGGCGCCAGAGCGACAATAGGTCAGGAATCTTTCAGCGATTGCTCATCCGCTTAACGTGCTAATCCCCACGCCGACGAAGAGAGGCGTAACGAATGCGATTCCACTCGCGCGTGCACCGGTTTTACCTGGCTCCGGCTCTTGGCCTGGTGTTCGCCCTTGCGATAACTGCCTGCTCGAGCAGCGGCTCCAGCTCGAGTTCTACTGCGACCTCTGCCCCTGCCGCCACCACGTCGGCAGCGACGGCGTCCTCGAGTGCGGCCGCAGGCGGTTCTGCCGTCGCGCAGATCACCGCCAATTGGGAGGCGTTCTTTAACCCCGCAACCCCGAACGCCAAGCGCGTCCTGTTGCTGGAGAACGGCGCACAGTTCGCGTCCGCGATCAGCGCGTTCTCGGCCAGCCCGCTTGCGCAGTCGGTGTCCTCCAAGGTCGATTCCGTCTCGGTGACCTCGGCCACCAAGGCCAACGTGAAGTATGACCTCACGGCGGCCGGCACGGCGGTGGCCACCGGCGAGACCGGCACCTCGGTCCTCCAGGACGGCGTGTGGAAGGTCGGCGACGACGTCTTCTGCGGCCTGCTCAAGCAGGGCGCCTCGCTGCTGAACATCTCAGTCCCAGCGGCATGCAACTCAGCAAGCTGAGCCTGCCGAGCGCGGGCGGCAGAGGCGGCGAACGCCACTGGGCCAACTCGGTCGCGCTCGCCGCGCTCTGCACGCTGCTTTTCCTGACATTCCTCGACAACACGATCGTCTCCGTCGGGCTCGGCAGCCTGCAGACCACCCTGCACGCCAGCGTCGCCGACCTGCAGTGGGTGGTCGGCGCGTACGCCCTCACGTTCGCGAGCATCATGCTGGCCTGCGGGATGATCGGCGACGAACTCGGCCGTAAGAAGGTCATGCTGACCGGCGCCGGCGTGTTCTGCGCCGGCTCTATCCTCTGCGCGCTGGCGCCCAACGCCCAGGTCCTCATCGCCGGGCGGGCGATCATGGGCCTCGGCGCGGCGGCGAGCGAGCCGGGCACCCTTTCCGTGCTGCGGCACATCTACACCGACGACAGGGCCCGCGCCAGGGCGGTCGGCGTCTGGGCGGCCGTGTCCGGGCTGGCGCTCGCGCTCGGCCCGGTGATCGGCGGGGCCATCATCGGCGCCTGGAACTGGCGCGGCATCTTCTGGTTCAACCTGTTCTTCGGGCTGCTGGCGCTGCTCGTCGCCGCGGTCGTCGTGCCGGAGAGCTCGGACCCGCACGCCGCGCGGGTGGACACAGTGGGCACCGTGCTCGGCGCGGGGGCGCTGGCGACCCTGGTGTTCGGGATTATTGACGCGGAGACGTCGAGCTTCGCCGCCACCGTGCCTGTGACGCTGTTCTGCGTCTCGGCGGTGCTCGCGGCGGCGTTCATCTGGTGGGAGCACCGGGCCGCGAGCCCGCTGCTCTACCCCGGGCTGTTCCGGCTGCGCTGGTTCACGGTGCCGAACGTCGTCGCGTTCTGCACCTACTTCTCGACGTTCGCGATCTTCTTCTTCACCGCGCTGTACCTGAACCAGGTCCTCGGCGCCTCGGGGTATCGCATCGCGCTCGTCTTCGCGCCGATGACGGTGCTGATGATCGTCTCGTCGGTGCTCGCCGGCTACTGGACGGGCAGCGCAGGGCCGCGGTGGCCGATCATCATCGGGTGCGCGCTGTTCGGCGCCGGGCTGTTGCTCGCGGACCCGCTGATCAGCACGCACCCCAACTACTTCCTGCTCGCTCTGGCCCTCGCGGCGGCTGGCATCGGCATCGGCATCACGGTGGTGCCGGTCACCTCCGCCGTCCTCGACGCGGTGCCGCCCGACAGGTCAGGCATGGCCGCCTCCGCCGCCAACACCAGCCGGGAGATCGGCGCCGTCACCGGCGTCGCCGTCCTCGGCGCGCTCGTCTTCTCCCAGGTCAACGCCAGCCTCACCACCGGCCTGGTGCGGCTGGGCGTGCCCATCGGCTACAAGACGCTGATCCTCGAGTTCATCGAGACCGGCCAGGTCGTGGGCGTGAACATCAACAACTACACGTCGAACCCCATAGTCGGCAAGGTGATCGGGGCAGCCTACGCGGCGTTCGGCGACGGCGTCCACCTCGCGCTCTACGTGTCGGCCGGCCTGATGTTCTTCGCGGCGCTCCTCTCGCTCGTTACTCTGCGTAAGGAGCCTCAGACGCCTTGACAGATCTGGGCAGGTAAGCGACGATCAGGCACCGCAGAGCCGCGGCCGGGGCGTGCCACACGTGCAGTCACCCTTGTCGGGAGGCGCTAGCGCCTAGGCCCGATTTTGACGCACCGAGGTGGCCGCACCGGCCGCTCATCGTGGCAGTTACTCCAACGGGCCGATGAGGTCGACGGTCTCGCGGACCGCGCCGCGCCGTCCGCGGGCCGATCGTCAGCTCAGCCCTGAGCCAGCCAAGAGCGGTCGCCCATCGGGCCAGCGCAACTATCTATCAGTTATGTGGGGATAATTCGGGCATTTCGGGCGCGAGAGTGGTTATAACCGATAGAGAGATGGGCTGGAGACGTCGACGGCGTGGGTGCTGGGTCAGGTGGTGATGTCGGGGTAGGGGAGCTTGAAGTGGGAGAGGCGCTGGGCGTACTCGAGCTGGAAGCCCAGGGGTTCGTCGTAGTCGCGCTCGAACATGGCGATGAACAGGGTCAGCGTCAGGAACGGGTGCGCGCCGAGCTCGAACAGCCCGGGGTAGTCGTGTGCCGCCAGGGCCTCCCGCTCGGCGTCGTCGAACTTCAGCCAGGTGCTGCACTCGTCGCCGTGCACGTTCAGGATCGCGTTGGCCCGCTCGGCCTCCCACCACTCGACGGTGCCGCGCGGGTCTTCCCGGTACCGCTCGACGAGCTCGGGGTCGCGGTCGACGGTGTAAAGGAACTTGTTCAGCAGGTACTTGCTCACGCTCCCGCTCCCTTCGGGTACCAGGTGAAGTACGCCTCCATGGTGTGGAAGAGGTCGAGGGTGTCCGCGTAATCGGCCTTCTCGCCGGCGCCCGCCGCGCCCATCATCAGCATGAAGTCCAGGAAGCCGTGCGTGGCGTTGCCCGGCTCCCACAGGTTCTCCAGCGATACCTCGCCGAGCGCCTTCTCGATGTCGCCGTTGGCGATCCACTCCACGGCCTTCCTGTCGAACTCGGGGTCCGGGCCGTGCGGGCCGAACTGGCGGGGGCCGCCGAGCTCGAGCGACAGGTGGCCGGTCCCGATGATCGCCACCCGCTGGTCGCTCGGCCACGACTCGACGAGCTCACGGATCGCCTGGCCGAGCTGGACGAACCGCTTCGGCTGCGGGAGCGGCGGCGCGAAGATGTTCGTGTAGACGGGCACGATCGGCAGGTCGGCTTCCGGCCGCAGCGTGATCATCGGGCAAGTGACGCTGTGGTCGATGCGAAGCTCGTTGCTGAACGCGAGGTCGAATCCCGCGTCGAGGCCATTGCGCAGGATGTGCGTGGACAGGTCCTCGCTCCCGGTGAAGAACATCCGCGGCAGGCCGAACTCGCGCTCCTCGTTGTACCAGTTCGCGTTGTAGAACGGCGCGTTGCCGACGAGGAACTGCGGCATGTTGTCCAGCCAGAGCTGGTGGAAGTGGTCGCTCCCCACCAGGACGAGCACGTCCGGGTTGGCGCGGGTGAGGGTCTCGCGGAAGGCGGTGATCTTCGCGACCCACTCATCGGCGAACGGCGGGCGGTCCTCGCCGGTTGAGGTGCTGGCACGGTAGTAGAACGGGTGATGCGTCGAGGCGATGACCGCTGCGACAGTTGCCATGGCGGCTCCCGGGTTACTCGGATTTGGGGGTTATATAAACAGCGTTGCGGTCGACGTGCATGTAGATGTCGTTCGCGATCGGCGTGCGCTGCTCCTCGGCCAGCTGGCCGAGGAGTCCCGCGGCGCGGGCGAGCAGGGCGAAGCCGCGCAGCAGCTTGAGCGGCAGGCCGAGGTCGGCGAGCACGGCGCCGCAGGTGCCCGCGCCGTTGAGCGGCAGCGTCCGGCCGAGGACCTGCGGGTGGACCCGGCCAATCGCCTCGAACAGTCGCAGGTGCGGGCCGCGGAGCCCCTCTTCTTCTGCGATCTCGATGAGCACGGGGGTGCGCGGGTCGCGGACCTTGTGCACCGGATGGCCAAGGCCGGGGACGAACTTCTTCGCTGCCCGCGCCTGCTGGACGGCTGCCAGCGCGAGCTCGTCGTACCCGGCGTCATCGGCGGGAATCTCGCCCGCTTCGGCGAGCACCCCGGCGAGGAACTGACCGGCGTCCTCGGTCACGCCGAGGAACCGGGAGCCGCCGCCGAGCAGGCCCGCCGCGAGCGCACCCTGAAGTGAGTCGGGGGCGCTCAGGTAGGTCAGCCGGGCCGCGATCGCGGTCGGCGTGAAGCCGTGGTCGGCGAGGGCGACGAGCACCGATTCGAAGACTCGCACCTCGGACTGGGTCGGGCGGCGCTGGGTGACCATCCACAGCGTCAGCTCGCCGAACCCCACCTTGCCCATCAGGTCATCGGCCAGGCTCTGGCCGAGCAGAGTGATCTTGTCGGCGTCCGAGGTGCCGAGCGAGGTGGGGTACTCCTGTGCCATGCCCTGATCATCCTTCCTCGGTCGCCAGCCAGGCGCGGATCTCGTCGCCTTGCTCGTCAAGGTCCGGCGGCGCGAGCGGATAGCTGGCCGGCGTCTTCGAGAAGGTGACCGGGTGCCGCATCGAGGGCCTGGTGCGGTCTCCCGCGCCCGCGGTGACGATCGGGTCGAGGCCTATCTTCTGCGCGAACTCGACCCCCTTGTCCACGGTGTTGATCGGCCCGCACGGCACGCCGGCGGCGATGAGCACGTCGAACCACTCGCCCGCCGAACGGGCCGCGAGCTTCTCCGCCAGCAGCGGCTTGAGCTTGTCCCTGTTGGCGGTCCGGCCGGGGTTCGTCGCGAACATGGGGTCATCGGGCAGCTCGGGCGCGCCGATCACGTCGCACAGCTTCCGGAACTGCGAGTCGTTGCCCGCGGTGACGATCAGCTCGCCGTCGCCGGTCGGCAGCGGCTCGTAGGGGAACAGGCTGGGATGCGAGTTGCCCATCCGGAACGGCACGACGCCAGCGGCCGCGAAGGCGCTGGTCTGATTCACCATGCCGGACATCGCCGACGCCATCAGGCTCGCCTCGAGGTGCTGGCCCTCGCCCGTCTCGTTCCTGTGGTTGAGCGCGGCGAGGATCGCGATCGTGGTGTGCAGCCCAGCGATCACGTCGAACGCCGAGATGCCCGCCCGGTACGGCGGCCCGTCCGGGTCCCCGGTGAGCGACATCAGCCCGGACATCGCCTGCACCATAAGGTCATAGCCCGGCAGGTCCTTGCCGCCGCCGCTGCCGAACCCGCTGATCGAGGCGTAGATGACAGCCGGGTTGACCGCGCTCACCGAGTCGTAGTCCAGGCCGTACCTGGCCAGGCCGCCGGGCTTGAAGTTCTGCACGAACACGTCGGCGCGGCGGGCGAGCTCTCTGGCCAGGGCCAGGTCGTGGTCGTTCTTCAGGTCAAGCGCCACCGACCGCTTGTTCCTGTTGATGGCGAGGAAGTACGTGGAGACGCCATCGTCGGTGACCGGAGGCATCCAGGAGCGGGTGTCGTCACCGGCCGGGCTCTCCACCTTGATCACGTCCGCGCCCAGGTCGGCAAGCAGCATCGTGCAGTACGGTCCGGCCAGCACGCGAGAGAAGTCGGCGATGAGCAGCCCAGATAGCGGACCCGGGCGCCCGGCACGGTCAGGATCGGTCATGCAGTGCCCCTCTGTCTGCCCTGTTATGAAGATGGTGTCCGCATAACGGACAAATGTCCGTCTGCCGAGTATGGTTATTCCCTCTGACGACTGTCAAGACGCGCTGCCCGCCGTCGTGACCTGCGGAGCACCCTGGCAGGCGGCCCAGTCGGCGCTGATCGCGCCCGCCGTCTGGAGCAGCAGCGGCAGGTGCTGACCGGTGAGGACCTCGAGGGGAGTCTCCGCGGCGTGCGAGTTGACGTTGAGCGCGGCGATCACCCGGCCGTCGCCGTCCCGCAGCGGCACGGCGACCGACCTGATGCCAGGCGCCAGCTGCTCGTCGGTGAGCGCCCAGCCGCGCGCCCGCACCTCGCGCAGCGCGGCGGCGCGCTCACTGGCGTCCGGCTGCCAGCGCGGCACGATGCCCGACCGGCTCGGCTCGGCGAGCACCCGGTCCACCTCGGCGGACGGCAGGGCGGCGAGCAGCACCTTGCCGAGCGAGGTCTGCATTGCGGGGAACCTGGTTCCGATCACCACCGCGAGCGTCACGATCTTCGGCACCGCGACGCGTGCGACGTAGACGATGTCGGAGCCGTCGAGCTGAGCGATCGACGACGACTCCCTGGTACGCGCGACTAGCGCCTCCATGTGCGGCCTGGCTACCTCCCACAGGCCGCGGGACAGCACATAAGACATCCCAAGATCGAGTACCCGCGGCGTCAGCTCGTAACCGCCCTCCACCTGCCTGACGTAGCCGAGTTCCTCGAGGGTCTTCAGGATCCTGCGGGCCGTCGGACGGGGCAGGCTGCTGGCCGTCGCCACCGCGGCCAGCGACATCATGGGCCGTCCTCGACCGAAGACGCGGATCACGTCGAGGCCGCGAGCGATCGCCTCAATGAAGTCTGGACTGCTGTCCCGACGAGCCACGTCGCCTCCCGGCGCTGGTGCCTGTTTCGCACGTCCCCCGCACTGTAGCGCTTATGTCCGCATGGCGGACAGACCGGCGCTCTTCGCGTCCCTGGCACGGCAGTTCAGCACTCTTGACACAATGACCGTTAAGGGACAGTGTTCCGATCAGGCTTCTGGCGACCGACTATCGGACGTTCGTCCGCACACCCACCTCACAGCGGAGGTTTCCTCATGACCACAGCGGGACCGCAGCCGGGTCAGCCGGTCGTGTTCCGGAACGCGACCGTGCTCACCATGGACGACTCGCGCACAGTCCTCACCGGCGCGGATGTGCTGACCGACGGCGAGCGCATCGCCGCGGTCGGCCCGAACCTCGCGGTGCCCGAGGGCACCGCGGAGATCGACGCGACCGGCGGGATCGTCATGCCCGGCATGATCGACACTCACCGGCACATGTGGCAGACGGCCATGCGCGGATACGGGGCCGACTGGACGCTCACCCAGTACTTCGTCTACTACTACCTGACCTGGGGCAAGAAGTTCCGTCCTGAGGACTACTACGCGGGCAACCTGCTGTCGGCCATCGAGGCGATCGACGCCGGCGTGACCACCAGCGTGGACTGGTCGCACGGGCTGCAGACGACCGAGTACGCGGACGCCGCGGTGGACGCCCTGGAAGCGGTGCCCGGCCGGTTCGTGCTCGCCTACGGCAACATCCACCAGGGCGCCTGGGAGTGGGCCACCACGCCGGAGTTCCGCGACTTCTACAACCGCCGGATCGTCGGCAAGGGCGACATGCTCGGCTTCCAGATCGCCTTCGACCTGCCCGGCGTCGAGGGCTTCCCCGAGAAGGCGGCCTTCGACGTGGCCCGCGACCTCGGCGTCGCGGTGACCACCCACGCCGGCGTCTTCAACGTCACCAGCGACGTCGGCATCAATCAGATGTACGACGGCGGGTACATGGTCCCCGGCACGATCTACGTGCACGCGGCCACGCTGTCCGCGGACAGCTACCACAAGATCGCCGCCACCGGCGGGTTCGCCTCGATCTCCACCGAAAGCGAGTGCAACGCCGGCCAGGGTTACTCGCCGACCTGGAAGCTGCGCAGGTACGGCATCCCCGTCTCGCTGTCGATGGACACCAGCGTCTGGTGGAGCGGTGACCTCTTCAGCGCGATGCGAGCCACGCTCAACGCGGACCGCGCGATGGAGCACTTCGAGGCGCACGCCAGCGGCGCCGGCGTCACCAACCACATCCTGCGGGCAGAGGACGTCGTCGACTACGCGACTCGCGGCGGGGCGAAGGCGCTCGGCCTCGACTCGGTGGTGGGC
>Ga0209380_10002652_pt1 | contig 11366 bp, 10 predicted proteins | sample HubBroMetageWFT6_FD_188347 | JGI IMG/M metagenome (GOLD analysis project Ga0209380, IMG submission 188347) | Warmed and freeze-thawed soil microbial communities from the Hubbard Brook experimental Forest, New Hampshire - Hubbard Brook CCASE Soil... | ecosystem: Environmental > Terrestrial >...
TGAAACCAGAGCGCGGGTAATCTCATCTTCCAGTTTTTCCTCATCCGTCGCCACGGAGCATCCCCCCTTTGCTCTAAGCGACATTTAATCACGCCGATGGCGCTAGAGTCTCAGCCCTTTCTCTTGTGGCGTTTGCGCCATAATACCGGATTACCCGTTGGAAAAGCTCGACGTGAAGCTTGTCGTCGAGGCGGACGATCAAGAGACCCAACAGGCGGTCGCGGTGCTCGACCTTGGCCAGCCGTTCACAGTGATCATCGCACCGCCGACCGGACCGCGGACCAAGCCGAAAGCGCTCAACGCCGCACTGCCGTTTGCCTACGGCACCTTTACCGTCGTCTTTGATGCGGAGGATGTTCCGGAGCCCGATCAACTTCGCCGCGCGCTGGATAAGTTTGCGGAGGCCGATGATCGCCTCGCCTGCGTGCAAGCTGCGCTGACCATCGACAATACCGCGGATGGCTGGCTCGCCCGCATGTTCACTGCCGGTTATGCGGACAGTTCGATGCCTTTCTGCCGGGCCTTGCCGCGCTGGGGTTGCCGCTTCCGCTCGGCGGATCGTCGAACCATTTCCGTACCGCCGCGCTGCGGCGGGTCGGCGGCTGGGACCCTTATAATGTGACCGAAGACGCCGATCTCGGCATTCGGCTGCATCGGCTCGGTTATCGTTCGGCGGCGATCGCGTCGGCCACTTATGAGGAGGCGCCCGCTCGGTTTCGCTCGTGGCTCAAGCAGCGTGCCCGCTGGTACAAAGGCTGGATGCAAACCTGGCTCGTGCATATGCGCCGCCCGGGCCGGCTGGTGCGGGACTTAAGGCCGGCCGGCGCCATCGCTGTCCAGCTGTTCCTCGCCTGCAACGTGCTCGCAGCCCTGGTGCACCCGATATTTGCGGCGGCGCTTGGTTATTCATTACTCGCCGGTATGCCGCTGACCACGGTGACGAGTTTTAATTCGTGGCCGATTTTCGCGGCGACGTTCCTCTGCGGCTACGCCTCGACCATTCCACTCGACCTGATTGGATTAAAGCGGCGGAGGCTGCTCGGTCACGGCTGGATTTTGGCGCTGACGCCGTTCTACTGGTTCTTGCTCTCGCTCGCGGCCTGGCGTGCGCTCATTCAGCTTATTTGCGACCCGCGGCGCTGGGAGAAAACCGAGCACGGGCTGGCGAGGACTTCACGCCTTCAGGCGCGGCTTTCCTCGTCGGACGACTAAGTTTAGGATCGCCCATCTGGTTTTTCCTGCAGCAACAAACCTACGGTGTCATTAATGGGGCCTCATTCGTTCGCCGGTCTGGGCGGTCGCCTGTCATTGCGTCTGGCAGCCGTGATCTGCGCCGTCGCGGTCTCGGCATCTGGGGCGTCGGCCCAGTCATCGGTGCCGTCCGACAGCCGGCTCAAATCCATCATCGCCAAGAAGGTCATTCGGATTGCTTACCGCGCCGATGACCGGCCATTCTCGTTCGTCAACGACGCGAAGGAGCCGCTCGGCTACACCATCGACCTCTGCAAGCAGGTCACCACCTCCATCGCCGAGCAATTCAAGGTCCCGGACTTAAAGATCGAGTGGGTGCCGGTAACCGTCGAGACGCGTTTCTCCGCCGTGGCGGGCAACAAGGCCGACATCGAGTGCGGATCGTCGACGGTTACGCTTGGACGGATGAAAGAGGTCGACTTTTCCATTCTGACTTTCGTCGAGTCGACCGGCATTTTGGTCTCGCGAACATCGAATATCCACGGCTTAGCCGATTTGGGCGGCAAGAAGATCGCGCTGGTTACCGGTACGAGCAACGAACGTGCCGTCAGCAATATCGTCACTCAACTGAGCATCCTCGTGACGCTGGTGCCGGTAAAAGATCGCGACGAGGGCGTGGCCGCGCTTGAAAGCGGCAAGGTGGATGCCTTCGCCAGCGACAAACTCCTGCTTGCCGGCGCCAAGTTCAAGGACGAGGAGGCGTTTACTATCCTCCCGGACGATCTCTCGATCGAGCAATACGCCATTGTGGTGCCGCGCGGCGATTGGGCTCTGCGCTTGGCGGTCAATACTGGCCTCGCACGGATCTTCCGCGGCGGGCGGACCAAAGAACTGTTCGAACGATGGTTCTTTGGGGCGCGGCCCGGTTTGCTGCTGGAGGCGGTTTACGCGTTGGGGCGTATCGCCGATTAACGCACGGATGCGGATTTAAAGGTATCTGCGCAACTCGGCGGCGGCCGCGTCCGGCGTTTGCTTGAGGTTGAACGGCGCTACGAAGCGACCCGCTTTGTCCATCAGATAGACAATTGCGGTGTGGTCCATAGTGTAGTCGCCGTGATCGAGCGGAACTTTCTTGGCGTAGACACGATACGCTTTGATGGCTGCATTGACGGCGCCCGGATCGCCCGTGAGGCCGCGTAGATGGGGGTCGAAATTCGATAGATAATCCTTCATCACGGCTGGGGTATCCCGTTCCGGATCCACGGTGATGAAAAGCGCTCCGGTACGGTCGGCGTCGCCACCGAGCTTCTGCAACACCTGCGAAATGTCGAACAAGCTTGTCGGACAAATGTCCGGGCAGTGAGTATAGCCAAAGAAAACCAGGAAGGGCCGTCCCTTCATGTCCTGATCGGTGAACGGCTGGCCGTTCTGGTCTTCTAGGCGGAACGGCCCGCCAACCGCGGCCACTGCCGGCCCGATTGGAGATTTGACGCCAAAATAGACGATCACGGCGAAGACCAGCGCGAGCCCGCAGATGAACGCGCCCAATATCGGCAGCGCGCGCGATACTTTCTCCGCCCTCAAGCCGTCCTCCTTGCCGCAAATAAAAGGCCCGTGCGGCAGGCAAATTCAACCAAGTGAAGCCTTATTCACCCAAAGGGCAAATCACCACCGCAAGCGCCAATATATTCGCGGCGCACCTTCGCTGCAGCCGCCCCGGGATCAAGCGCGGTGCGACAGTCCCGCGCACGCGGGCCGCTTAGCGGCAGGCATCGTAGAGCGAAGCGAGTTCGCTGCCGCGAAGCCCGATTATTCGCGGTGTCAAACCGCCGTGCCGCGTGATCCAGTTGCGGATCGACTGCGGATAGAGCCGCATCACCAGCCGCGTCCCGGCGCGCGTCGGCACCAGCGAACGGCTGGCGTCGTCGTAATAAGACGCCGCATGGAAGCCAAGTACTGCCCGCGGTGTTACGCAGACCTGTTGCCGCGGCAAGAAGGCGGTGAACAGCGTGCATGCCGAGAGACACGGCCCGTCAATGACCAGACGTTCCCCGGAGGCGCGCAGATTTTCGAATTTGGTCACGTAGGAGGTAATTTCTCCTCCCGGATCGTTGGTCACGCGCATCTCTGCAGAGGCCACAGAGGTGATCAGAGCCGACGCAATAGCGCCGGCCACGGCGGCCTGCCATTTCATGTTGGATCCTTTCCCCGTTCGTCCGCAGCTATGTTGTGCCATTGTGGCGACACTTCGGAAAGACCGAAGTTTGTTCGCGCAATCGGAACTCGCCGCCGCACGCAACATTCCCGGCGCGACGATTTACCGTCGGTGTAATTCGTTGCAGTCAAAGAGCTTTGCAGACGCGCAGGCGCGAAATTGGCGTGCTATGCTGGCCCGCCATTAACCTGAAGTCTTCACCAAAAGGACGAATTGGCCGCACCATGGACACGTCAGTCGCGCGCGGGAGCAACGTCGGCGATTTCTCCACCGCCTATTACCTGCTCGAGGGCCTGAGCGAGATCGGCATCGAGTATTTGTTTTGTAACCTCGGCACCGATCATGCGCCGATCATCGAAGAAATGGCGCACCGCCGGCAACGCGGCGAAGCGATGCCCAAGGTTGTGCGCTGTCCGCACGAGAATACCGCCGGCCACATGGCGGCCGGCTATGCGCTGGTGACCGGCCGCGGCCAAGGCGTGCTGGTCCATGTCGATGTCGGCACCGCCAACACGGCCAATGCCATGCACAATATGTATCGCAGCCGGCTGCCGGTGCTGCTCATGGCGGGCAGGGCGCCGTACACCATGCACGGCGAATTGGTCGGTACCCGCGACACCCACGTGCATTTCGTCCAGGAGCCGTTCGATCAGGCGAGCTTGGTGCGGCCCTACACCAAATGGCAGTGGACGCTACCGTCCGGAGTCGTGGTCAAGGAGGCGCTGCAACGCGCCTATTCCATCATGCAGAGCGAGCCGCGCGGTCCGGTCTATCTGATGATGCAGCGCGAAACGCTGACGGAGCACTGGGGCGTCGACGAAATCCACCGCTATCCGGGCGACCGGTTCGGCGCCCTGTCGCCGGCCGGCGCCGATCCGGCGCTTATTGCCGACCTTGCCGATCGGCTTATTGCCGCCGAAAACCCGATCCTCATCACCGGCTATGGCGGCAACGACGTGCTCGCCGCGCAAAAGATTGACGAGGTCGCGCAATTCGCCGGCATTCCGATTTACGAGGCCAACTCAAAGAATAACATTTCCTACGAGAGTCCCTGTTTCGCCGGCTTCTCAGCTGACGAGCATCTCCCGGACGCCGATGTCGGCTTGCTGGTGGATGTCGAAGTGCCATGGTTCCCCGCCGAGGTGGCGCCGAACGAAAAATCCTTTTGGGCGCATATTGACGTCGACGTGCTCAAAAGCGGCTCGCCGATGTGGACCTTCCCCGGCAATTTGCGCATGCAGGGCAATACCGCCCGCATCCTCGACCAATTGCTGACCGCTCTGAAGGCCAAGGCCACGCCGCGCTTTAAGGCCGCCGTTGTCGGACGTCTCGAGCGGCTCGCCAAGCTGCGCGAAGGCCGTCTTGCCCGTGCCGCCAAGCTCGCGGCGAACAAGGGAACGCACGGCGCCATCAACCCGCATTATTTCATGGCCGAGCTGGGCAAAGTGTTGGACGACGAAGACATGATCTTCAACGAAGCCGTCACCAACACCGGCGCCGTTCTGCTGCAAATCCCGCGCCGCTGCCCCAATACCGCTTTCAATACCAATGGTGCCGGCCTCGGCTGGTCAGGCGGCATGGCGCTGGGCGCCAAGCTCGCGGCGCCATCGCGGCTGATGGTTCAGATTTCCGGCGATGGCGGGTTTTATTTCAACAATCCGACCTCGGTTTTCGCCGTCGCCCAGCAATACAAATTGCCGATTTTGTCGATCGTGCTCGACAACACCGGCTGGGGTGCGGTCAAGGAATCGACGCTGCGGGTCTTTCCCGATGGCGAGGCCCATACGGCGAAGGAGTTCGAATCGGAACTCGCCGCGAAGGTTGAGTTCGGCAAAGTAGCGGAGGCATTCGGGGGCTACGCCGAAAAGGTCGGTGATCCAGCCGATGTGCCGGCGGCGATTGCGCGCTGCGCCAAGGCGGTGCGCGGCGGCCGCGCGGCACTGCTGCATGTCCAAGTCACGCACTTATAGGATGCGTGAGCCGCGCGGATTTTTTATACGCTTTCAGGCGCGATAATCGGCCGCGGCGGTCGCGTCGAGCGGCGCCACCCCGCTGCGCAGGCCGTTGAACACTGGCGTCAACACGACCGCGATGACCAGGTTGAGGACGACGGTAAAGAAAGCCGCATAGCCGGGGATAGCGTAGCCGCCAAGCGCGATCGTGTAGGTGGGCGACAGATTGGTTGAAATCGCCATTGCCGTGCCGGCGACGGTCCCGACCGCCCAGCCGATCAACAGTGCCCAATCGTTGAACCAACGGGTGAACACGCCGAGCATGATCGTCGGCAAGGTCTGGATGATCCAGATGCCGCCAAGAAGCTGCAACTGAATCGCGTACTGCGTCGGCGCGAAGATGATGAACAAAAGCGCGCCGAACTTCACGATCAGCGATACCCACTTCGCCATCTGCGCTTCTTCTTTGTCGGTCGGGTTCTTGTTGATGAACTCGCGGTGGATGTTGCGGGTATAGAGGTTGGCGGCGCCGATCGACATGATTGCCGCCGGCACCAGCGCACCGATCCCAATGGCGGCAAAGGCGATGCCGACGAACCAGGCCGGGAAAATATGCAGGATCAACGCCGGAACGGCGAAATTGGTGCCGAATTGTTTGAAGCCGCCGGCGAATTCGGGCAGGGCGCCGACACCGGCAGCGATGGCGAAGAAGCCGAGCAGCGCCAACAGCCCAAGCATGAACGAGTAGGCCGGCAGCATTGCCGCGTTGCGGCGGATGGCATGGCCGCTTGAAGCGCTCAGGATTCCGGTCATGGAGTGCGGATAAAGAAACAGCGCCAGCGCCGATCCGATCGCTAAAGTCACGTACGCGCTGTACGAGCCGGTCGAATGGGCGGGAGGTATCGCGAGCAACACTTTTTGCGCAGGTATCGCGGCGAAAATCTTGCCAAAACCGCCGAGTTGAATCGGTGCGACAATGACGGCGGCAAAGGCGGTGATGTAAATCAGGGTATCCTTGACCACCGCGATCGAGGCCGGCGCCCGCAAGCCGCTGGAATACGTGAAGGCGGCGAGAATGATGAAGGCAATGACCAGCGGCACGTCGCCGGTATATCCAGTGCTGGTGACCCCCAGCGCGCCGATCACGACCTGCAATCCCAAGAGCTGAAGCGCGATGTAAGGCAGCGTCGCCACTAGGCCGGTCACCGTGATGGCGAGCGCGAGCCAGCGATTGCCAAACCGACCGCGCACGAAATCGGCCGGAGTGACGTAGTTATGCTTGCGGCAGACGTACCAGAGCCGCGGGAACACCAGAAAAAGGATCGGATAGATCAAGATAGTGTACGGGACCGCGAAGAAGGCAACCGCGCCGGCGCCGAAGGCCAGCGCCGGCACCGCGACGAAAGTGTAGGCGGTGTAAAGATCGCCGCCGACCAGGAACCAGGTGATGAGCGTGCCGAAACGCCGGCCGCCCAGGCCCCATTCATGCAGCTGGTCGAGATCGCCCTTACGCCAGCGCGCTGCGGCGAACCCTAGCCAGGTGATGAAGACGAAGAGGACGACGAAAACAATCAGCGCGGTCCAGTTGACTTCCTGCACGACATCCCTCCCCCGATTTAGTTTATGTTTTTGGCTGGCGTCGCGGTCAGCTGCTCCGCGGTACATGCGCGACGGCGAAATAGACAACGGCCGTCAAGATTGCTCCGAGGATCACGCAGAAAAGCTGATACCAATAGAAGAACGGAATGCCGATGAAGGTGGGTTCGATTTTATTGTAGAAAGCCGGCCAGATGACCACGGCAAGCTGAATCAAAAACAACAAATACCACCAGCTCCAGCCGGTGTCTGGATCGCGGCGCTCGCTCATGTCTCCCCCTCTCGGCCGTGTATTTCACGGCCTCGTCGATTTTTTTGGAGCGGGCGAAGGGAATCGAACCCTCGTAATCAGCTTGGGAAGCTGATGTTCTACCACTGAACTACGCCCGCGCTTTTTGCCGGATAACAGCATAGCCGAGCAGCGAGGCGTCGCAAGAGTGCGCATCGCACCGAGATGGGTCGAAAGGCATTGAGCACTTGCCCCACGCTCAATATCAGCCGCGCCTCTGGTGCCGAGGTTGCAAACGGGGCGATCAGTACGAACCGCACGAAACCTTGCCCCGGGCGAACGCGCTTTTGCTCAGCGCGCAAGTTTTGCCAGCCTGGCGTCACGGAGGTGGTGGGCGAATGGGCAAAACCTGTGCGCGATGAAATTGCGGAGCGGAGCACGCCACTGAAATGGCGTCCCCGGCGGGTAGGCGGAGGATAATATGGCGCTGGATGCGCCCAAACCGAAAGTCCGCCCCTGCGGCCCGGAAACCGCCGTTCTATGTATGAAGGCTATAGCCCTGGTCGTATCTTATGGCTGTATGCGACATTCACTCCGGGGCAGCTTCTTGCCTATCATTCATTAAGCGCCGGAGAGCGCTGTTGTGACGAGGGGAGGTTGCGTTTTTGACCGCCATTTTTGGCCGCGCCCGCAGACCGATTTGCGCAAGCTGTACGGATTCGTAAGTGGCTGGTCACGTGTCCAGTCAGACGATGAGCGCCGGTATGCTCGCTTTGAAAGCCGGCCGCGCGCGGCGCAGAGGCAGCCTGCTCGAATATATCGTTATCGCCGTCATTGTTGCGCTCGTCTTATCGTTCTCGATCTTCATTCCCGGCTTCGCCACGCTGGGAAATTTGCGCGTCATCGCGTCGAATTCCGCGGCGCTGGTGATTCTCAGCTGCGGAATGGGAATGGTGATCATTTCGCGCGGGCTCGATCTCTCGCTGGTCGCCACTATGGTTGCAGGCGCCACGGTTTTTGCGCTCTCAAGTGACTCAGGCATCGCGTGGCCGCTCGCATTGGGATTGGCGCTGCTTGCCGTCGGCGTGATCGGCTTCATCAACGGTTGGCTGATCGCGTACGTCGAAATATCCGCGATGCTGGCGACCCTCGCCTCGGCGATGGTCGTAACCGGCTTTTTCCGCTACGTGGTGCTTGGCGGCGAATATTTGCTTCTGCTGCCGAAGACGAATCCTGCGGTTATTTTTTTTTCCGGCGACATCGTGCCGGGGCTGAGCGCGCCGGTCGCGCTGATGATTGTCAGCTTTGTGCTAACCGCGATCCTGCTCCGCACCACCACGTTCGGCCGCATCACCTACGCGATGGGCGATAACTTCCAGGCCGCACGATTGACCGGCCTGCCGGTTCGAACGACGACTTTGATGATCTACGTCTACGCGGCGGTAATGGCTCTGCTGGCGGGGCTGGTGACAGCGGCATCCAGCGGCACGGTGGATTTCCGGACGGTCACCAACGGAACGCTGCTGTTCGAAGTCATCCTTGTCGTCGTCCTCGGCGGAATCCCGTTGCGCGGCGGCCGCGGCGGCATGCGCAACATATTTGTCGGAGCGGCGCTGATAGCGGTGCTGCGCAACGGCATGACGCTGGTTGATCTGACCACTCAGACGCAGGACGTCCTCAAGGGACTCGTGCTGATCATCGCGATCGCAACCGACAACTATTTCAACCCCAGAGACACGGAGACCGATACGGTCGGCGATCTCTGACAGTAACGTCGTCAACGAAGGAGGAAGACATGGTGCCTATAACGAAAAACACACTGCCCAAAATCATCACGGGATTTGCAATCTGTGCGTTGCTCGCCCTTGGCGGCGGTGGCGCTCGCGCCGACAGCAATATCGCCGGCAAGAAGGTCATCTTCGTGCCGATCTCGATGGGGATCACGCTGACCGAAGCGTGGGTGCGCGGCATGAAGCAGCACGCGGCGATCTACGGCTACACAGTTGACGTTCGCGATGCGCATTTCAACACCGGAGCGATGTCGGAATTGCTGGCCAAAGCCATCAGCGATAAGCCCGATGTGCTCGTGGTGCACAATCCGACCGTGCAGCTCCTCGCCCGGCAAATCAAGCAAGCCGAGTCGGAGGGCATCAAGGTCCTGCAAATAAACCTTCAGTCGAACCAGCCGTCGACCGCATTCGTCGGCGCGAATTGGGAGCGGATCGGCCGCGAAATCGCCGAGGATATTGTCAAGGAGTGCGGCAACGGCAGCGGAAAATCGGGTGAAGTGGCGATCATTCCCGGGCAACTAACGGCGGCGGACAGCGTCATTATGAACGAGGCCGCGTTCAAGGTCTTCGCAGCTCATCCCGAAATCAAGGTGGTCTCGAACCAGGCGTCGGATTGGGAGCCGGAAAAGGCGCGCCAGATCACCGCGACGGTGATTCAGCAGCATCCCAATCTCTGCGCCATCTTTGGCCATTGGGACGTCCACACCATGGGTGCCGGCAAAGCCGTCAAGGACGCGCACCTCGAAGACAAGGTCATCGTGTATGCGACCGGTGGCGGCGACGACAAGACCTGCCAGGCGGTCGAGGACAAAATACTCGATCGGGTTTGGAGCTACGATGCCGATGGTCAGGGCCGCGATGCGGGCACGGTGATCGACATCCTTCTCCAGGGTGGAGTGGCCGCCGACCATTCGATGCTCAAGATCGAGTCGCCGATGAAGATCATCAAGACCGGTCCGACCTATAGCCCCAACCTCTGCTTTAAGCTGTAATCAGCCCCGGAAGCTCGGGCTAACAGCAAGCGCCTCGCGCGCGGGGTCCGCTCGACGGGCCCCGCGTTCGCGAGTTCGACGGATATATACAAGTTGTCAGTGCAGATCGATTTCGCTCGCCTGCCTCGCCAGCGCGTGCCGCGCTTCGTGCTCTCGCCGCGCCGCATATTGTCCGACATTCTGTCGAAGGGCTGGGTCGAGAGCGCTATCCCCTTTATTGCCTTCGTCATCATGGTGCTCGGCGTGGTCCTCGGCACCAAGGGGTATGTGACCGCGACCAATCTAAGCAATCTGACGCAATACGCCGCCGATGGCGGTCTTGTCGTTCTGGCGCTTTTGGTCGTGGTCGCCGTCGGCGGCATCGATTTGTCGGTGGGCTCCAACTTTGCGATGTCGGCGTTCGCCGCGCTCTACGCCTTTCATATTCTCGGCTGGCCGGTGTGGGCGGTTCTCGCTTTCGCTCTGGGCTGCGGTGCTCTGGTTGGTGTGGTCAACGGTGCTCTTGCCGGGTTGATGGGTTGCGGAGCGTTGCTGACGACGCTCGGCACCATGATCACGGTGCGCGGCCTGTTCACGCTCGCTTCCCAGGCTCGGCTGGTCGCGATCGCCAGCAGCTCGCGCAGCAATGATCTTTGGGATTGGATCGGCTTTGAAAAGCCGTTCGGTATGCCGGTCGGCTTTCTGGTTCTCGTCGCCGTCGCCCTCCTGATTTTTTTCATGTTCCGCCAGTCGCGGTTCGGCTGGCATATTCTTGCTGTCGGCGGCAACAGAAAGGCCGCGCGGCACGGCGGCATCAACGTCAAATTGACGGTGTTCTTCGCCTACGTCGTGGCTGGCCTGATCGTCGGCCTGGCCGGATTTTTGTTCGCCGCGCGGCAAAACAGCATTGGTTCGGACACCGGCATCGGCCTCGAGTTCTTTACCTTGACGGCCTTGGTCGTCGGGCTGGGCGGCTTCGTGCCCGGCCGTGGCGCTGTCGTTGCCGTTTTGATGGGTTTCGCCACGATCTACGTTCTCGAAAACGCGCTGATCAACTCGGGCTTTCGCGGCGATTTCACTGAATTTGTGCTCGGCGTAATCATTATCGTGATCCTCGGCATGGACGTCAGATTCCGCAAGAACCGGCACCGCTTGTTAGCATCGACCTATCTCGATCCCGTCGCCCTCGACGTCGACGATATTCGCGGCATGGCCGGATTGATGCCGGATGCTATTGCGCCAAAATTATCGGGAGCCGTGCTGATCGGATCTGGCAAGATCGACGGGCCCGAGGACGTCCTCCTCGATAGCTCGGGTAACCTTTATTGCGGCACGCGCGATGGACGGATCGTGCGTTTCGCGGCGCCGGACCATACCGAGACCGGTGTGGTCGCCAAGATCGGAGGTCGTCCGCTCGGGCTC
>Ga0209380_10002653_pt1 | contig 11364 bp, 12 predicted proteins | sample HubBroMetageWFT6_FD_188347 | JGI IMG/M metagenome (GOLD analysis project Ga0209380, IMG submission 188347) | Warmed and freeze-thawed soil microbial communities from the Hubbard Brook experimental Forest, New Hampshire - Hubbard Brook CCASE Soil... | ecosystem: Environmental > Terrestrial >...
CAGATCAAAGACTTGGCCGATGCCGCGATGAAACGGTCCCAAGGATCGCTGTGGCCGAGGCTCGGCGTGGATGTTTCCAGGGCGACTTCGGAGCTCAGCGGCGCCTCCTGCAATTGTGGTTGGTCCACAGTTCGCCGCGCCCATGAGACCGCGTCTTCATTCAATTGCACTCTTCCCTTTTGGGTGAGCATTACCAGCTTCCAGGCGCTGATGGGCGAAAGCCACACCTGGTGCTCTCGGTTGCCGATGGCCCGCGCGATGCGCTTTGACAGACGCCTTGGCTCTAGCACGCTCCAAAGCCAAATGTGCGTATCGAGCAGCAGTTTCATTAGCGGGTGGCTTACCAGTCGCTTTCGCCGCTGATGGAGCCCACGATGGCGCCAACGATGCGCCCGGTTCCAACCATGCACCCCAGCCGCTTTCCTACCGGCTTTCGAGGAGGCGGTGGGACAACTTCGGCCACTGGCTTGCCGAAACGGGTGACCCGGATCGGCTTACGCGCCTTGCCGACTGCTTCGAGAATCCCGAGGCACTTGGCTTTAAACTCGGAGATGGCGATTCCTTCATGACTCATTCATACCATGGTCAATGACCATGGTTAATTCGCCTTCGAGCAAATCCTAGGGGCAGGTATACAATTCCAGCCCATGGCCGTGACGACCTCACCCTCAACGGATGGCTTTCTCAAGCTCTTGCTGTTCGTACTCGTCGGTGGCGGGCTGATGTGGTTAGGACGATGGAGTTCACGGCTGGGTGCAAATTCCGAGATAGAACCTCTGTCTGCCGCACCCACGCCCGACGTAGAGGACCTGCTGCCTGACGAGAAGAGGAAACCTCGGGTCTGGCCTCCGTCCGCGGAGGAGGCTGCCGCTTCTCTCCCTTTTGATCCCGTCCTGGGGAAGATCCGTATGGAGAAGTTCTTCTTCGATAAGGTGGACCTGACTGCTGGCCCCACCGAGCCCGAGGTTTTCGCGGATGATCTACACGTTGAACTCTACGATCCGGACAGTGGTTATCGGTGGTGGCAGTCCTATTTTGTAGCCACTCCGCAGGGGCTGGCGAAGATTCTTCGGGACAAATCCTGGAAATATCTGCACGCCCCGGAAATACTTGTGCTGCCCCGCTATGACTTGGAGGAGATTCGACGGGCAGTTGTGAGCCGCATCATGGCGGACCACGAATTTTTTAAGGATCGAAAGCAGCAGGAAGAAGAATCGCTTTAAGCTTAAGCGGACAGAAAAAGTCCTACCCCCTTGGGAGCGGCATTCGAACTGATGGCGGTTCGATCTAGATCTAGACGTTGATCACGCCTACGAGCTCCTTCACCGCTGCGGCGCTCTTGTCGAGGCCCGCTTTTTCTTCCGGCGTGAGCTTGATCTCGATGATTTGCTCGATTCCCTTCGTGCCCAGCTTTACCGGAACACCGACGTAAAGGCCGGTGATCCCGTATTCGCCTTGCAGGTATGCCGCGCAAGGCAGGATCTTCTTTTTGTCTTTCAAGATCGCTTCGACCATCTCCGTTGCGGCCGCCGAGGGCGCATAGTACGCCGATCCGGTCTTGAGATACTTGACAATTTCGGCGCCTCCATCGCGGGTGCGTTGGACCAGGGCTTCGAGCTTTGTCTTCTCGATCAACTCCGTAATTGGAATGCCTGCGACCGTCGAGTAGCGTGGCAGTGGAACCATGGTGTCGCCGTGCCCTCCGAGAACGAAGGCAGTGACGTTCTCGACGCTGACCTTCAGTTCGGCAGCAATGAAGGCGCGGAAGCGCGCGGAATCGAGTACTCCGGCCATGCCGATGACGCGCTCGCGCGGGAAGCCGCTCAGCTTGTAGGCGGCTTGCGCCATGGCGTCGAGGGGATTGGAAACAATGATCAGAATGCAATTCGGTGAGTGCTTCACCACTTCGCCGACGACGGCTTTCATGATGCCGTAATTGGTGTTGAGCAAATCGTCGCGGCTCATGCCGGGCTTGCGCGGGATGCCAGCGGTGATCACAACGATGTCGGAATTCGCGGTGTCTTTGTAATCGTTCGTGCCGCTGATGTAGGAGTCGCGCTTTTCAATGGGCATAGCCTCAAGCAGGTCGAGCCCCTTGCCCTGGGGCACGCCTTCGATGATGTCGATCAAGACTACATCGGCTAGTTCTTTAGAGGCGATCCAGTGAGCGGCCGTCGCGCCCACGTTGCCCGAGCCTACGATGGTGACTTTGCTTCGCATGAATGATTCCTTTCACAGCAGTATTTAGCAATTAGCATTCGGCAATTAACAGAAACCGCCCGGGCTATGCCCGCCGGACAGCCGAGGGCAGTTGTCCCCACACGAGCTAATTGCTAACCGCTAAAAGCTGATTGCTCACACCAGCACGCCGGCACCCATGTTCTCGATGATATGGCCGGCAAACTCGCTGGTCTTGACTTTGGTGGAGCCGGGCATCAGGCGCTCGAAGTCGTAGGTGACTTTTTTCTGTTCGATGGTGCGCTCCACGCTTTGTTCGATCAGATCAGCGGCCTCGCTCCAGCCCAGGTGCCGGAACATCATCACTCCCGACAGGATCACGGAGCCGGGATTGATGACGTCTTTATCCGCGTACTTGGGGGCTGTGCCATGGGTCGCTTCGAAAATGGCGTAGCCGTCGCCGATGTTGGCTCCGGGAGCGATTCCGAGTCCGCCGACCTGCGCTGCGCAAGCGTCGGAGATGTAGTCGCCGTTGAGGTTGGGCGTGGCGAGCACGGAATATTCGTCGGCGCGCGTGACTACCTGCTGGAAGATCGAGTCGGCAATGCGGTCGTTGATCATGATCTTCTTCTTCCATGCGCCGTTGCCATGCGTCGAGTAGATGCGATCGAGAACTTGCTTTGCTTCTTTTTCGACCGCCTGCCGAAATGTCGGTGGTGCGAACTCCATCCCGGGCTCGATCATCTCTGCATTTTCTGCCACGGTGAGATTCGGATTCTTGTCTTTGTTGCCGATAATCCAGCTCTCGCGTTCGGTGACAACCTGGTCGCGGAACTCTTCCGTAGCGACGTCGTATCCCCACTGGCGGAATGCTCCTTCGGTAAATTTCTGGATGTTGCCCTTGTGCACCAGCGTCACCGACTTGCGGCCGGACTCGAGCGCGTGCTGGATCGCCATGCGCACCAGGCGCTTGGTTCCGGTGACGGAAATCGGCTTGATGCCGATTCCGGAGTCGAGTCGGATTTGCTTCTTGCCGCCCTTCAGCATCTCTTTGTTGAGGAATTCGATCAGTCGAGCGCAGTCGGGAGTTCCCTGCTCCCACTCAACGCCGGCGTAAACGTCTTCCGTGTTTTCGCGGAAGATGACAACGTCCATGCGCTCAGGATGCTTCACGGGAGAGGGCACGCCGCTGTAATACTTCACGGGGCGGACGCAGCAATAGAGGTCGAGAATCTGGCGTAGCGCCACGTTGAGTGAGCGGATGCCGCCCCCTACCGGGGTAGTGAGCGGACCCTTGATGGCAACGCGAAACTCGCGGATGGCGTTCACGGAATCGTCGGGGAGCCAGGTGTCGAACTTGGCCTTGGCTTTCTCTCCGGCGAAGACTTCGTACCAGGCGACGCGGCGCTTACCCTTGTAGGCTTTTTCAACCGCGGCGTTAAACACACGCAGGGAGGCTTTCCAGATATCTCGACCCGTGCCATCCCCCTCAATGAAAGGGATGACCGGATTGTCTGGAACGCTGTACTTGCCATTTGCGTAACCGATTTTGTTGCCGTCCGCAGGTACAGCTACGCCGTTATAAGAGCTCGCCATACACACTACCTCCGCTATCAGAGTATCCAAACAGGATTTGGAAAACCTTCAATTATAAAGAAATGCTTTGCATTGGAGGCATTTATTGTGACTTCCCGAGGGTTTTCAAAATCGGCATCAGGTGAGGCTCACCTATGCCATAATTTCAGTTCCGAGGGGAACTACCGGAGGATCTTCCATGATTCGTTCTGCATGTCTGCTCCGATCGTTATCTGCGGGACTGATGTTCATCGTTGCGCTGTCAAGCGCGGCCCTTGCCGACGGTCGCGATCGCACACAGGTTGGAAGCAACATCAGCATCGGACCAGATGAGGAAGTGAATGAGGCCACCTGTTTTGGCTGCAGCATCCGGGTGCGCGGACATGTTTCCGGCGACGTCACTGCCTTCGGCGGAAGCGTCGTGGTGGAGGATCAGGGCCAGGTGGGCGGGGACACCACTGTTTTTGGCGGGGATGTCCGGATCGACCGGGAAGTGAAACTAGGCGGCGATGTCACAGTATTCGGCGGCCGGATTCGCCGCGACCCCGCAGCGACAGTCGGCGGGGATGTCACGACGATGGGGGGCCCGGGTTGGATCTTTCTGCTTGTTCTCCTCCCCTTGATCTTCCTCGGTGCGCTTGGGGCGTTCGTCGTTTGGCTGATCCGGCGGCTCATGCGGCCCTCGATTCCGGCGGCGGCGGCCTGACGTGCCGGCTGATCCAGCGGCTGCTTACCACCGTCGGGTGCCAAACGTCTTCCGCACACCCACGGTCAAGTAGCGGCCCCATGGCCCGTTGGTTCCCAAGTCGGCTGGGCCTAAATTTCTATCTCGCGCGCCCAAACGATCAAACAGGAAGTGCTGCGTCACGCGAAACTCGAATCCCTTGTCGATGTAGACCCCGATCCCCCAGGAGTGTTCAATTCCGATCGCGTCGGGCGACCAGGTGTAAAGGGTCTTCGGTATCGTCTTGCCGAACAGGAACGCTGGTGCTCCGTAAACCATGAACCTTCGCAGCGGACCCCGGCCAAAGGGACGAACTTCCAGAATGCCTGAAAGCATGTAACGTGCAAACAGGCTGCAGGGCGCATTGACTCCGCCGTACTGGCCTGCGTTGCCGGCGCAGAGATTGGGATCAATCTCGTTATGCGGAGGCGCCAGGTCAAACTGCGCCCAACCCCAGAACATGTCACGGGGAAAGAACATTCTTTCTCCCGGATCGGCTTCGTGCCAACTGCCTTGCGAACTGTTGCTTTGTGAACTACCGCCCTGAGTTGCCAGGGATGAAGAGACCTGGGCACCCGCGAACGAGATCAGTACAGGAACCGCGAACAACCACGCCCACCTTTTCATTTTTCCTCCGAGGGAATTCAGTTCGGTTACGGTGTTCAGACACACCCGGGTCCTTGGCCCGGACAAGAGACCTGAACAACGTCTGACTCAGCAGAGCGGAACATTGTAGCAAGCACCCTGCTTACGAACTGCGGCCACACTTGTGCGGACGCGTTCGCGCATTCCTTCTCTTCCAGAATTCATATCCCATACTCGTTTTATTCCATTCATAGTACGTTCACACTAGCGGGAATCGCGCTAAACCTCGCAAAAACAGGGGTCTGCGGGTTTGGTGCGCGGATTGCACAAAGGTGAGGTACAGAAGAACCCAGGACACTTATGCCACAAGAAATTTCGGTGTCGTATCAGGCGATCAAGAGCAAGGTTTACAGGTTGATTGATTCCCTCGTGGTCAGCGAAAAGAGCGAAACCGAGGTGCAGGAGTCGATTCGCCGCTGGTGGGCCTTGATCCATCCCGCGGACCGGCCGATTGCGCAGAAATATCTTCTGATGGTGCTCGGGCGCTCGGGCTCGGCGTTGGACGCGATGGGAGACGCGCTTCTTTCCGTCACCCCCTGTGAGCTTCCGCGGCCGCAGATGGGTGATTCCCCGCTTCCGGGCAAGCGCATGCGCGTGCTCGAACGCATGGTCAAAGAGAGCTCGGTCCGAAGCGTGGTTTAGGCCCGCGATCCGGTCGGAGACATAGAATTTACAATTCCCCTGTTGCGCAGAGGATCACTTCGTCCGTATCCTCGATCTTGCCCCTAAAACAGCATTTGCACACAGGAGGTCAAGATGGAGCCGTCTGTCCCGAATCGCGGGAAGTCCAACATTCGCCTTTCTCTTCGGATCGTTACTTTCGGAGTACTGCTGATTATGGCCACATCGCTGTTTGCAGGATCTGGGGTTTACAACTTCACTCTCAACTCGATCGATGGCAAGCCGTCGCCGCTGGCTGACTACAAGGGAAAAGTCGTCCTTCTGGTGAACGTGGCGAGCCAATGCGGCTACACTCCGCAATACAGCGCGCTGGAAGCTATCTACGAAAAATACAAGGATCAAGGATTTGTGATTCTCGGCTTTCCGGCTAACAATTTCGGTGCGCAGGAGCCGGGCACGAATGAGGAGATCAAGACGTTCTGCACGCGCAAGTACAGTGTGACCTTTCCCATGTATTCCAAGATTTCGGTGAAGGGATCCGACCAGGCGCCGCTGTATGCTTACCTCACGAAAGACACGGGAGCGGGAATGGCCGGCGAGATCAAGTGGAACTTCACCAAGTTCCTGGTCGACCGTGACGGTAAGGTGGTCCAGCGATTTGAACCCGCCGTTACTCCGGACTCGAAGGAAGTAACCAGCGCCATTGAAAAGCAACTGAAGCCGTAACGATTCCGCTGGAATCGAGACTCGCTGATCTGGTCAGGCCGGGTTCGCGAACGGCGGAATCCGCGGTCGCAAGTGTTTGAGAAACGCTCGGTGTACTGCGGAAGTGCTGTTTCAACTGAACGATTCCAACCCTCCGGTTGGCACTTTCATCTGCGAGTGGCAGGAAACGGCAGCCATCCCTTTTTTCCACCGCCATCTCCCGCACCACGGAAACACCCGTCCTGGCTGCGGCCATGGCCACGATGGTAAGTGAACTGGCCGCTTTCGAAAACCACCTTGGAATGCAGGCGGGCCCCTCCTCAGGCCGCCAGGTGTGTTTTCGCGAAAGCAGTGGCCTTCCTTGAGCATGGCGTCTCGCTTCTTGAACGAAGTGATCGAGCACGAGGCATGGTTCATCGAGTTGTTGGCCCATCAGCGCGATGGGAAATCGATTCCATCCGGCCACTTCCGCCGTGGCGAGCCGGGACATGCCTCCTACAGCAAGAATGCGGGCTTCTACAATCCGTAACGATTCGGTTTCAGTGGTCCTGCCTAGGTTGAAAAACCGGCAGGACCATCTTTTTCTGGGGGCCACCTCAACAAACGGAAATTTATGTACGCTAAGGTCCTCTCCGGCTGCCCTTCTGCCAGCCTGCCGGACAGTGGTTAGATTAGTAAGTAGTAATGTCCGAGTGGCGACAAACCGACCGGAGCCCGGGAAAGATCCAAATATCGTTTGGATGAGCGACTCGGATCACCGCGGCACTAAAGAGGTACCCGCGCCGAGGCACAGTCTTGAGCAACTGCTGACTGCGATCCTCCAGTGCGCAACGTAGCTCGAGGGTTCATTGCACCAGCGAATCATCAGTAACGAAGGCGTCGGGCCACACTGCCTGCATCAATTCCTGCTTGCCGATCAGCCGTCCAGAGTGTTCCACCAGGTACTTGAGGGTTTCATATACCTTAGGGCGAAGTTTGATTTCCTCTCCCGCTTTGAGCACACACCCCTTGGTGATATTCAGCGTGAACTCGCCGAAGTGATAGTTTAGGGAACTCGTTTCCAAGGGTGCTCCGTTTCCGCAAAAGCCAAGCGGGCCTGTAGGTCCGGATTTTGGCTTTTCTTCGGCGTTGTTTCGTTACTTGTCGTACTGACGCTTGTTAGTTTGGGCCTGCCAGGCGAGATGCAACACTTCATAGCGCGTCTCTCTAGAACAACCCAGGACGGGACGCTCTCCAGAGCGGATTCTAGCAAAATGTGGTTGCCGCAGAAGTCATCAGCAATGCAGCAGTGGAAGATGAACACCGATCCGCAAAGGAGACACGTCGAGTGAACACACCGCAGGTTCCTACGAGTCACATGAAAGCTCTACAATTCGCGAAGCAATTCCAGTCTTTCGTGATCTCCCTCATGCTAATCAGCGCTTGGCCCGTGCGCGCCCTTGCGCAAGATAGCCACTCGCCCACGACACAGCAACAACAGGAACTGACGCCGGAGCAGCAGAGTCAGCAGAGCGCACTTCTCAAGATTGTCCGAGAATCGACCGCCCGCTTCCAAGATGTGAGGATGGCGGAAAGCGAGGGGTATCGCCTTGAATTCGGCTGCGTGAGCGGACCCGACTCGGGGGAAATAGGTCTTCACTATGTGAATGGCACGCTGGTGGGTAACGGCATAGTGGACGCCACGTGTCCCCAGATCGTGCTCTACGAGGCGCAGCCGAACGGCGATCTGAAATTGACCGCGCGGACTATCTGGTCCTGGCCTCCTTATGGGATGCGAAACATTCGGGCAGGCCGCCGGAGCTCATGGGACAGTTCTCTCATCACTTCGAGTCGCCCAATCGCTTCGGTCTCTCGGCCTTCTACACCTTGCATGGCTGGGCGTGGAAGGCGAATCGCAATGGCGCATTTATAAACTGGCACCCCCACGAAGGGGCTGCGCGGAGCAGCCGACCCAAGTACTTTTCAGCGGCGCGCCTTGAAGACTAGAGTGGCAAGGATATTTGCAGGATATCGAGGAATCTATGCAACAGGAAGCAGTCAATGAATTCAAAGCTCAGCTCCGGGGTGATCTGCTCGAGCCCACTGACGCGCGCTACGAAGAAGAGCGCAAAGTCTATAACGCCATGATTAGTCGCAAACCGCGTTTGATCGCCAAGTGCGCTGACGTGGCCGATGTGATGACCGCCATTCGTTTTGGCCAGCAACATGATCTGCGGGTTTCGATTCGAGGCGGGGGCCATAACGCCGGAGGGTTGGGAGTCTGCGACGATGGCCTGGTCATCGATCTCTCCCGCATCAAGTACGTTCATGTCGATCCCGCAGCACGAACTGTGCGGGTGGGCGGCGGTTGCACCTGGGGCGACGTTGATCACGCGACGCATGCGTTCGGGCTCGCAGTGCCGTCTGGAATCATTTCGACAACCGGCGTTGGGGGCTTGACTCTGGGCGGCGGCATGGGGCACCTGACACGAAAATATGGGTTGACCATCGACAATCTGTTGGCGGCGGATGTTGTCCTCGCCGATGGAAGATTTGCAGTAGCGAGTGCCGATCAGAATACTGATCTGTTCTGGGCTATCCGCGGAGGCGGAGGAAACTTCGGTGTGGTGACGTCGTTCCTGTTCCAGGCGCATCCGGTTCAAATGGTATGTGCCGGCCCGATGTTGTGGAATCTGGACCAGTCCGCCGATATCATGAAATGGTATCGCGAGTTCATTGTTCAAGCGCCGGAAGAGATTAGCGGTTTCTTTGCATTTCTCACCGTCCCGCCCGGGCCGCCTTTCCCGGAAGCTTTGCACTTCAAGAAAATGTGCGGCATTGTATGGTGCCACGCTGGAACGCTGGACCAGGCAAATGAGCTTCTTGATCCGCTGCGGAGTTTCCGCCCTCCGGCCTTTGAGTTTTTCCAGCCCATGCCGTTTCCCGTTTTGCAAAGCATGTTCGACGGGCTTTATACGCCGGGTCTGCAGTGGTACTGGAAGGCGGACTTCGTGAATGAGTTGAGCGACGAGGCTATCGCTCTCCACGTAAAGCATGGCTCAGAACTACCCACACTACACTCCACGATGCACCTGTACCCGATCAATGGGGCGGCGCATAAGGCCCGAAGCAATGACACCCCGTGGAGTTATCGCGATGCCAACTGGAGCGAAGTGATTGTCGGCGTAGACCCAGATCGGGCTAATAGGGATCGCATTACCGTTTGGGCTAAAGACTACTGGGAGGCGTTGCATCCATACGGCGCCGGAGGGGCGTACGTAAATTTCATGATGGAAGGCGAAGGCGAAGACCGCATTCGCGCCACGTACGGTAGCAACTACGAGAGGCTGGCCAGGGTTAAGGCGAAGTACGATTCAACTAATTTCTTCCGCGTCAATCAGAATATCCGACCGGACGCAAGCGCGGAGGGCCCCGCCTTAGCCCCTTGAACGACTTCATCCTAAGTCCCTCTCTACTCTTTAGTGCTGCAGCAAACTTTCCTCCATTGTCTTCATGTGTCCGAGCAGCTCTTCTGAAAGAATCTCGCCCTGAATGCATCATGACGGTGGCGGGCCAGGTTCATGAGCTTGGGGAATTCAGCTTCGGTGCGCAACAGATCGGCAACAAGGACTTGTGAGTCCATTCCCGCGGTGTGCCCGACATCGCTGGTCGCAGAGTAGGACTAGGTAACGAAATCTTGGAGTGGTCAGGTTGGAGTGGTCAGGTTGACACTCCGCACCCGTGTTGTCTACACCGCAGAGCGCCGATATCGTCCTTCCCGCCACCGATGCCGCGAGATTCGCCTTCGCCGCTTCACCAACTTGGTCTTCGGCCTTCTGGAACGACTCAAATGTCTGTCAAAATGTAGTGCAGACTCCTTACCTGCCTGAATTGATTCTGAATGGGTTAGCTGGTTCACCGAGCATTTGGTGACGAACTTGGGCTAAAGAATGCTTGCGTTCAGGAGACGTGTCCATTCGGGGCTCACGTCAGTTCCAGGATTTCGAGGATTCCCTGATGCCGCGGCCGGAGTTTGAGCGACATGCCCAGGGCGGTCTCCAGATTGCAGTTGCATCTTCACCTGCCGCCTATTTCGAAGGCAGAACATCGCAGTCGGAGCGAGCGCTCGCTCCGACGGATGCACTCGAGATCCTCCGCAAACTTGGGTCTTACCGTCGCCAAAACAGCTTGGCGCTCGCGCGGCGCGAGATGGGCAGAATCGAGCGAACTCTATTTATGTTGGAGTGGCTCAGAGATCCAGCTTTAAGACGGCAGGTCACCGCCGGCATCAATACGGGCGAAGCACACGATGCCCTGGCTCGGGCGGTCTGTTTCAACAGATTCGGCGAAATTCGCGACCGCTCTTTCGAAAATCAGCGCCACCGAGCCTGCGGTGTAAACCTGATTGTCGCTGCAATCACCCTCTGGGATACGGTTTATCTGCGACGGGCGACCAGTCTTTTAGAAACGTCCCATCCGTTCGCCTCGTCCTTGCTCCAGCATGTTTCTCCGCTCTGCTGGGAGCATGTCAACCTCACAGGAGATTACACCTGGCACTCAAACAAACGTGTGGCCAAAGGGCTTCCGACCCATCCGAATACCTCGAAACTCCAGAAACGGCTTCGGCGCGCCTTAGCGTACATGAATTTCCGCTCCGTGAGGTGTCCCTTCTATAAAGCAAGACTCTTGAGGAGTTTGACGTTCGTGCTCCTGCTTCCCACGGACGAGCGCCTAGTTCAGGTGAAACGGGAAGAGCACATCTGGGACGCGGCTTTCGCCACGGGTATCTCCTTGCCTGCACTGTGTCATCAAGGGTACGGCCTGACCAGCGCCGCAAAGTTGGAAAGCCCAGGGGAAGTGGACCAGTCCGACTCGCCTATTTCCCCGAAGACCGAGAAGCCGGATCCATTTTGCCTTGCACCGGGAAACCGCGCTCT